>Ga0210057_1000114_pt1 | contig 154204 bp, 161 predicted proteins | sample CryGeyCG2114_010_2_FD_183968 | JGI IMG/M metagenome (GOLD analysis project Ga0210057, IMG submission 183968) | Groundwater microbial communities from aquifer - Crystal Geyser CG10_big_fil_rev_8/21/14_0.10 (SPAdes) (version 2) | ecosystem: Environmental > Aquatic > Deep subsurface > Groundwater...
ATTCTTGCTTATTTAGTTCAACTCTATAAATAGCAAATGCATCATCAAAAAGGATTTCCTCATCTGATGTTTTTACTGTTTTTAGATGAAGACTGAGAAATGAAAACTCGGCAGGTGAGAGTTTCAGACCTGAATTTTCTTCAAAGGTACGAACAAGGCTGGATTCTATCGGTTCACCGAAATGTGGTTTACCGCTGGGTAAATTGTAAAAATTGCTTTTTCCTTGCGGATGACTTTTAATGAGGTATTTATTCTGATACTGGCAAAGGAAACCAACAAAAAATGTTTTGAAACCTGTGTCCGCCAACTTTGTTAAATCATACTTGGTTATCTTTTTAACGCCTTCTGTAGTGATAAAGTACAAACCATCTTTCTTTTTAATTAGACCCTCGTCTACTAATCTCTTTAGATGAAAAACGATATTTTCCTCGTAGGAGTAACCTCTAGTTAAGTCAGAATACTTCTGTCCGTACTTGTCCAAAAGCCGCTTGAGAATAATCTTTTGAATATCATGCATGTTACCTAATTATAAATCTTTTGGAGTAGTTGGCTACACTAGAAGAAACTCAGTACTAGAAGTAACATATCCTAAAAGGAGGTGAATTATATGTTCAAAAAATTATTTGCAATTTGTTTAATTGTTAAGGATTTTGATAAATCCCTGGCATTCTACAAAGATACTCTTGGGTTGGAGGTTAATTATTCCGAAGGGAAATTTGCCAACTTCAAACTTGAAGGGACAGAATTAGCTGTTTTTGGAAAAGAGGCTGCCACTGCAATGTTTCCAGCTAAATATATGAAACCATCCGGAGGATTTCTTATTGGGTTTCAGGTTGGTGATTTAGCTAAAGAATGCGCTAAACTAGAGAAGAAAGGTGTTCGGATCTTTGAAGGGCCAAAAGACACAGAGTGGGGTCAAAAAGTGGCATACTTCCATGATCTTGACGGAAACATCTGGGAGATTTCTCAAAAATAAGCATGAAGCTCAGCAAAATTACATCTATTGAAATCACTCTGACTGCCCCGTTTGATTTTGATTCGACCTTCCATAAGCCGGATCACTTTACTTCTGGTGACAATTTGTGGGAACCGGGTATTCGTTGGCAAACTTGGTTAGGGGAAGATAAACCTCTTGGACTAAAATTTCAGAATAGGGGCACAATCGAAAAACCAAAAGTTATGGTTGATGTCTATTCATATTCAAAGTTTAACGATTCGTTTATATCTTCACTAAAAACTGAGCTTCAATATCGCTACAACCTACAGCTTGATTTGTCTGAGTTTTATAAACAATTTCAAAATGACAAGATTCTAGGTCCGATCACTAGACGTTGGAGGGGAATGAGACCTGGCCATCCGAGCTCGCTATACGAGTATCTAATCATTGGGATTGTATTGCAAAATGCCACAGTCAGACGCTCGGTGCAAATGTTTAAAGCTTTACTCGAAAACTACGGTACAGAACTGGAGTTTGATGGCAAAAAGTTGTGGTGTTTCTGGAAGCCAGGAGGGCTGCAAAAAGTTAGCGAGGACGAACTTAGAGCTTTAAAAGTTGGTTACCGCGCCAAGTCTATAAAGAAGATTGATGAATATTTCGCCAGTGGTCAACTTGATGAATTGGAATTAAGAAAGCTGGATAGAGAAACTCAAATGGATGAACTACTAAAACTCTATGGTGTAGGACCGGCAACAGTTTGGTATTTACTCTTCGATGTTTTTCATCATTGGGATTTCTTTAACCATGTATCTCCTTGGGAGCAGAAGATCTACTCTAAACTTTTCTTTAACCAGGATCCTGAAAACCCAGTAACAGTTGAGAAAATACTCAAACACTTTGATAAATTTGGAGACTATAAGCAATTGGCAGTTCACTATATTTGGGAGGATCTCTGGTGGAAGAGGAAGAACGAACAGATTCCTTGGCTAGAGAAACTTATAAGAATCTAAACTTCTTGGTATACTACATCTACCGAATGATCTCTGTGGTGAAGGTATCTTATTTTTTAGAGAACTGATGGCACACAAGTGATCCATCTTAGTCACAGGGATCGTTTTCCGAGGTTAAATATATAAAATATGCTGTCACTATCTGATTTATTCAACAAATTAAATTCTAAACAGGGGAAAGAAGAAATACTTGAGGAATTTAATGCCATTGACTTAAGTAATTCTAAAAATAGCGATGATTTCTTTGAAAAGTATGGTGGCGGAAATTATATCCTTAATCGAGAAAATCTACCATATTGCCAAAGAGACTATGTTGGCAGGATAGATGTCTATTTAGATTTATTTGATTTACTTAAAAATAAAAGTTCTAAAAAATTTTACCAAATACATAAGGGAACGCCTTACTGTCTGCTAGGTTGGCTGTTTTTAGATATAGGAGATTTTGAACAAGGGCTTTTTTATATAGATGCTGCTATGTCTGAGGACGTGCGAATAGACCCAATAAACTGGCAAAACAGGCCAGCCACACAATTCTTATTTCTTGAACAACCTCAGAAATCGAGCCCTATTGGTACCAGAATCGTTGATTCAGTCGATAGATATATAGAACAAGAGATAGTTGAGTATCAAAAGGAATCGAATAAAAAAACCGACGCAAAAGAATTTATGAAGAAATTTAAAGATAAATTTGTTAGATATAATTTTGAGAGTTTTACGCACAGAACATTGATCAGTGCTTTGTATGTATTTTTGCTAGAGGCACAGTATTGTAAACTATTACTAAAACGCAGAAGTCTTACTGGAGGTTCAATAGAACCGTTTTTATCAAGCTTGCATAAAGGAAGTTTGCTTTTTGAATCTCTCCTAAAAGATGTCTATACAAGCCATTCCAATTCAACATTAGGTAAAATTTTTCATGATCCATTTGTGTTAAGAGACCTAAATTTCAAACAACCTAATTTAGGAAATGTCGGACAAACTTTAGATGACATGGTAAGACATATACTCCCTTATCTCGAAAAAACGTATAAAACTGAGAAACATGTTCAGTATTTTGCTGTGTCAATTAGACTTAGGAACATTACAAGCCATAGCTTGCTTTTACCAGATATCTTTGATGAGAGTATTTACCAAAAACTATATAGGCAAATACTCTTTTCGTCACTCTATCTAATAGAAAACAAATACTTCAGTAGATGAAGTTAGACTTCGATATCCGGTGTTTAAAACTTCCAGACTAACTCCAAAAAACGAAAAATTAGTGTGAACATGCTAAAACTTGATTTCTAGGCTAGATTTGAAGAAGTTGCAAAACTAGTCCGATATGGAGCTGGGGACGGTACTCAGCTCGAACCTGCCACTACCATTGTGGCTTTTTCTTAACCTATACCGTCTTATAACTCCTGACCTTATTTTAAAACTTAATTTGCTAAAAAACCATCTCGGTATTCCAAACTTCAAGGATTATGAAAAATGGTATCATAATCGTACCAAATGATCTCTATGGTGAACGTACCTTTTAAGGGAACTGATGGCACAATTTGTGATCCACCTTAGCCGCAGAGACCGAAATTAAATCTCAAAGTCTAGAACTAACGGCAAATGATCTGACACATCTGACTGGACAACTTCGAAGTTATTTACTTTCACTCCACGGCTGACAAAAATATAATCAACCACATTTCTTTGCTTATCGCTTAGCTCGTTAGTCTCGGGTCTTGTTGTATTGATATTGTATTGATCAATCAAACTTGTTAATTCTGGATTAAACAATGAAATTGACTCTGTATTCGGGAAAAGGTTGAAGTCGCCTGTAATAATGGATGGATAATCAACCTCGAGAGCAAGACTTTTAATAACTTCACAAGCTCTCTTCGTTTTGTCAGTTCCCATTTTATCCTTTGACCAAATACCATGGTAATTAAGCAAACGTAATTTCTTGCCATTAATATCCAAATCAACCACTTGAACTGCTCGGTAATCTTCTTCAGGCCATTTCGACCAATCAGTAACATACGTAAAGTGATTTTGGACAAAAATATTTTGACCCTTTAGGATTTCATCCTTAGATTTAATATAATTCCCAAATTCAACTTTTCCGCCAAGATCAAATATAAAGCGTTCTTTGCCATGAAAATTGTCTTTTTCGAATTTCGATAAAACCCAAATTGGGGCAAAAAAGGACTGTTTAAGAGCTAATGATGACTCATCGATTGTATCTTTAGAAATGAAATCTAGGTCAACGTTATCATCAATTTTTTTAATAACTTCTTGAAGACACAAAATATCAGCGTTTTGCGTTTTAAGGAAATCTACTAATTTAGCGTTATTCCTTTCAAAAAAAGCTACATTTAGTGAAACAAGTTTCATATATTGTTATTTTATTGTAACTTCGTTGTCAGTTTATGTACATTTATAGTGACTTCTGTCACATCTGGAGCGGGAGACGGGATTCGAACCCGCGACCTTCTGCTTGGGAAGCAGACGCTCTACCAACTGAGCTACTCCCGCATATTTGTCGCTAGGTCCAATTTTAACTTTCCTAGTTAGGAATCGTCAACACCATTCCTTCTTCAATTAAATCAGGATTGCTGCCAATTACTCCTTTGTTTGCCTCGTAAATTTTTTCCCAGGCATACATGTCTCCGTAGGCTCTTAAAGCAATTTTGCTAAGCCAATCTCCTTTTTGAACAGTGTACTGATCCTGCTCAATAGCTTCTCCTGTTCCGGTTACTGGCAAAACTGCAATTGTTTCTTCCTTTGCCTCAACGTTTGGGATAGTTAACTCTTGACCAGTTTCAATTGCACTTGGATTGGAAAGATTATTTTTTTCGGCAATGTCTACCCAGTTATATCCGGAGTTGTAAAAATTTTCTGAAATTCTCCAGAGATTGTCTCCCTCTTTAACCGTGTAAACAGTGGGAAGACCGGTCTCAGAATCTTTAGCTGCATCTCCCTCCAGCTGACCAAGCTCGCTTTCATCGCCCATACTTACATCAGAAGCCTTGCCCTTAAAGTAATTGAAAACTAATCCGCCAACTACCAAAACAACAATAATTCCTAAAATAGTACTGACTGTTTTTTCAGAAAGAGTCAGATTTCCAATTTTAATCTCATCTTGTTTTCTAGTTGCCATTTTTTTCTTCACCTCCTTTAAATTTTTAATTTTGGGGCAGGAGGAACTATCCTTTTTGTATTGACTATTACAACAAAGGATTATTCATTAAAAGACATTATAGCAGATAAAAAAAGAATTTTTAAGTGAAATTACAGGATGGAGATTGCTTTCAAATTTAAAATATAGCTAATTAATTTGGGCCTAAGTTTTAAAATCAAAAAGGGCGGGGCTGACGGGACTCGAACCCGCAACCTTCCGCGTGACAGGCGGATGCTCTAACCAATTGAGCTACAGCCCCTTTCTAGGTTTGCCAAAGCCAAGATGATGGTAACAGATTTGTGGTACCATTTCAATATAAAATGTCTTTATGAAAAAAGAAAAAGTTTTTACTAACAAATCTGTTTCTGATCTTTTAAATAATGTTTCTGCCGCTTTGACTATCAAGGGAGCCAATCAGTTTAGAGTTACTGCTTACGACCGCGCTGCCGCTTCAGTTGCTCATCTCAGTTCCGAAATTAAAGATATTTGGGATGAAAATAAACTTTCCGATATTCCTGGAGTGGGGGGTAGTATTGCCGGCCATTTAGACGAGCTTTTCCGCACTGGCAAATCATCTCACTTTGAAAGTGAACTTAAAAGTCTTCCTCCGGCAATGTTTGAATTTTTAAAAATTTCCGGAATTGGACCTAAAACTGCCTTTAAACTGGCTTTGAAATTGGCTATTTTTGATAAGAAATACGCTTTAAAAAAGCTTGAGGTCGCCTGTAAAAAAGGAAAAGTAAGAGAAATAGAAGGACTGGGAAAAGAAACAGAAAAAAATATTTTAGAATCGGTTAAGCAAGAAAATCTTTCTAAAAATGATTCACAAAGAATGTTGCTTTTTGAGGCAGAAAAACTTGCCGGGGAGGTAATCGACTATCTTAAAGAATCAAAAGAAATTATATCTGCAGATCCCTTAGGGAGCCTACGAAGAAAAGTCTCTACGGTGGGAGATATTGATATTTCTGTTTCCACCAATAACACAAAAAAAGCAGTTTCCTGGTTTTGCAAATACCCAAAGGTAAAAAAAGTTATCAAGGCAGGAGACAATGTTGGTTCAGTATACTTATCAAGTGGTCATCAGATTGATTTATACGCTATTGAGCCGAAATCATACGGATCACTTCTCCAGCATTTTACCGGCTCAAAGCAACACAACATCCATTTGAGAAAAATTGCCCTAGAAAAAGGCTTAAGCCTCTCCGAGCATGGGATAAAGGAAGAAAAAACCGGTAAGATTCTCCATTTTTATAACGAAAAAGCTTTCTACCGCTTTTTAAAAATGGATTATATTCCTCCTGAGCTTCGCGAGGACAGGGGAGAGATCGCCGCCGCCAGCAAGGGAGATCTTCCAGCGCTGGTTGAAAGGAAAGATATTGTGGGAGACCTGCACACTCATTCTAATTTTGAGATCAAAACAAGCCATGACCTTGGCGCAAACAGTCCAAAAGAAATGATTGATAAAGCAGTTGGGCTAAAGTATCAGTATCTTGGCTTTAGTGAACACAATCCAGCTGTATCAAGATTAAATGAGGAAGAAGTTATATTAATTCTTAAAAAGAAAAGGAACCTTATTGATAAATTAAATTATACAAGTGCAAATAAATTGAACATCAGGATTTTCAACGGACTGGAGATTGATATCCGACCGGACGGACGGTTGGCCATTCCCGACAGAGGGCTTAAACTTCTTGACTACGCCATTGTCTCAATCCACTCAAGCATGAGGCTTAATAAAGACAAAATGACAAAAAGAGTTATTTCCGGCCTTTCTCATCCAAAAGTAAAGATTCTTGCTCACCCCACCGGCAGAATGCTTAACCACCGCGAGGGCTATGAGCTTGATTGGAAAAAAATATTTTCTCTCTGTAAAAAAAGAAAAATTGCTCTGGAAATAAATTCATATCCTGATAGATTGGATCTTTCTGATACCATGGTCAGAGAGGCGGTGGAGGCTGGAGTACTGCTTTCGATAAACAGCGACAGTCACGCCTGCTCTCACATGGATTTTATTAGTCAAGGAGTTTTCGTTGCCAGAAGAGGTTGGGCGGAGAGAAAAAATATCATAAACAGCTGGTCTGTTGAAAAATTAGAGAACTTTTTTAAATCACAAGCCTGAAAGTGGACTTTTTTCTGGCGGTAAATTAAAATGTTTTTAGGTTTCTGTTATTAAGTAACCAAGGAGGGAAAATGATTTTTTTAATCGTCGCACTGGTAGTTTTGGGTTATTTCATCGCCACCTACAATAAGTTTCAAACCTTAAAAACGAGAATCAGAGCTTCTATTCAAGAGATTGGTAATCAGCTTAAAAGACAGACTGAACTAATTCCTAATTTAGCTGAATCTACCAAGGGATACCTGAAACATGAAAAAACTATTTTTGACAAACTTACCAAAGCTCGTCAAATAGTAACAAGGGCGGTTTCATCCGGAAACGCGGAAGAAATGATTGCCGCTCAGGATGTTTTGCAAAAGGCCTTGGGGTCTTTGAGAGTTGTTGTTGAAAGCAACCCAGAGATAAAAGGAGCCGGAGTAGTCACCAAACTAATGGATGAGCTAAGAGATACTTCAGACAAGGTGATGTATTCGAGAAGAACAATGATTGATCTGACTGCTGACTTTAACAGAATGATCGTCACTATTCCGACAAACCTGGTTGCTAAAATTGCCAGTTTCAAGAAAGAGAAAGGATTGTCCGTAGCCGAAGAAGGGTCACACCTTGAGGTTGGCGAGAAAGAAACCAGCGCTCCAAAAGTAAATTTGGAATAATCCAAATGGTTAACGTCTACGAACAGATTGATACCAACAAAAGAAGGACTGTTCTGATAATGACCGGGTTTGTTGTCTTTGTTACCGGCTTTATCTATCTTCTTGGCCAGGTTCTAGAAACAGGACCAGAAACAATTTTTCTAGCTATTACTTTTTCCCTATTTTCTTCCATCGGTAGCTATTTTTGGGGAGACAAAATTGTTTTATCAATTTCCGGAGCCAAACCCGCCAATAAAAAAGATCACTATAATTTTTATACCGCCGCAGAAAATCTTGCCTTAGCAACTCAAATACCTACTCCCAAGCTTTATATTATCAACTCTCCGGCTCTCAACGCTTTTGCCACCGGCAGAAATCCCAAAAATGCCATTGTTTGCGCTACCACCGGACTAATTGAGAACTTAAATAAAAGCGAGCTTGAGGCAGTAGTGGCTCACGAGATTTCTCACATAATCAACTACGATATTCTTCTTGCTACTATTGTCGCCGTCCTGGTTGGCACAGTTACTTTGATTAGCGACTGGGTGTTTAGAACCGGATTCAGGTCAACTAAAAGTGATCGAAAAAATCAAAATCCTTTGGCCATGATTCTGGCAATTTTTGCTCTTGTCGTTACCCCAATCGCCGCCAAACTAATTCAACTAGCACTATCTAGACAAAGAGAGTATTTTGCTGACGCCTCGGCGGCTAAATTAACTCGATACCCACAAGGACTAATCAGCGCGCTAAAAAAACTTGAACTACAAACTCAACCGCTTAAAAGCGCTTCTTCCGCAACCGCCCATCTTTATATTGCCAGTCCGTTTGGATCAAAAAAACTAAGTGGCCTGACCAAGATGTTCTCCACTCATCCGCCGATAGAGGATCGGGTTGCTGCACTTGAAAAAATGTTATAATTTTTTTCAAAGAGAGGAGGTGAGTAAAATTAATCAATATCTAAAAAAATTAGACAGTTTTTTTTCCGATCTGTTTTTGAAAAAAGCTCCACAACTTTCTGATAAAAACAGACAGATGGTTGCCAAGGTTACTGGCTGGGCCGCTTTAGTTTTAGGACTTTTAGCCCTGCCGGGAATATTCGGAAGTTTAGGAATAACCAGATCAATGGCTCCTTTTTGGCATATGGGCGGTAAGTTATATGCTCGTTGGATAATAAACTACGCCGCTTCTTTAGCACAGGTTGTACTGATGTTAATCGCAGTTCCTCAACTTTTTAAGATGAAAGCTAAGGGTTGGCAGCTTGTTTATTGGGCTACTTTGGTTGGAATATTGTCCAGCATAATTACCTTTTCCGGATTTGGTCTAGTTATCTCAATAGTATTTTTGTATCTTTTATATCAGATCAAAAAACTATATAAATAACCCATACTTGAAAATGCTGACTTTATTTTTGTATAAAAAAACTATTAGATAGTCACTTGTTTGAATTGAATGGACTTAAATAAACTAACGCACAACTCGCAAGAAGCACTGGTAAAGGCTCAGGAAATTGCCAAAGAGTACAACCACTCCCAGCTGATGCCGTCACATCTTTTGTTGGGATTGGTTACCAACTTTGAGGGAATTGTTGTTGAGATACTTAAAAAACTGGAAATTCCGCTTGAGGAATTTGCTGCCGAAATTGAGGCAGAGGTAAAGAAGTTACCAACAACAGAAAATCCTCCAGAAAAAATATATCTTTCTGAACAACTTGCAGATATTTTCTCTCAAGCAGAAAAGGAGGCAAAAAAGTTTTCTGACGAATATATATCAAGGGAACATTTATTACTAGCTCTTCTGGAAAAAGATGAGAAAACTAAAAGTATTTTTAATAAATATGGAACCAGCAAGAAGGATGTTGCCGAGACCCTAACCGCCCTAAGAGGGAGTCAGCGGGTTACCGATCAATCCCCAGAGGGAAAGTACAACGTCTTGGAAAAGTACACCATCAATCTGACTAAGCAGGCTGGCGAAGGAAGGCTTGATCCGGTTATTGGCCGGGACAAAGAAATCCGACGGGTAATGCAGATCCTTTCCCGAAGAACGAAAAATAATCCGGTTCTAGTTGGAGATCCTGGAGTGGGTAAAACCGCTATCGCTGAAGGTTTGGCAGAAAGAATCGTTTCCGGAGATACTCCGGAAAGCTTAAAAGGAAAACAGGTTTTAACTCTTGACCTGGCTTCAATGCTGGCCGGTAGCAAGTTCAGAGGAGAGTTTGAAGAACGATTGAAAGGGGTATTAAAAGAAATTGAACAAGGGGCAGGAAAATATATTCTATTTATCGATGAGCTACATACCCTTGTTGGCGCTGGATCGGCCGAAGGAGCGATTGACGCTGCCAATATTCTTAAGCCCGCCTTGGCCAGAGGCTCTCTTCACGCCATCGGAGCGACAACAATAAGCGAGTATCGCAAGTACATTGAAAAGGATGCCGCCCTAGAGAGAAGATTCCAACCAGTATACATCGAAGAACCATCGGTTGAAGACTCGATTGCAATTCTAAGGGGACTAAAAGAAAAATATGAAGTCCATCATGGAGTAAAAATACTTGACGACGCTATTGTCGCCGCCGCAACTTTATCAGATCGATATATAAGAGACAGGTTTTTGCCCGATAAGGCAATTGACCTTATTGACGAAGCAGCTTCTGCCTTAAAAATGGAGATTGAGTCGATGCCTAGTAATCTTGATGAGCTGCAAAGGAGAGTTACTCAGATAGAGATTGAATTACAAGCTTTAAAAAAGGAAAAAACGAAGTCGGGGAGAGAAAAACAAAATACTCTTGAAAAAGAACTGGCAGAGAAAAAAGAATCACTTCGTGATCTTAAATCAGCCTGGGACAATCAAAAACAAATCGTTGGAAAAACTAGAGAACTAAAATCAAAATTGGAGAAATTACGAGAAGAGTTAAAAATCGCCGAAAGAGAGGTGGATCTTAACAAAGCAGCAGAAATAAAATATGGGAAAATTCCGGAAACCAAAAAAGAAATTAAAAAATATGAGGAGAAATGGGCAAAGATAGAGGACAAGCAAAAGCTTCTTAAAGAAGAGGTTGGAGAGGAAAACATTGCTGATGTTGTTTCCCACTGGACGGGTATTCCGGTTTTAAAGCTGGTCTCCTCGGAATCACAAAAACTAGCCAAATTGGAAGATGAGATTCACAAAAGAGTGATAAACCAACAAAAGGCGGTGAAAGAGGTTTCTGGGGCGATTAGACGCGCCAGGGCGGGGATTAAGGAAGAAGACAAGCCAATTGGAGTGTTTTTATTTATTGGCCCCACCGGAGTAGGAAAAACTGAACTTGCTAAAGCCTTAGCGGAAATTCTTTTTAGCGATCAGGAGGCAATGATTAGAATTGACATGAGTGAGTACATGGAGCAACATTCTGTCGCCCGCTTAATCGGCTCTCCTCCAGGATATGTTGGATTTGAAGAGGGTGGACAGCTTACCGAAGCGATTAGAAGAAAACCCTACACCATTGTCCTTCTCGACGAAATTGAAAAAGCCAATCCCCAAATACAAAACATTCTTCTCCAAGTAATGGACGACGGCCGACTTACCGACGGCAAAGGAAGAACTGTTGATTTTAAAAATACAATAATTATCATGACCTCAAACCTGGGAAGCCAGGCAATAAGAGAGTATGCTGAGAAAAAAATTAGCAAAGAACTAATGGAAAAAAGAGTTTGGGAAATTGTTAACCAGTCTTTCAGTCCAGAGTTTATAAATAGACTCGACCAGACAATCTTTTTCGAATCGCTAAGCAAAGAAAACATCGCCAGAATTGTCGATTTGCAGTTGGCTCAAACGGAAAAGAGGCTTTCAGATAAAAAAATACACATTTCCATAACTAATACTGCCAGGTCATATCTAGCCGAAAAAGGTTACGATCCTGCTTTCGGAGCTAGACCGCTAAAACGACTTATTCAAACAGAGATTCTTGATCCTTTAGCAATGCTGATTGTTGAGGGCAAGGTAAAAGACGGATCAAGAATAAACGTTGATAAAAAAGAACAGAAGCTTACTGTTAAAATAGGTTGATGAAGCCTATAAAATTAAAACTACCAATACTTATAATAATTGGCGCTGGTGTTTTTATTCGACTGGCCTACATTCTTTCTCCTCCAGAAAAATTAATTACCATCGTTCCCGACGATGCCTTTTACTATTTTAAAATAGCCCAAAATATTGCTTCTGGGATTGGTAGTAGTTTTGACGGAATTAACCTGACAAATGGGTATCACCCTGCCTGGATGATTGTTCTTTTGCCGCTGACATTGGCCACCAGTCAACCGTGGACGCTTGTAAGATTAGGCCTTTTCCTGGCGGTACTCTTAAACAGCTTAACAGCAGTGCTTGTTTACAAATTCTTAGAAAACAAAACTAAAAGCTACTATATCGCCAGTGCCGGAACGGCAATATACTTCCTAAATCCGAAGGTCATCGCCAACAACCTCAACGGGCTTGAAACTTCATTGGCTAGTTTGGCGCTTATGCTAATAATTATTTTAGTTGATAAAAAAGCAATTTTTAAAAAAACCCATTCGTATGTTTTTTTAGCCATTTTGTTTGGTTTGTGCTTTCTTTCTAGAACCGACCTGGTTTTTTATCTCGCCCCTCTTTTCTTCTATGTTTTTTACCAGGTCAAAACAACCGAGAAAAACCTTAAGACAACTGGTAAAAAAATGGCAGTATTTTCTTTTTCATTTCTAGCCACTATCCTTCCATGGTTTGGCTGGAACTTGCTAAAATTCAGGACTATTTTCCAGTCAAGTGCAAATACAGTTCCTTTTGTACTAAAAAACTCGTATATGCAAAATGGTCCCTCAACCACTATTGTCGAAAATAGTCTTCGTCTAAGCTATCACTTTTTTTCTAAAGATTTACTACCAACCATGGGTTTTTCATACCTGTGGGCCATAATCCTTCTTTTGATTTTGGTCTCCTGCGGCCTAACAAAAAGCAGAAAACTGCATGTCAGCAACACCAATAAAAGAGAGCTTGTTTTTTTGCTATTACTGCTAATCGGTGGCCTAGGGCTTTCTTTTGTCCATGTGTTTTTTCGCTGGTACCCACGCCCTTGGTATTTTGACCAGTTAATCTTAATCACTTCCTTGTTGGTCTCTTTTTTAATGTTTCTCGTGGCAAAAACAGGAAGCTGTCTTAGAAACTCAATAATCGTCATGTTTGTTTTAATTACAATGGCCTCTGGTATTAAAAATGTCTTGAGAATAAACGAATATCCCCACCAAGTCGAAATGCTTTCTAGCTCCGAATGGCTAAAAAACAACATCAATCCAAACCAGATTGTTGTTTCGTTTAACTCGGGCATTTTGGGCTTTTTTTCCGACCGTACCGTAGTTAATCTTGACGGGGCGGTTAATCAAAACGCCTATTTGGCTATCAAAAAAAATCAACTCTGGCAGATACCCAAACAGTTAAAAGCTGATTATTACATTGACTATGATCCTTTCATGATTGATCTATACCGACCATTTTTAGGGGAGAGTTTTTCCAAAAACAATCTTAAGCTGGTAAAAGTCATTAATCGCCCCGAGGTTTCCTGGGAAGGAAATAATATAAAAATTTACGCCGTTAGTAAAAGTAAATAAACATAAAAATTGCTATAATCAAAAAAATCGAGTATATAATAATTTTTTAATATGAAAGCAAAAAACAAACAAAAAGTTAATATTGATTATCTTTCCAGCTTAGCAAATATTCCGCTTTCGCAAAAAGAAAAAACTGGTTTAAAAGCTGATCTGGAAAAAACAATTTCATATATTGAAATTCTGAATCAGTTAAACACCGATAGAACAGCACCCATCTTCCAAACGACAAAACTAGTAAATGTTTTTGCCAATGACGTAGTCAAAAAATGTCTTTCTTTAAAAGAAGCTCTTTTAGGCGCGCCAAAAAAACTACGAGGTTATTTCGTTAGTAAAAAAGTTGTATGGCAGTAAACAAAAAATTAAATCAACTGTCCATTGTCGAGGCAAGAAACGGAATTATCGAGAAGGATTTTAGCGCGACCGACCTTTTGGAGGCATGTTTAAAAAACATAAAAGAAACAGACAGCAAAGTCCATTCTTTTATAACTGTTTGTGAAAAACAAGCTCGAAATCAAGCCAAAAGTGTAGACAATTTACTGTCGGAAAAAAGCAAAAAAGAGATAGAAAAAATATATTCTGAAAAACCGCTTTTGGGAATACCAATTGCCGTTAAAGACAACTACTGCACCAAAGGCATTAAAACTACTGCCAGTTCAAAAGTGCTAGAAAACTTTGTTCCTCCATATAGCGCCACCGTCGTTGAAAAAATAGTAGGGGCGGGGGCAGTAATTATCGGCAAGACCAACATGGATGCTTGGGCACATGGTTCATCAACAGAAACTTCAGATTTTTTCACTACCAGAAACCCTCACGACCTTTCTAGAGTTCCCGGAGGATCATCGGGAGGCAGTGCTGCTGCTGTTGCTGCTGATCAGGTAATTGCCGCTTTGGGAACAGAGACGGCTGGATCAATAAGACAGCCCGCATCTTGGTGTGGAGTGACCGGACTAAAACCAACTTATGGAAGAGTTAGCCGGTGGGGGATAATTGCTATGGCCTCGTCAACCGACAGCCCGGGACCGATTACAAAAACAGCCGAGGACGCGGCGATTATTCTTTCCGTTATTACCGGAAACGACCACCATGATGCTACCAGCTCAAAAAGAGTGGGTGAATTATATCAAGATAAAATCAAAAGCTTAGATCCCAAGATTATTACCATTGGTGTTCCCAAACAATATTTCCCGAATAATATTGATAAACATGTTAAGCAAAAAGTGGAAAATGCAATAAACGAATTAAAAAAACATGGCTTTGTTATAAAACCCGTTTCCCTGATTGATCCGAAATACTCAATTGCCGCCTACACAATAATTCAAAGAGCCGAAGTTTCATCTAACCTGGCCAGATATGATGGAATTAGATTCGGAAATCCAAGGAGTTCATTCGGCAAAGAGGCCAGGAGAAGAATTATGCTGGGAGCATATGTACTTTCTGCCGGATATTATGACCAGTACTACATTAAGGCGCAAAAAGTAAGAAAACTAATTGTTAACGATTTCAAAAAAGCATTTTCCCATGTTGATCTGTTAATTGCTCCAACCTCACCAAATTTACCTCTTAAAATAGGAGAGTCAGAAAAAGAAGCAATGTTTGGAGAGCTTCAGGACGTTTTAGTCGAAGCAAGCTCTTTAGCTGGTTTACCAGCAGTTAGTATTAATTGCGGCTGGGTAGGAAGCCTCCCAGTCGGTATGCAGATTATTGGACCCCGTTTTTCAGAAAAATTAATTTTAAAGACAGCTAATTTTTTTGAAACAAACATCAATCTAGAAAAATGATTAATAAAAAATTGCTAAGAAATAAGGGTTTTTTAAAAATCTGGATCTCCCAGCTTTTTTCTCAGTTGACGGTAAACATGCTCAATTTTGTTTTGATCTCTAGAATATACGAACAGACCGGATCGACAATTGCTGTGGCCCTACTGTGGGTATTTTTCTCACTGCCAGCAGTATTTGTTGGTCCATTTTCCGGACTAATCATTGATATTTTCAGCAAAAGAAAAATATTAGTTTATGCAAACCTTTTTCAAGGAATAACTGTGTTTGTTTTCTTTCTAATGTCTCATCATCTATACCCGCTATATATTGCTGTTTTTGTTTACTCACTTTTGAACCAGTTCTATCTTCCCGCCGAAGCCGCTAGTATTCCCTGGTTGGTCAAAAAAAAGGATCTTCCCGCCGCCAACAGTTTGTTTCTATTTACCTCTCAAGCCTCATTTTTGCTTGGATTTGGCAGTGGGGGCATATTTTTAAACTTTGTTTCTTCGGATATGGCGATAATAATTGGCGGAGTTTTTCTCCTCCTGGCCTCGCTTTCAGTTTTTTTGCTTCCTAGCGACAAAAATACAACTGAAAAGGCCGTTGAAATAAATAAAGCAGAAGTATGGCTAAAATGGTTGAAAGAAGGTTGGAATTTTCTTTCCAAGAAAGGGAAATTAGTTTTCTACTCTTTTGGACTTCTGGCTCTTTTTCAAACCGCCGTTGCCAGTCTGGCAGCAATTTTTCCAGCTCTATCAGCGGAAATTCTAAATCGACCTTTTAGCAAAACCGGGGCCGGATTAGTTTTTCCTTTAGCAATTGGCCTTATCGGCGGCAGTAGCTTGTTTAGTCGCTTTGCCAACAATAAAAGAAAAAAGCAATGGATTTTCTTGGGCACCATTGGAGGAGGACTAAGCTTAATCGCAATGTCTCTGCTTCCAATTATTATTCCCATTTCACAAAATCGATTTTTATTTATAATGATTCTGCTTTTTGTTATCGGTGTTGCGGCTGCCTTGGTTTACGTTCCTTCACAAACGTTTATTCAGGAAACAACTCCTCCTGATAAAAGAGGAAGAATCTTTGGAATTTTGAGTGTAATTATCAATTTAAGCGTAATTCCTCCTGTTCTTTTTATCGCCTTAATTATTGATATTCTTGGAGTTAACGGACTGCTTTTTATTCTTGGTCTAGTATTTGCAACGTTATCAGTTATAATCGCAAGAAAAGGTAATGAAATCATCCTGGCAACCAATCATCGGTCTTGAAGTTCACGTTGAGCTAAAAACAAAAGCAAAAATGTTTTGCTCCTGCCCTGGCAGGCACTTTGGCGTTAAGCCAAACACAAACACCTGCCCAGTTTGTTTAGGTCTACCCGGAGCACTACCGATGCCAAACTGGCAAGGGATTGAAAAGACAATCATTATCGCTAGTGCGTTTGGATGTAAGATAAACAGAAGGTTCTGGTTTGATAGAAAAAACTATTTCTATCCCGATCTTCCTAAGGGTTATCAAATTAGTCAGCAGTACAGTCCAATCGGCATCGGGGGAAAAGTGCCAATACTGGTCGAAGGAAAACAAAAGAATATTTTATTAGATAACATCCACCTTGAGGAAGATACCGCGAAATTAATTCACAAAAATGAGAAAACCCTGGTTGATTATAACCGTAGCGGCGTTCCTTTGGTAGAAATTGTTACCAAGCCTTGTCTGCGGTCGGCAAAAGAGACCAAGCTTTACCTGCAAAGACTTCGTCAAACTCTGCGTTGGCTTAATGTATCTGACTGCGACATGGAAAAGGGCTCAATGAGACTGGAGGCCAATATCTCTGTTGCTAAACTAGAAAATGGAGTACTAAATGGCCTACCAGACTATAAGGTTGAGGTGAAAAACCTAAACTCTTTTAGGTTTGTGGAAAAATCAATTGAATATGAAGTAGAAAGACAGATAGGGACTTTGAAAAAAGGAAAAACACCCAAACAGGAAACACGCGGGTTTGATCCGACAGAAGGTAAAACTTATTCTCAAAGAAGCAAAGAAGTAGCCAAAGACTATCGTTACTTTCCAGAACCTGATATTCCTCCTTTTAAGATAAGTCTGGAAAAATTAGCCAATATTAAAAAACAAATTCCGCTTCTTCCTTGGCAGACAGAAGGGAAGTGGTTAAAACTTGGTATACCTGAAGCCTGGATCGCAATTCTTAGTGCCAAAAAAACTCTAGCCGACCTGTTTGAACAAACGATAAAAAAGGGGAAAGGCCAGGCAGATGCAAAACAAATTGCCAAAACCCTTGTTAACCGACCCGATCTAAGAAAGGAAAGCCCCGATAAGATAATAAATGAAATCGCAGCGGAAAAAGACAAATTCTCGCTGCCGGAAAGTGAAATTACGGCCATTGTTAAAGAGGTTTTCTCCGAACAACCAAAAGCAGTTGCTGATTTAAAAAGCGGCAAGCAACAGGTGATTGGCTTTCTTGTTGGCCAGGTGCAAGCCAAAACAAAAGGAAAAGCAGACCCCAAAAAAGCCATTCTGCTTATTTCTAAGCTGGCAGAACAGCCCTAGGGTGGTTTTATATACAACCTCTTTCTTGTACAATTAGTTAAAATGGCGAAAAGAAAAAACGATTTTGTTCACCTTCATGTCCACAGCGAGTATTCACTTCTTGACGGAATGTCAAAAATAAAGCCAATGGTGGAAAAGGTTAAGGAGCTGGGAATGGACAGCATTGCTCTTACTGATCACGGCTCAATGTATGGAGTAATTAGATTCCACAACGCCTGCGTAGAACAGGAAGTAAAGCCAATAATCGGCTGTGAGGTTTATGTTGCCAGAGGTTCAAGACATGAGAAAGAAGCTAGTAAAGGAGCTAATGCCAATCATCTGGTACTACTTGCCAAAGACCAGCAAGGATATGAAAACCTCATGGAGCTGGTCACTCTGGCCCACCTAGAAGGATTTTATTACAAGCCGCGGGTGGATATGGAGATACTTAGCAAATACTCGAAAGGAATCGTTGCTACCAGCGCCTGCCTTCAAGGAACCATCGCTTCCCTGATCGTTCAAAACCAAGAAAAAGAAGCCAAGAAAAAAGCTCAGGAGTTTATCGATATCTTTGGTAAGGACTTTTATCTAGAACTCCAAGACCATCCGGCAATTAAAGAGCAAGAGATTGCCAACAAGGGACTGGTTAAGCTTTCCCGAGAAATGGGCATACCCATTGTTGCCACAAATGACTGTCATTACATTAACCCTGACGACGCTGAGGCCCAAGATGTTTTGCTAGCAATCCAAACACAAAAAACTGTTAACGATCCAACCAGAATGACCATGCTTGATTCTCCAGATTTTTATATTCGCTCTCCTGAGGAAATGAAAAAAGCGTTCAAAGACTATCCTGATGCCATTAAAAATACCGTTGAAATTGCCGAGAAATGTAACTTGAAAATTCCCCTAGGACAAAAAATTTATCCTGCTTACCCTTTGCCCAAAGGAGAAACTGCTGAAGGCTACCTAAGAAAAATAACTTACAAACAAGTTAAGTACCGATATCCAAAATTAACCAAGGAGGTTAAAAAAAGAATTGAGTATGAGCTTGGTCTTATTATCGGACTTGGTTATGCCGAATACTTTTTAATTGTCCAAGATTTTGTCAACTGGGCAAAAAAACAGGAAATAAGAGTCGGCCCAGGAAGAGGTAGTGCTGCCGGTTCAATCGTCTCATATATTCTGAGAATTACTACCATTGATCCTTTGGAACACAAGCTGCCTTTTGAAAGATTTTTGAATCCGGAAAGAGAATCAACCCCGGATATCGATCTTGATTTTCCAGACATTCGCAGAGACGAGGTAATCGAGTATGTAAGAAAAAAATACGGCGAGGACCACGTTGCCCAAATCATTACCTTTGGCACAATGGAGTCAAGAATGGCGATAAGAGATGTTGCCAGAGCACTAGGTCACCCTTATGCCAGCGGAGACAGACTGGCAAAGCTAATTCCCGCTACCCCCGGCAAAAAAGTCAAAATTAACGACATGATTGATCAAATTCCTGAGCTTAAATCTGCTTACGAGACAGAGGAGGACTCAAAAAAGATTCTGGATATTGCTCAAAAGCTTACTAGTGTAGCCAGACATGCCTCTGTTCATGCCGCCGGAGTAGTTATCTCTGATGCCCCACTAACAAAATATACCCCTCTGCAGCTTGACACTAAAGGAAAGGGAATTACTACCCAGTACGATATGTATGCTCTTGATCTTAATGTTGATGACAACGCTATTGGTCTTCTAAAAATGGATTTCTTGGGTTTAAGAAACTTAACTATCCTGGAAAAAGCCAGAGACTTTGTAAAAGAAACCAGAAATATAGTTATCGATATTTCAGAAATACCGATTGATGATAAAAAGGTATATAAGATGATTTCAGCAGGGGATACCACCGGCGTTTTTCAGCTGGAAAGCCAGGGGATGAGACGAGTGGCGCAAAAACTAAAACCGACTCTATTCTCTGATATTTCCGCTATGGTTGCCCTTTATCGGCCTGGTCCTATGCAGTTTATTGACGAATTTATCATGGGTAAACAAAACCCAAGAACAATAAGATACCCTCATCCTGATCTTGAACCAGTTTTAGCAGAAACTTATGGTATTGCCGTTTACCAAGAGCAGGTGATGGAGATACCACAGGTCATGGCCGGTTACACTCTGGGAGAGGGAGACATTCTAAGAAGGGCGATCGGGAAAAAGAAAATCGAACTGATGAAAAAAGAGTACAAACGATTTTCTGAAAGAGCTTTAAAAAGAGGATATGAAAAGGCCACTATAGAAAACGTTTGGTCTCTTATTGAAAAGTTCGCCGGCTATGGATTTAATAAATCCCATTCTGTTTGTTATGCAATGATTGCCTACCAAACCGCCTGGATGAAGGCCAACTATCCGGTCGAGTTTATGGCTGCTCTCCTTACCGCTGAAGCAAATTCAGGAAGCACTGCTAAAGAAATTAGAGTTCCGATGGCTATTCAGGAATGCCAAAAGATAGGTATTATTGTTCTTCCTCCCAATATCAACTCTTCACAAACCGGCTTTAGGATCGAAAAAGATAAAAAGTCAAAAGGTGGTTTAGCAATTAGATTTGGATTTTCCGCCATCAAAAACGTCGGCGAGGCGGCTATTAATGAAATCATAATAGAAAGAAAGAAAAACGGCAAATTTGAGTCGCTGGCAGATTTTTGTAACCGAACCAGCACTCAAAAAGTTAACAAAAAGGTAATTGAGAGTTTGGTTAAGGCAGGGGCTTTTGATGAATTTGGAAAAAGGAACGCGATTCTGCAGGGAATCGACAAAATAAGATCGGTTGCCGAAAAAAATCAAAAGCAGAAATCGTCCGGGCAAACCAGTATTTTTGCCTCAAGTCCAAACAATGACGAAGCCGGCAAGTTGTCCTTAGGTTCTATTGCGCTCCCCGAGGTAGATGAGTTTCCTCTGGAAGAAATGCTTGGGTTTGAAAAAGAACTATTCGGGTTTTTCTTAACCGACCATCCGATAAGAAGAGCAATTTTAAAATTTCAGCAACTAACCACCCACAAACTTATCGAGGTAGAGGAGCTGGAATCATCAACATCGGTAAGACTGGCCGGCTCAATTGCCAACATCAGAACAACCTTCACAAAGAAAAATAATCAGGAGATGGCATTTTTATCTGTTGAAGATGACACCGGCAAGATAGATGTGGTTGTCTTTCCGAATCTTTTTCAGGAGGCAAAAATACATCTGGTTCAAGACACGATCATTCTTATTGAGGGTAAAGTTGATCACCGCGATGACAGAGTGTCTTTACTGGCAGATAAAATCATTCCTCCTGACCAGGCAGAGAAGCTATCCAACACTGAGGAATTGGTGATAAACATCCCTTCTGGGGTTAGTGCTCAAACATTTATTAGATTGAATTCTCTTTTAAAAAGAAACCATGGCTCGCACCGCTGTATATTGGCTTTCCCAACCGGGAAAAAAATGGACTTTAATGGCGGGATTAACTACTCTCCAGAACTTGAGGCACAAATTAAAAAAATCTTGGGAATTGATACCAACTAGGGGAGCATGCTAAAATACCACTTGCTATGAACAAAGCAAAGTGGAATGAAGTTGAATTTGAAGTTGGCGACACAATTAAATTCGACTACAAGATAAAGGAAAAAGATAAAGAAAGAACCCAAGCCTACCAGGGGATAGTAATTGCTATCAAAGGCCAAGGGGAAGGTAAAATGGTCACCGTAAGAAGAATTGCCGTTGATAGAATCGGCATGGAAAGAATTATCCCTCTAAACTCACCATGGATTGCCAACCTCAAGGTAATGGGAAAACCAAAGAAAAGAATAAAAAGATCAAAACTGTACTACCTCAGAGATAGAGAAGGAAAGAAAGCAAAGATTTAGATCCAAAGGCAACACGGTTTTCTCCAGCCTTTAAACACTTGAAATATCAAATACACAACATCTGCTGTTTTTTTGAATTTCAAACGTTTCAAAATACGAAATATTTTCCGGTAGGCCGTGTTATATTTCCTAAAAGGACAAAATTTAATTCAATGCCCTGAAGGAAAATTTCAGAGTTCCATTTCCTTGGCTATTTCTTCCCATGATGAAAATAAATTCTACAGTTTACTTTATTCTCTTTGCAGAATTGTTTTATTTCTTCTTCAATCCTGTCCCAATAATCGCTTTTAGAAAAATAAATACGCTCATATTCCCCTAATAATTCAATATGTTTTTCTTCAAGCCATTTTTTGACACAGTCCCAAATTGATCCTTTGACATTCAAATTTTCGAACATATATAAATCGGAACAATGTTTTGTTCCAAAAATAATTTTTTTCCAATCTGTCAAAAATGGCAAAATTGGACCAATAAAAACATAAGATTTAATTCCTGCTTCTTTCAATTTTTCAAGCGCTTTGATTCTATTTTGAACCGGTGAAGTGAACGGTTCAATTTCTTTGCGAAGATTATCGTCTAAAGAGGTAATAGTAAAACCAACTTCGCAATTTTTGAATTGTTTAAGCAAATCAATATCTCGCAAAACCAAATTAGATTTTGTTTGAACTCCCAAACTCGGTTGCAAAGGAACTAGTTTTTCTAAAATTTTACGAGTAAGTTGATACTTTTTTTCAAGAGGCAGGTAAGCGTCACTTACAGAAGCAAGAAAAATTGATTTTCCTCTATATTTTGTAGTTTTGGAAGGAATTAAATCAGCCGCATTTACTTTCACATCTACGAACTTACCCCATTCTTCTTTGTGTCCGGTAAATCTCTTCATAAATCGGGCGTAGCAATACAAACAAGAATGCATACACCCCACATAAGGATTTATGACATAATCTGCATCGGGCAAATTTGATTTAGTGATTATTGAGAATGCCTGAATTTCTTTTATTTTCATCATCATAATTATATAGATTCACAGGACTTTATAAAATCATCAAATTGCACCGGTGTTTAAAAGAGAGAATAGGATTGAATATAGCGTCTCGCGTGTATCTGATGTTGCCGCGAGATAAAATTGACATACTCGCATCTCGCGAGCAATATGGGTCGAGGGGTGCAACCCCCAAGCCAGATACACGCTAGTTAGGTATTCCGAGCGGAAGTTGCAAAATTTACTTTTCAAAGCAACTGGAGCAAGAGTGCAACGTGATCGAGGAGTGAAACGACGAAGAATGTACATTATTCTCACCACTCTTTTCAATATTTTTGTGGAACTATATTCAAGTCGGCGGTAGCATAATTCTGGTATGCAGACTAAGCAAGTCAGATATTGATTCGATAATTGAACTAGAGAAACACCACACTCCCGACAAAGCTTCTTATGATTTCAATACCAGCGACTTCAACTTGGGCGATTGCTTTGTATATGGCAAAAGTAGCATCAAATACTGGATCTCCAATAGCGATTACTTTTTGGCAAATGATCGGGACTGGTTTTTTAGGTATTCTGTTGCTGATTTTTGTCAAAAATTATAGAGAGGGGTTTTTGTTCAGAGTTAGAAATCAAGGCAGAGTTTTTTTAGGGTTTAGTTTTATTAACGAATCGCTATCTGAGGGATCGTTTCTTTTTGGTAATTTAGCTGTAGCCATAGCACCAACAGCCGCGTTTGTATCAGCAATGAGCGGGGTACAAAGCGTGTTTGTACTTTTATTGTTTTTCCTTTTTCCTCAGGGAAAAAGGTCTCGAGTCACATTAATGCAGTGGCTTGCGGTAGCACTGATTGCGGTGGGAGTGTTTTTAATTAATAGCTGATAATTTTGTTTTTAGTTTTTTGCTGTATCACTATATTTGTTTTTGAGTTTGACAAATTTATCCCAGTAGTAAAAATACAATATAGTTGCCATTGCGCCCGTATTAAGGATATTAGAATTTTCACTTTTGTTCCAAGATTTGTTTAGGTCTATGGCCCCAGATTTGTCTCTTTTCTTTCTACTGGTTATCCATGGTCCTAAAAATGTTGTGTGGCCACTTTCTGCAATTTGTTGGTGATATAAGTCACCTTAACATAGACACTTCCTTTTTAAAAGTTGTTTTTGTATCGGCATCAACAACTCTTATCATTTTTGAAATTCTAGGAATGTAAAAGTCTTTTATTTTGCGACCTTTTTTCGCGACCATATCCTTGGTGAAAAAACCCCTAACCCCGAGGATTTTGTGAAACAAAACCGGAAAAGCAAAAGCGCAGTAAGAATTAGTTATCAATAGTAACAAATTTGTAGCCTTGGTCTATAATAGATTTAATTATTATTTTCTCGACTGCTTTGACAAGTTCATCAGAGTTATCCGATCTACCATCATGCAATAAAATAATGACGCCCGGATGAAGATTTTCGATGACCTGATTGGCAACTAGATCGCCACTGAACTCTTGGTCATATTGTGATTGGGGGCAGTATGTCCAGGTTACAAGCCTTTTCTTCATCTGATTCAAGACCAACGGAAGGACAACTAACTTGGCACCAAATGGTGGCCGGAAGTAGATTGGCTTGATTGCACCAATAGAAACAATAAGGTCGTCGGTTTTTGATATTTCACTATGAATAAAAGATGGGGTTTTAAAAATAAGTCTTTGGTGGCTGTAAGAGTGATTGCCGATGGCATGACCTTCAGTAACTATTCTTTGAGCTAATGAGCGATTTTTTTCAATGTTTGAACCTTGTAAAAAAAAGGTTGCTTTAATATTGTACTTGTTTAACACGTCAAGCAATTTAGGGGTTGTTGTTGCATTGGGACCGTCGTCAAAAGTTAAGGCAATTACTCGATCCTTGGTGTTAAGATAATAAATAGGATTAATAAAAAAAGCACGGTAGGTAGGTCGGCTGAAAAAAAAGTAAAGAAAAAGCGAGATAGATATTAATAGTCCAAAAGAAATTAAGGTCAATCGAAAATATTCAACCATAATTTTTACAAGCTACTATTTCATATAACTAGTAATTATACAAACCTTCCACTAAATATATTTTTGTATTCTTCTTTTTCAAAAAAAATTATTTTGGTGCCGCCAGCGGGGATCGAACCCGCGATCTCCACCTTGAAAGGGTGGCGTCCAAACCACTAGACGATGGCGGCTTGTTTTGCTGCTTGTTCCACCGTGTGTATTATACTAAACTTGTTACCAGATGAGAATACTAGGAATAGACCCAGGAATTGAAACCACCGGATGCGGAATAATTGAAACAGGTAAAAAAGACTGCTACAAGGTTATCAAATACTGTTGGATCTCCACTGATAGAAAACTCGGCCAAAACAACCGCTTAAAAAGCGTTTACCTTCAAACTCGAAAGTTAATTGGAGAAATGGCTCCTGATGTAATTGCTATTGAACGGCTTTTTTTCTACAACAACCAAAAAACCGCCATGGAGGTTAGCCAGTCGGTAGGAGTAATTAAACTTGCTATCGCTGATTTTGATATTGAATCTTTTGAATACAGTCCGCCTAAAATTAAGTCTGTTGTTGCCCAAAACGGCCGGGCAAAAAAAGAGGATGTAATTAAGGCGGTTAAAAAAATTTTGGGGATAAAAGTGCCTAAAGGCAAGAAAACTCACTTCAATGATGTGGCTGACGCTTTAGGAATTGCTGTCTGTCATGCTAAAATAATCCAAGAAGGGGGGTGATAAAATGGCTGACATTAAAGTTGGAAAGATCACTCACTATTTTGACAAAATAGGCGTTGCCGTAGTCGAAATAGAAAATACACTTTCAGTTGGTGACCAGATAAAGATAGTTGGCGGAGAAGAAGAACTTACCCAAAAGGTGGGGTCTATGCAGGTGGAGCACGAGAAGATAGACACCGCAAAAAAGGGCGATACTATCGGAATGAAAGTAGAAGGCACCGCTAAAGAAGGTGATGAAATTTACAAAGTAGGGGAATAAAATCTTAATCTACATGCGACTGTTTCCCTTTTTTAAGGAGGGTTTTTGTGTTTTGGTATATATACGGAGACAATGTATTTTCCGCCAGAAAAAAACTTAATGAGGTAGTTGCTGAAGAAAATAGCAAAAACCCCGGTCTTAGGTTTGTAAAAATCTACAAAAAGGGATTTGACGAAAATGATTTGAGAAGAATTGCTGAAAACCCATCTCTTTTCGGTCAAAAAAACAGTTTTATAATTGAAGAGTTTAACTCTTTTACTCCAAAGCAAAAAAAAGTTATTATTGACATTTTTTCCCACCTCGAAGTTTCGGTAATTTTTTGGGATAGCAAAGAAACCCGGTTAGCAGCGGGACTTAAAAAATCATTCCCGAAGATAAATGTTCTTAATTTTCCTAAACCAAAAATTATTTTTTCTTTCATGGAGACAGTTTTTCCTGGAAATCAAAAACAGTTTTTACCTCTTCTTGCAAAAATTATTAAGGAACAACCGCTTGAGCTGGTTTTATACTTTTTGAAACAACACTTTAGAACTTTAGTAATGTTCTCCATTGAAAAAAGCCTCATTTCTAATCTGCCCAGCTGGAGAGAAAAAAAGCTTGAATCTCAATGCGCAAAATTCAATGGGAAAGGGTTAGAAAATTTATATAAAAATCTTATCGATATTGAGTATCAAAATAAATCTGGAGCTCTTCCTGTTGGGCTTGAGATAGCTCTTGTCAATCTTTTGGCAACCGTCTAGAATGAATTAAGATAATGAAAGATTATATCTTTTGGTTCAAAGATATCGGCAAAGACGACATCCCAAAAGTCGGCGGCAAAGGAGCAAACTTAGGAGAAATGGTGCAAATGGGAGTTCCTGTTCCTCCTGGCTTTGTTGTTGGTGTTGATGCGTACTTTGAGTTCCTCGCTCAAGCGAAGATCAAAGAAGAAGTAAAAAAGATTTTAGAATCAACCAACGTCCAAAACCCAGCAGAACTTCAACTGTCTTCTGAGAAAATAAAAAGTGTAATTAAAAAATCCCCGATTCCTAAAGAGATCGCCACTCAGATAATGAGGGCCTACCTAAAGCTTGGTTCACGTTGGGGACTGAAAAACTCTCTGGTAGCAGTAAGATCATCGGCCACTGCCGAAGACCTTCCGGACGCTTCCTTTGCGGGCCAACAAGAAACATTTTTAAACGTTAAAGGTGAAGCCAATGTTGTTAATAGAACCCGCGACTGTTGGGCATCGCTTTTTACTCCCAGGGCAATCTTTTACCGGGAGGAAAAAAAGTTTGATCATTTCGCTGTTGGTATCGCCGTTCCGATTCAAAAAATGGTTCAGTCTGATGTTTCCGGAATAATGTTTACCATAAACCCGGTAACAAACAATAAAAAAGAACTGGTTATCGAAGCCGGATGGGGGCTAGGAGAAACCATTGTTCAAGGAGAAATTACCCCCGATCATTATCTTGTTAGTAAAGAAAACTTAAGAATCACCAAAAGAAAGGTTGTTGCTCAGTCAATGCAAATGACAAAGGCAAAGAATGGCAAGGTAATGACCAAGGTACCAAAAGATCTCCAAAAAATTCAAAAACTTAATAGTTTGCAGATTATTGAACTTGCCAAGATCGGTATAAAAATACAAGAACATTACTTTCATCCCCAGGACATTGAGTGGGCAATGGAAAAAGGAGTTTTGTATATCGTCCAAACCAGGCCAGTAACCACAATGAAGATCGGTCGAAGAAATGAAAATGAGATGGAAAACAAAAGGGATATTATTCTTATTGGTGATCCCGCCTCGCCAGGAATTGCAAAAGGGGTAGTAAAAATAATCAAGTCTGCCAAAGAAATTGGCAAGGTTAAGAAAGGAGACATCTTGGTCACTACCATGACCAATCCCGATTTTGTTCCCGCCATGAGACTGGTGAATGGTATTATCACCGACAAAGGAGGACGGACTTCTCATGCGGCAATTGTTTCCCGTGAGCTTGGCATCCCTTGTATAGTTGGTACCAGAAATGCGACCAAGAGATTAAAAACTGGCCAGATTGTCGCCCTAGATGGAAAGTCTGGGGAGGTTTTTGATCATAAAAATATTGACACCATAAAGAAAGAAGCGAGGAAGACAAAAAAGTCGACTAAAAAAATTAAGACCGCTACCAAGATTTACGTTAACTTGGGCGAGCCATCGCTGGCTAAAGACATTGCTAAGAAAAATGTTGATGGGGTCGGTTTGCTTCGAGCCGAATTTATGATTGCTCAAATCGGCATTCACCCGCAAAAACTAATCAAAGAAGGAAAACAAGAATTTTTTATAAGCAAACTGACCAATGATATTGCCAAGTTTTGCAAACCATTTGCCGACCGGCCGGTGGTCTACCGAGCAACTGATTTTAAAACTAATGAATATAGAAACCTAGAAGGAGGGGCTCCTTTTGAACCAAAAGAAGAAAACCCGCTGATCGGCTACCGAGGAGCAATTCGCTATATTTCCAGCCCCGAAGTGTTTAGCCTAGAGCTAGAAGCGATTAAAAGGGTGAGAAATAAAATGGGGCTAAGAAACCTTTGGCTGATGATCCCTTTTGTTCGTACCCCAAAAGAACTGCTCCAGGTAAAAAGAATCGTTGCTTCGGCAGGCTTAACCCGATCTCCAAGTTTCAAGCTTTGGATGATGGTAGAAATTCCCGCGAATGTCATTATTTTAAAGGATTTTATCGAGGTTGGGATAGACGGAATATCAATCGGCTCAAATGACCTAACGATGCTTACCTTAGGACTAGACCGGGACAATAACGAAATTGCTTATCTGTTTGACGAGCGCAACAAAGCGGTTTTGTGGTCTTTAAAAAGGGCAATTAAAACTGCTGCCAAATATGGAATAACCAGCTCTATCTGCGGACAGGCACCGAGCAGTTTTCCCGACTTAACCGAAAAGCTAGTTAGATGGGGGATTACCAGCATCTCTGTCAATCCCGATGTTATTGACAGTTCCCGGGAAACGGTTGCTTGGGCAGAAAAAAGAGTTCTTTCCGGAAAAAAATAATATGAGAATCGCCGATATCCAAGCAAAAGAAATATTAAATTCCGCCGGAAATTTTACTGTCGAATGCAAGGTAACTTTATCAAACGGAAAGTCTGCTACTGCCTCAGTTCCCCAAGGTATATCGGTAGGGGACGAGGAGAAAAAACCGGTTGATTCAAAACTGGCAGTTGACCAGATAAACAAACAGATACTTCCCTTACTAAAAAAAGAAATTGGCTTAAGTCAGGAAAAGCTTGACCATTTTTTAGAAAAAGGTAACTGGGGAAGCAACGCCACTCTTTCCGTTTCTGCCGCTTTCGCCAAATGCTCTGACTATTTTCAACCACCCACAAACTGCCAACTGCCAAAATTACTAACACTTATTTTTGAGGGGAAAAAACACGGCAACAGAAAACTAAAAATTCAGGAGTTCATGGTTGTTTTCAGTTCAATAAGACAAGCAAGAGAGTTTTATCAGAAAACCAAAAAATTTTTAGAGGAAAGAAGCGACTCTACCCTAGTTGGCAGTGAAGGAGGCTTTTCTCCCGAAAATTACAATGATTTTAAAATTTTTAAAACCATGTCTAAACTTGGGGCAGAAAAAATTGCTATAGACGCAGCCGCCAATACTCAACCGCCGGGACAGTTTTTCTTAAAAAGAGCAATTAAAAAATTTCCCTTGGCAATTATCGAAGACCCGTTTTCTGAGAACAAACCAAAAAGCTGGGAAAAGTTTCTTCGTTCATCTATAAAAATAAATCCCGATATTTTAATTGTCGCTGACGATCTGACTGTTACTAATCCTTTAAAAATAAAAGCTGGAGCAGAGGGAAAACTTTTTAATGCAGTGATTATTAAACCAAATCAACAAGGGACAATAACCAAGGCAATTGAGGCCGTAAATGAGGCCAGAAAGCATGATTTGAAGGTAATTGTCTCTCATCGTGGTGAAGACACCAATGATTATTGGGTGGCCGATTTGGCAGTTTTTGTTCAAGCAGATTTCGTCAAATTTGGCGGGTATAGTAGGGGAGAAAGAATCGCCAAATATAACCGGCTTTTAGAGCTTACTTCTTAGTCTTTACTTTTCTGGGTCGTTTAGAAACCAAAATATCTTTAGGGGTAACTACATATTCAGCGTAATCTTCTCCCAGGGGGTTTTCCTGAACCAGAACATCAACAATCTCCAGTTTCTCAAAATATAGCCGAATAACTTTCATTGAGTTTCCGTGGCAGGAAATGGCAATATTCTCTCCCGTATTTCTAACTCTTTCCACTAAATCTTTACAGAAAGGAAAAACTCTCGTTTGAACGTCTTTTAAAGATTCTCCTCCCGGAGGGGGGAAATCAAAAAACCGGCGGTATTTCACCGCGTCGACAAAATCATCTTTCATCATTTTTTCCTTGCTCTTGCCCGTTAACTTACCGTAATCTCTCTCAATAATACGATCATCAACTTCAAAACTAACCTTCTTGCCCTTAAGAGCAACTTTGGCAGTTTGTTGAGACCGAGAAAGATGGGAAACAATACAAACATCAATCTGTTTGCTTTTCAACTTCGGAGCAAGAAGCTTGGCTTGGGCTATTCCTCTAGTAGTCAGTTTAGAATCGCGCCAACCGGAAAATACTCGCATTTTGTTATCGTTTGATTCTCCGTGACGAAAAACATAGATTTCTGGATATTTGTCCGACTCTTTTTTTGGCAAGGGATCCTTTGTCTTTCCGGGATTTAAAACAGATGAAAAAGCCGATTTTGTTATCCTAATCGCTTGATCTATAGTTAATTTCATTACGCTTTTTTTGAAACAACAACAGTAATTTCTCCTCTAACTTTACCTGACTTTAATTCTAACAAAACGTCTTTCACCTTTCCACGAAAGACCTGCTCAAATTTTTTCGTTAACTCTCGGCAAACAGAAACAGAGAGGTTGTCATTTAATTCTGCCAGCAACTCCAAAGTGCTGACAATTCTAAAAGGGGATTCATAAAACACCACCGAGGGGCAGATATCGTTTCCTAATTCCAAGGCACTATTCAAAATCTTTTTTCTTTTGCTTGTCTTTTTAGGCAAAAACCCCAAAAATAAAAACTTATCAGTAGGCAAGCCTGAAACAACTAAAGCAGTAGTAACCGCCGAAGGACCAGGAATAACGGTAAAACTGATTCCCTTTAAAATAACCGCCCGGACCAGTCGGTAGCCGGGATCGGAGATAAGTGGCATGCCGGCATTAGATATTAAAGCTACTTGTTTTCCTTCTTTCAAAAGACTAATAATCTTGGGAATTTTTTCCTCCTCATTTTCTTGATAAAAGGAAATTAACTCAGGCAAGAAAAGATTATATTTTTCCAGTAAATTTCTGGTTTTTCTAGTATCTTCACAAAGACAAACATCAACTTTTTTTAAGGTGTCTATCGCCCTTTTGCTAAAGTCAGACAGATTTCCAATTGGTGAAGCGATGACAAAAAGTTCGCCGCGGTTATTTGGACTCATTTGCCACCATTCCAATTTCTTATCACTCCAACCGCTCGGCCTTGAACAGTAACGTTATTAACATAAATCGGTTTCATTGTCGCGTTGGCAGGCTCAAGTCTAATCCTTGTAGCTTCTTTGTAAAATTTTTTCAGAGTAGCAAAACCATTTTCCAAAATAGCAACAACAATGTCGCCATTTTTAGCTTCGGTCTGCTCCTCGACAACAATATAGTCACCGTCTAGAATTCCTTCCTCGATCATTGACTCGCCCTTTACCTGAAGGACAAAGGCTCTTTTCTTTCCTGAAACCATATGTTGCGGAATAATTGCGGTCGCTTCCGGATCAGTATATGGTTCAATCGGCTGGCCGGCGGCAATGAATCCAAGTATTGGCAGTTCCAGCCCTTTTTCGGACAAATCACCACTCCCGCCCAGAAGTTCAATCCCTCTTAAGGCTCCTTTGTATCGACGAACAACCTTCTTCCTTTCCAATACATCCAGGTGGCCACAGACTGTGGAAAGAGCAGAAACGCCAATTGCCTCAGCAATCTCAGAAAGAGTGGGGGAGTAACCAAATTTTTGAATATATTGAGATATATAATCAACAATCTGCCTTTGCTTTTTATAAAGAATTATCGTCATTTACTAAAAATGATTAGAACACGAAAAAAACACGAAGTCAATAGTTTTGATTTAAATAGCAAAACAGGTATCATTAGGGAATGAAAAAAAGATTGTTTTTTGTTTTTCTGGTAGCGGCCTCATTTTTATTTCCAGGGAAAATTAGTGCCTTATCAGAATTCAAAAGTGACTACCTAACCGAATATAAAGTAAATAGCCGAGGCGGAACAACAGTTAAACAAACAGTCACCCTAACCAATAATTTCGCCAACATATATCCAAAAGAATATCATATTGAAATAAAAGCCCCAGTGCAATCAATTACTGCCTGGGACGAACAGGGAAACATCCTCAACTCTGTCGTGCAGCAGACCGATTCCACCCAAATAAGATTATCGTTCAATCAGCAGGTTGTGGGAAAAGGAAAATCACTTACTTTTTATGTAGAATACCAACTTTTAGACTTTGCCACCAAAAAAGGAAAAGTTTTAGAAATTGTAATCCCACAAATTTCTGACCCAGAAGCGGCAGAAAGCTACTATGTTCACCTTTATGTTCCGACAGTTTTTGGTCATTTATCATACTCTTCTTCACAACCAGCTGAGCTGCAAACATTAAACGGACAAACAAAATACGTATTTAATAAAAGCCAGGTTAAAGATAATGGCATTATTTTGGCTTTTGGAGAATTTCAAACTTTTGATTTTTCCCTCAGCTATTTTTTGAACAATCCTAGTTCTGGCCCGGTTAAGTACGAGATTCCTCTTCCTCCAGAAACAAATTATCAAGAGGTAATATACTCGCAGATATCACCAACTCCAAACGATATAAACATTGATGATAACGGTAACTGGATGGCCGAGTACCAATTAGAACCTCTAGAAAAAATTAGTATTGTTGCCAAAGGACAAGCAAAAATTGTCTCTTCGCCTAAAACAGACCACCCCTATAATCAGAACCAAGACCTGGAAAAGTTTTTACAATCCGATACATACTGGCAATCAAACAGTAGTGAGATTCTCTCTTTAGCCACCAAATTAAAAACCGCAAAAAATATATACAATTATGTCGTCAACCACCTGAGCTACAACTATGATGACCTTGCAAACGGAATAGTAGAAAGAAAAGGGGCACTAAAAACACTTTCCGCCCCCGCAGAAAGTGTTTGTAGCGAGTTTACCGATCTTTTCGTCACATTGTGTCGAGCAGCCGGCATTCCCGCCAGAGAAATTGAAGGATACGCCTATACGAATAATCCAAAGATAAAACCTCTCTCTTTGAAAAGAGACGTTCTCCATGCTTGGCCAGAATATTGGGATAAAACTCAATCTTCTTGGATCCAGGTTGACCCTACTTGGGAAAATACTACCGGAGGGATAGACTACTTTGATCACTTAGATCTAAACCACTTTGCCTTCGCAATTCACGGAACCGAAAGTCAATATCCACCACCTCCCGGATCCTATCAAGATGAAATTGTAAAAGATAAAACAATCAATGTTAGTTTTGCAACCAACCAGCTTGAACAGCAAAATTCGGACGATATTAATTTGTCACTATCTTTAAAGCAAGATTCACTTCTTTTATTAAACCAGAAACACCAAACAGTAACTTTTAGCAACAACTCTATTGCAATCCTTAAAAATGTAAAAGTTAGCTACCTCGGAACAGAACTCTCGCTTTTTAAATTTTCTTTCCAGTTACCTAAAATGAAAAACAACGGTGATCAGCTTATAGCCGAGATAGCGATTGTCCCTCCCTTTGGCAAAGAAGCCTTTTCTATCCCTAAAACCTCTTCAATTCTTGAATGGTTGTTTCTACCAACCTACAAATTGAAGGTTGTTTCCGATCAAACTGGTGAGCAGATGTTTTCGGCTACCGACAATATAAGCGGCAACCATAATTCACTAACAAAAATAGTTTCGGCGGTAGGAGTACTGGCGCTGATGATTTTGGTCCTAACCTTGGTTATTTTTAGGTTTATCAAGGTTGCAAAGAAAATGCTATTTTGATAAGCTTGACCAGATGAAAAGGATTATTAGATACTGGTTTATCTATCTTCTCAGCTTACTGTTTGTAAGCTCAATTATAACCTCTATTAGCTTTAGTGGTGGGTGGCAGACAATTGCAGTAGTTTCGCTCTTAATAACAATCTTTGAGCTTATACTAAAACCCATTATTAGAATTCTTCTTCTGCCGATAAACATCCTCACCTTGGGTCTTGCAAGATCATTAATTAACGTTGTCGGTCTTTATTTAATAACCTCACTTGTTACTGATTTTAGAATTTCTGCTTATCTTTTTCCTGGAATCAGCTGGAACGGATTTAGCGCCCCTCCGGCAACACCATCACTATTTCTGACCTACTTAATAATCTCACTATTCTTAAATCTCTCTTTCTCAATTATTCTTTGGATTGTAAAAAAATAAACATGAGTATTTTCCTTTCTATCGTTCAAATAGTCATTTCCGCTCTGGTGGTCGGGCTGGTACTTTTACAACCCCCGACCGACGACTCGGCAGGCGCGTCAATGGCCGCTCCAAAAATAACCAGACGAGGTTGGGATAAATTTATGTTCACTATTACAATTTTGGCAGCTGTCATTTTCATTGTTTTTTCTTTCTTCAGAATGATAGTTCCCGATATTTTGTAAATGCTCAGCTTTAAAGGAAGAGTTAAAGTCACGGTAAAATTTATCGAGAATAATTTCTTGGTCATTTTTATTGGCGTCGGGTTAGGAATTGGCGCTTTTCTCTTGCAAAACCAGGTTGTATACCTTGCCAAAAGAATTTTCCCCAAGAATACCAATGTTGGTATAATTGGTAAATATACTATTGACACTCTCCCTTTGGAAATATCTGGTCTTATCTCATATGGGTTGACCAGATTATCAAACAACGGCACCCCACTGCCTGCAGCCGCCCTCTCTTGGGATGTTAGCGATCAAGGAAAAAAATACACCTTTCATTTAGATGAGAATGCCACTTGGCACGACAGTTCAAGACTTAAAAGTAAAGAGGTTGACTACCAAATATCCGGGGCAAAAATGGAAGTTATCAACTCCACAGTAATTACTTTTCAAACCGAAGATCCGTTTTCCCCTCTGCCAAGTTTGCTTTCTAAGCCTTTGTATAAAAGAGGTCAAATTGGATTAGGTGAATACAAAATTAAAAGGCTTCGTCTGAACGCCAACTACCTGTCATTATTAACCTTAGTAAAAAAAACTCCAGAGGAAAAAAGTAGTCTTACTTTTCGCTTCTATCCCAACCAAGACACGTTAACAAACGCCCTTAAGCTTGGTGAGGCAGACTGTGTCAACGGACTTGCTTCTATTGATGAGTTTGAAACCTGGCCCGGGTTAACGATAACTCCTAAACAAGATACGAAAAAATATGCCGCTTTATTTTTTAATACCCAGAAAACCCCTTTTTCCGATAAAAGATTTCGCCAGGCCCTTTCCTATGCTGTCCAGAAACCGGAAAAACAAATAAGAGCCCTCACTCCTATTTCTCCTTTATCCTGGGCGTACAACAAAAACGTAAAAACCTATCCTTACGATCCGGAACACGCCAAAACCATCCTTAAAGATGCTGGTGACGAGTTAACAACCGGAATTACTATTAACATCATTACAACAAAAGAGCTAGTTCCTTGGGCAGAAAGAATAAAAGAAGATTGGCAAAACGTACTGGGAATTAACGCCGAAGTTTCTGTCTCACCGGTAATTAACACTAATCAGGACTTTGACACTATACTTGCCTACGGCCAAATTCCAGCCGATCCGGATCAATATATATTTTGGCATTCTGATCAGCCGGGAAATATAACCAAATATTCTAATGCTAGAATTGACAAACTTCTTGAGGATGGCAGGGGAGTGTTCTCAAAAGAAGAAAGGAAAAGAATATACCAAGATTTCCAAAGATATCTGCTTGAAGATGCTCCGGCAATATTTTTATTCTTTCCAGAAAGCTATCAAGTTTGTCGAGGAGAAGCGTCTCTAGATTTGAATCAATAAGCCGATATTTGATAAACTATACCGCATTTAGCTTGTTAGCCGAGGTGGCGGAACTGGTAGACGCGCACGCTTCAGGAGCGTGTTCTCGCACGAGAATATGGGTTCGACTCCCATCTTCGGCACTCAGCAGCTAGGTCGCTTAGCTCAGTTGGCTAGAGCATTCGGTTTACATCCGAAAGGTCAGAGGTTCGAGCCCTCTAGCGACCACCAGGCCGAGGTGGTGGAATTGGTAGACACGCAGTCTTGAGGAGGCTGTGCCTTTTGGTGTGGGGGTTCAAATCCCCCCCTCGGCACCAAAAAAGGTTTAATTCAGTAAAAAATAGTGTAGAATACCAAAAAGGGCGGTTAGCTCAGTTGGCTAGAGCGTTCGCTTGACGTGCGAAAGGTCAGGGGTTCAAGTCCCTTATCGCCCACAGAAGCCGAGGTAGCCAAGGTGGTCACGGCACGGGTCTGAAAAACCTGGGATGTCAGTTCGACTCTGACCCTCGGCACTTTTTTGCGGAAGTAGCTCAGCTGGCTAGAGCATCTCGTTGCCAACGAGAAGGTCGCGGGTTCGATCCCCGTCTTCCGCTCATAAAAATTATTGACATGGTGGCCGTAGCTCAGTTGGCTAGAGCATCTGCCTGTGGAGCAGAGGGTCGGGGGTTCAAATCCCCTCGGCCACCCAAAAAGGAAGAGTCGCCTAGTGGCCGATGGCACCGGTTTGCTAAACCGGGTCCTTTAACGGGACACGCGGGTTCGAATCCCGCCTCTTCCGCAGGACGAAACGGAGAGTGGCGCAGATGGCTAGCGCGCACGCTTTGGGAGCGTGAGGTCGCGGGTTCGAATCCCGCCTCTCCGACAAAAAAATATGCGGTGGTAGCTCAGCTGGTAGAGCATCTCCCTTCCAAGGAGAAGGTCGCCGGTTCGATCCCGGTCCACCGCTCCAAGTCCTCGTAGCTCAGTTGGATAGAGCGACTCCCTTCTAAGGAGTAGGTCGGGGGTTCGAATCCTCCCGAGGACGCAAAAAAGAAGTTAAAATTAATATATGAAAAAATGACTGAAAGTGAAAGACCATCACCACTTGGAAATATTAGAACCAAAATTAACTGGATTGCTGACAGGTTTATTGTTGAAAATATTGATCCGGAAAGAGATAGGATGATGGCTTTAGTTCCAGTGATGATAGAAGAACATAAAGCCCGATACCAATTCGTTTTTGATTGGTTAAGTGAAAATGATCCACGGTATACTGACTCTAAAACTGTTATTTTAGATGCCGCTTCGGGTAGGGGATATGGAAGCGGAATGCTGACGGAAAATTTTCCTAATTCAACTGTTGTTGGCATTGAATTGGGTGGCGACTACACAAAAATAGCAAGAGAGAATTACCCAAAAGCAAGTTATGTCCAGGCAGATGTGGCTCGAATCCCTCTAAAAAGTAAGTCTGCTGGAATCGTTTCTGCTTTTGAAATCCTAGAGCATTTGCCCGAAGAGGCACAGATAAATTTTCTTACCGAAATTGCAAGAGTACTAGAAAAAGGCGGTTATTGTTTCTTGTCAGTTCCATTCCAATACTCTTTTAAAAAGGGGAAGAATGGCGATCTCGTGCGTACTGGACGCTGGAGTAATTTCCACCATCTTCATGAACCTTCTCCCGCCGAAGTAGCAAAACTCGCTCAAAGCGTCGGTTTGGAAGTTATAACTCAACTTGGTCAGCTGACTGTTTCTAAAAAATCAGCAGAAAGAGCAAAAAGACTAAGTGAAAAACTACCAATCTGGCCAATATTTTCTTGGATGTGGCCAGGAAGAAACCCCTCTGTTCATGAAATACCCGAAGGACACGTGGCACTAGCAAATGTTTTTGTTCTTCGAAAGCCTGAGTAAAAGTTCTTTTGTGCCGCGGGTGGGAATCGAACCCACACGCTCTTGCGAACACAAGATTTTAAGTCTTGCCTGTCTACCAGTTCCAGCACCGCGGCTTTTTGAGTTCGGGGACATGGATTCGAACCACGATTCGCAGCTTCAAAGGCTGCTGTCCTACCATTAGACGATCCCCGAATATTTTTTGGTAAATTACCAAGTAATGATATCATATTGAAGCTAGAATATCCCTATTTTTATTATTTTTAGCAAATATTTTTTTAATGAACTTGATAAAAAATCGAATAATTAATTTGGTCAAAGAAAGTAGATCATTTATGGTCTTTTCTTTAGGTTGTAGAACGAATGCCGCTGAGGCCTCTTTGCTAGCAGGATGGCTGGAAAGTCTCGGTTTAAGACCTAAAAATACAAAACCCGATCTTGTTTTTGTAAACACCTGCGCGGTTACAAAAATCGGATTAGAGAAATCATTAAAAAAAATTAAAATTTTGAAAAGAAAATATTCACATAGCACGATTATTGCTTTTGGTTGTGGCGTCGAAAACAATAAATCTTTATTTGATATAGCGAATCTATCCTTTAATAATAGCGATAAAGAAGATTTAATTAGTACTATTAATAGTGTACATTCAAAAAAGATCAATTCTCTTGCTCAATCTGGTAGATTTTTAATGAGAATTCAGTCTGGGTGCAATCATTACTGTTCTTATTGCATTGTGCCTTTTTTAAGAGAAATCCCTTTTCAGCTTAGTCCAAAAAATGTAGTAGAACAAACAAGGAAAGCTGTTGAAAAAGGATATAAAGAGCTGGTTCTCACCGGCACCAATTTAGGACTTTATAAGTACTCTTTATCTGATTTAATCAGCAAACTTATAAGCGAAACCACGATAACCAGGATCGGCTTCGGATCGATCAACTACGAAGCTTTTGATAAAAATCTAATTTCCCTTTTTAAAAACGAATGGGGGAGAGCAAGACTGAATCGATATCTCCACATTCCCTTGCAATCAGCCAGCGACAACATCCTGACCAAAATGAACAGGCCTTATTCTGCCAAAAATTTCTGCAGTCTTATCACTGACCTTACCAAGGGTAATCCTTTAGTAAAAATCGGCACTGACATTATTGTCGGTTTTCCCGGGGAAACCGACGCTGATTTTGAAGCAACTTACAAATTCATAATAGAAAATCCGATTCACAGACTGCATGTATTCAGATATAGCCCCAGAGAAAACACCTTAGCAGAAAAGGAAGCCAAAAAGTGGGGAATTGTTGATGAAAATATTGCGAAAGAAAGAGCAGAACTGCTTCGCAAAATTAGTAAAGAAAAAGAACTCCAATTTAAAACAAATCTCGTCGGGAAAAAACTACCCGTTTTGTTCCTAAAAGGAAACGCCGCTCAGGGCTGGTACGGAATAACCGACAATTACCAGGGAATTTCTTTCAGATCAAAAGAGAATCTTAGAGGAAAGATAAGAAAAGTTAAAATTTCTTGATTAAATAGACAATATCCTCATCCTCCGGCTGATAGTTTAAGGAAACTTTCTGACCAGAAAATTTTACCTTCTTGCCCCAAACTAAAGCGCTTGTAACTAGCCCTTCCCAGTCAGAATTGATCTTTCCGATCATTTTGGCTATCGATGTTCCTTTACTGATAATAAGCGGCTTGTTGTCGGGGACAAGATTTTCTCCTTTTTTAAGATAAACTCTTGCAAATTCAAGTTTTTGCCAAAGCAACTCTTTAAGCTGGTCGATTCCTAAATTTTCATGAGCACTGATAAATACAAGGTTGTCTTCTTTAAAGGGGGAGTCTTTCAGTAAAGCTATTTTAGCCTTCTCACTCAAGGTCTCTGACTTATTAATTACAAACACCGCCGGAAGATACCTTCTGTTTGATAAAAAAGCGTCAATGACCATTCCAAGATTAGTTATTTTATCTTTAAAAACTATTTCCGCGTTTTTATATCCAAACTCTTCGGCAATTTTTCTAATCATCTCTTTTGGAAATGAAGAAAACGGATCTACCAGCCTTACCGAGCCCCGCAAAGTCTTTCTTATACCAATTTTAGGAATGGGCATATTTAGTCTAAATCCCGCCTTGAAAAGCTCGTTTAATATTTTTATAAACTTAGGAAAGTTGTCTTTATCCGTTATCAACAGGAACAAATCTGCCACTCTGGCAACAGAAAGAATTTTTTTTCCTCCTCCTTTTCCCAGTGATCCCTCATCGATAAGACCAGGAAGATCAAAAAACTGAATTCTAGCCCCATTAAGATTCATCATCCCGGGAACTACCTGGGTAGTTGTAAAATCGTAACTGCCAACCAAAGAACTGGTATTGGCAAATAAATTAAGAAGGGTTGATTTGCCCACAGAAGGTGGACCCACTATAGCCACCGTAGCATCTCCTTGTTTTCTTACCGCGTAACCACGACCACCGCCTCCTCCAGAACTTGCTGTTTGATAATAATCTGTCCTTAATTTTGCCAGTCTAGCCCTAAGCAAACCAATATGATGCTCCGTACCCTTATGACAAGGAGTTTCTCTGATTTCCTTTTCAATTTCGGATATTTTTTCCTGCAGCTTTATATCAGCCATTACTGATTTTACCATCAAGCTTAAAAAACAGGGCTATTATTGATATAATCTACCGGTACTTGAAAAAGAATAATCACTTTTTGCGTCTGTAGCTCAGTTGGATAGAGCGCCTGTCTTCGGAACAGGAGGCCGGGGGTTCGACTCCCTCCAGGCGCACAGCAAAGATAAGCGCCTGTAGCTCAATTGGCAGAGCACCCGCCTCTTAAGCGGTAGGTTGAGGGTTCGATTCCCCCCGGGCGCACATGTGTATGGCAGAAACTAGAAAAAAAGGTTGGGATCCGAAATTAGAAAAAAGAAACCAGATTTTATGCGCTGCTATTACAAAGATAGCAAGCGTTATGACGGGGCACACTCCTTCATGGGTTGGAAGTCCTGAAGAAGCATATTTTGGTCTTTTAGGTTAACTATTTAGACATAATGATGAATTTATTGAAACTGCTCAGAGAGTGCTACCCCAGCTTGAAGAAAGAAGCCAAATGATCTTTTTTCAGTTGTTTTTCTGGAATAGAGAAACTGCTTTGGAAAATCCCGAAGTTATTGAAACAAAAGCTCGAGAAGCCCTAGAAGCATGGAGGCAAGATCCGACCTCAGCCATTCCCTTATTTCATAGGCTAGTTGAAAAATGGATTGACTCTGACTGGTATAAAGCAGGGCAAGAATTTTACTCAGAAATTACTACAAATAACTAAAGACTAATTTGCTCGTCAATCGATGGGGGATAGAAAGATTCATCAAAAAGATCAAGACTTTCCAAGTCTTTTTTCGCCTCATTTGCTCCACTTTGATAATCTGACGGCTTTTTCTCTTCTGCAACTGTTGGGGTTGGAAAGGCAACAGGCAAACTTTCATTTTCCGGCAAAACTCGGCTACCGTTTTTCGCTCTTGAAAGGTAAAGAAAGCCTGTCAAAAGAACTAGTAGTAAGCCCAGAAAAACAATTGAAACCTTAATGATTAAAGAGTATCTACTTTTCTTGTCTTTGATATCATCAGTTTCGTTTTTCCAAACAGGATTATCCATTGATTGAACCAAAGGTTTCTCTGACTGGTTATTCATTTTTGCCCGTAATTTCGTCCATAAATACTAATACTTCTCGCAAATATTGCTGACAGTCAACCAATGCCGACCTTGATGTGCGCCAAATCGCCAAATAGTCCTTTGTCCTTTTATCGCTCAAGTTCTCAAGCTCACTAAGGGCTTGCTGTCTTTTTGATTTTGCCAGACTAATTTTTTCTTCTATCTGAACAATCGAACGATCAAATTCTATCTTATCTTTTTCAGAGAAATCATCTTTTTTCTTTTTTATTTCATCTTTAAGATTGTCAATTCTTTCAATCACCAAGCCAATTTCGCCGACCTTATATGAAGCTATCATTCCAAATGAAAGAGAAGTAATTTCGGGGTATTTATTTTCAAACTCGGCCGAAATTTCGTTTAGATCGTCAATGTTGCCAATGGCATCTAGCTTACTTTTTCTTCCCTCCAGCCAGGAAACCAAAATATCGGCACTATTTATCTTTTCCTGTTTGTTTGAATCTAGGCTAAGCTTGGATTCGTAAAGCTTCATTCTAAACATTACCAGATATGTTCTTACCAGCTCCTCTCTGGATTTAAGGACGGCAGCAGCAGCAGCGACCGCATCATTTCTTGTTGTAAGCGTTTGATAGGTGTTGTAAGTTTGTTTCGCTTTTGAATATTGTTCGTGGACTTGTTGATACTGACCAGTTGTGTAAATGTAATCTGCCCATGACCTTTGAAAATCAAACTCCTGAGCAAAAACAGGCGAAGAAGAAAAACAAAAAATAAAAAGCGACATAAAAAGCTTGAGCTTCATACTGCTAAATTCTATCAGGAAGTGGGGAAAATGCCAATCTGTGCCGAGAGGGGGAGTCGAACCCCCACATCCTAGGGACACAGGATCCTAAATCCTGCGCGTCTACCAATTCCGCCATCTCGGCCTTAATCCTGCGCCCTAGTTTATCAAATGTGGGTCAAAATACGCAATTAGTCCAAATTTTCCCTTGGAGAAATCTTGTTCATAATTGACAAAACAAGCCCTCCCCAGTTGGGATTAGGAGGAGCATATACGGGACCAATAAGCTCAGGGCTTACTAGACCACGATTATAGTAGTTCTCCCTTAGTTTGGAGGCTACATAATCTATTGACTCCTCCCAGCTGGAAAAGGAGTAGTATCCTCCTGCCCAGCCATAACCATTATAAGTATCAGGCACCATTCTGCGCCCAAAATACGACTCTAAACCAACAATTCCAGGTATTAACCGCCAATCAATCTGATACCTGTCAGCCGCTTTAATAAACTCCCAAGAATAGTCAACCAAAGGGGAGTTTTTAGACCTTAGGTAAGAGGTCAAAAGCAGATAACGAGAATCTACGATCTCTTCACTATCAGCAGTTTTCGATCTTATCTGTGCCGAACCATCAATGGTCTTTGCCAAAACAACTTTGTTTTTAGGCAATAGAACCGAACCAAAGAAAAATAGCACGCCAAAAGCAAATATGATGTTTTTCATGGTGTTTGGAAAAAAGTAACTTTCTAGGAATCAAAAAAAATCCCAGAGTAAACTTAAAAATAAGCAACCCCAGGATCTGGTTATTATTATAACAACAAAAGCACCTGGTGTCAAGTCCTATAAGATCTAAGCCCAACAACCTTCTAGGTAGTAAAGCCAGACTTTTTACTTACCCGCGAGTATCCGATAGCTGTTAGACAAAGAGCTACTCTTATTATATCTTTCTGACTGAGGTAAAACACTGGAGTTAAATTCAATGTCGGCAACTAGTCGTGATAACTGTCATCTTCCATCTCTTCCATAAATTGACTGACGCCCGCCGCCCAGGAGCCGTTTGATAATGGTGTGTATTTTGACATTATCTGTTCTGGAGTTTCCAATTCTTTATCGATGTAGTTTTCCTTTATTCCCTCAGACACAATTTTTATTGCTTCAGTATAGGAAGAAAAGCGCAAGGTTCCCCGGCTATGGATACCCCATCCCCAGCAGTTATATGAATCGTCTGGAATTTTTTTGCATAAGTTAGACTCCTGCTGAGCTATTGCCACCAAAAGGCGATAATCCATACCTGCTTGTTGTGATATTTCAAAAATGTATTCGGAGTAGGGGGCAAGAGGAGACTGATAATAATCAAGATACCTTTTGATAATCAGCGGCCTGGCGTCTCCAATAACAACATTAGACTTCAAAGAAGCAGATGTGGTTTCTGAGGTCTCAAACTTAGAACCGCCCTCCAGTAGCGGAGTTCTCAAAAGGTCAGAAAACTGCCCCTCGCTAATCGCTATAGGTAATTTCTTCTCTATAACTCCGACAGAGGCAGTCCATGCCTGAAATTCAAAAAAGATTACCGCCGGAAACAACGCCAAGGAGGCGGCGGTTAAAAAAAGCCCCCTTAAAAATGTTTTTTTCATTTGTTTAGTAAGCCTACTGTTATCATAGTGTCACAGGCAATTTTTTTTGTCAATTTTTAGTTGACTTAACCAACTCCCTAAGCTAAACTAGCAGGATGGATGATAGAAAAACAGGCTCAGTCGAGGAACTAGTCTGGCAGGACAAAAACACTTTTGAGCTGACGATAACTATTCCAAGCTCGACAATAAAATCGAAATACCAAGAAGAGTTAAATGAAGTGGCAAAGACCGTTGATCTGGCTGGATTCAGAAAAGGTAAGGCCCCGCTAAATCTTGTTGAAGAAAAGCTGAGCAAAGATGCTATTTATCAAAAAGCACTAGAAAAGGCTCTTCCAGAGGCTTATAGCAACGCGGTTAAAAAGCACAACCTTTCCCCAATTATTGAGCCAAGAATATCACTTGTTTCCGCCAAAGAGGACAAAGATTGGGTTTTTAAGGCTACTTCTTGTATTTTACCGGAAATTATCATACCAAATTACCAGGCAGAAATTAAAAAAATAAATGCCAAAGGAAAGATATGGACCCCGGGGAAAGATAGTGAAAAACCAACACCAGAACAGGAAGAAAAAGAAAAACAAGAAAGGCTTCAGCTAATACTGCAAAAGATACTTGAGATAACCAAATTGGAAATTCCGAAACTTCTCGTAGATTCTGAGGTCAACAAAAAACTTTCCTCCTTGGTAGATCAGGTACAGAAAGCGGGGATGACTATTGATCAATATCTGGAAAGCAAAAAAATCACAATTGAAAAACTAAAAGAGAGTTATCAAAAAGAGGTTGAGGAAAGTATTAAAATTGAACTTCTCTTGGAAAAGATTGCCGATCAGGAGAAAATCCAGGTTGAAGACAAGGAAATTGAAAAAATTCTTGCTGGAGCAAAAGAACAGAAAAACGCTCCCCAGCCAAACCCATATCTGCTCGCCCAAGTCCTTCGCAGGCAAAAAACACTTGTTCATCTACTTAACCTGTAGTAAAATACAACTGTTAGCAAAATTGTTTCTGTTATTATGGGCAAGGTAATACCAACAATTAAAAGTAGTTCTAAAAAAACACCCCTGTTTGACAACCATCTGGAGGTCCAGAGAGATAGGCTCGGATACTCCACCGCCCTCGAACAGCTTGAAGCCCGTTATCGGAAAAGCCTTCTTCATCAAAAAGAAAAGATAACCAGAGAAATAAAAAGTGTATACGACTCTCGCGACCGAGAATTAAAATCCGAGGTAGACACTTTGAAAAGCGCCCTTAAATCAGAGACAGAAAGGCTTGTTGAATCTGGTTACAATTTGCACCGCCAAACCACACTGGCAACTGATCAGCAAATCGTTAATCCGGGAGAATACCATGTCAGTTTTCTACTAGCCATAAAAACAGCTATTCAGAGAATTATTAAGGCAAGAAAAAGCATTGAAGAATCTTCTCAGTGGTTACAACTTCATAATCAAAAAGGTAAAAAGAAAGGAACATTTTGGAACACCCTCAACAGCAAAAAGGGAGGGTCAAAATTCCTTCTTTCATCGGAGCACTATCTTACCAGATCAGCAGGATAATTTTTTTGCTAAAATTACTACTTATGCTAGAATTAACAGAAATGAGGTTAGAAAAAATTTTTACCACTACCAGCTCGAGATAAGCTGGCTTGGTGTGGCAAAAATTCCAAACCAGCTTTACAAAGGCTGGTTTTTTTAGTTAAACTCTAATTAAGAAAATGAAAAGTAAGAACAATCTTGAAACCATGAGACATTCCTGTGAACACGTACTTACTCAGGCAATGATAAATTTATGGCCGGGGAAAATAGTTATGGCGATGGGGCCAGCTACCAACGATGGCTTCTATTTCGACTTTGAACAAAAAAAGGGTTTGAAAATTTCTGAAGCAGATTTTGGCAAGATTGAGAAAGAAATGCAAAAAATCATCGAAAAAAACCTGCCAATTATCAGAAAAGAAATATCTATCAAAAAAGCAAAAGACATTTTTGCCGGCAACCCTTATAAGCTTGAGTGGTTAAAAGAAATTGAAAAGAAGGGGCAAAAAGCAGTGATCTATAGAACTGGCAACGATTTTGTTGATCTTTGCGCCGGCCCACATCTTAAATCAACCGGTGAAATCAGCGCCTTTAAGCTACTTTCCATCGCCGGAGCTTACTGGCATGGAGACGAAAAAAACAAGATGCTGACCAGAATTTATGGAGCCTGTTTTTCTAGCCAAAAGAAGCTTAATGACTATCTCAATTTAATAGAAGAGGCAAAAAAAAGAGATCATCGAAAAATCGGCAAGGAGCTTGATTTATTCAGTCAAAACGACGAGCTTGGTGCCGGCCTTATTCTTTGGCATCCAAAGCTATCTCTTGTCCGCGAGGAAATTGAGCTCTGGTGGAGAAAAGAGCATCGAAAAAAAGGATATCAGTATGTTTATACCCCCCACATAGGCAAAAAAGCCCTATGGGACAGATCCGGACATACCGGATTTTATAAGGATCTTATGTATCCTCCCTTGAAAGACAAAAGAGGAGATGTTTATTTTCTTAAGCCGATGAACTGCAATGGCCATATCCTCATTTATAAGTCCAAAACAAGAAGCTATAAAGATCTGCCGCTAAGATATTGTGAGTTAGGAACGGTGTATCGATATGAACTAGAAGGGGTAAGACATGGCATATTAAGACCACGCGGATTTACTCAAGATGACGCTCATATTATCTGTACGAAGGATCAGATGGTTAAAGAGATAGAAAATTCGCTAGACTTTGCCTTAGAAATGAACCGCGTTTTTGGATTCGACGATTTACACTACGAAGTCTCAACCAGAGACCCAGAAAATCTAGAAAAGTATACTGGAAACGAAAAAAGCTGGCAACTTGCCGAAAAAACAATGGTGGATATTCTGAAAAAAAGAAAAGTCAAATTTAGTCAGGATCCAGGAGGGGCAAAATTCTACGGCCCCTCAATTGATCTTAAGGCCAAAGATTCTTTAGGAAGACTTTGGCAGGGAACAACCATTCAGTTTGATTTTAACCTTCCGGGAAAATTCGGAATGACTTATGTTGGGCCGGAAGGTAAACAGGAAACACCAATCATGATTCATAGAACCCTTCTCGGATCAATGGAAAGATTTGTCGGTGTTCTTATTGAACAGTTCGCCGGAGCATTTCCTGTTTGGCTATCACCAGTCCAGGTAGTTATTCTACCTATAACGGAAAAGCAATCAGCCTGGGCCAAAAAAGTGGCAAAAAAACTAGATGAAGTAGACATTCGCGTTGAAATTAACGACTCCAACCAAACTCTTTCAAATAGAATCAGGCAGGCTGAAAAAGAAAAGGTTCCTTTTATTGCTATCATTGGGGAAAGAGAGAAAGAGGCCAAACTTATTACTGTTAGACAAAGGGAGGGCCTAGAACTTAGAAATATTGGTCCTGATGTGTTTGCCGCCAAGGTCAAGAAAATTATTGAAACTAAATCACTAAAACTGATTGAGGCTTCAGAAACAAATTGAACTTGAAACTAAATTATGTTAAACTCATCGCTGAAAGTGAAGCAACTAGAGCGACCATTTTAGAACTTCATCTTTCTTTTTAATTGTGAGAAAGCAAAGAAAAACAAATCAGATATTTTACAGAACAAATTGGCAGATTAGAGCCGACAAGGTGAGACTCTTGGATGAGAACTCAAAGCAGGTTGGAGTTTTCACTCTGGCCGAGGCAAGAGAAAGAGCCCGGAAGGAAGGAGTCGATCTGGTAGAAATTGCCTCACAGGCAAAGCCGCCGGTCGTGAAACTCATCAATTTTGACAAATTTAAGTATCAACAGAATAAGAAAAGAAAAAAGGAAGTGCAGTCGCAAAAAGGAGGAATAAAAGAGATTAGATGTACTCCTTTTATCGGCGAAGCTGATTTGGAAGTAAGGCTGAACAGAATGAAAAAGTTTTTGACAGCAAATAATCGCGTTAAGTTTGTTGTAAAATTTTTGGGGCGTCAGATAGTAAACAAAGACTTTGGTCATCAGATTGTTGACAGGGTGGCAGAAAAAATAAAGGACTTTGGAGAGCAGGAAAGCGAGCCCAAGTTAATGGGCAAAAGACTGATAGTTTTTTTTAAACCAGTTAAACTAGTAAGAAATGAAAACAAAGACGAAAAAAAAGATAAAAAGGTCGGTAAGAAACAGATTTAAAATAACCAAGACTGGGAAAGTTTTGCGCCTGTCTGCCTCGACTAGACATCTTAAAAGGAAAAAAACCAAGAAACAGTTAAGAAGGTTGAAAAGAGCCAAACTTGTCACTGGAAAAATGGCCAGGAAGGTTAAAAAGTTACTAGGAGAAAAATAAAATGAGAGTTAAAACGGGCTTTGCCAGAAAAAGAAATCATAAAAAAATCCTCAGACTCGCCAAAGGCTACAGAATGACAAAAAGCAGGCTTTTTAAGGTTGCTAATGAAGCGGTTTTACATGCCGGTGACTATGCTTTTTCGGGAAGAAAGAAAAAGAAAAGAGGCTTTAAAAGACTTTGGATTATTAGAATTAACGCCGGGGCAAGAAAAAATGGACTTTCCTACAGTAAACTTACTAGACTCTTATCTCAGGCAAAGGTTGACCTTAATAGGAAAATGCTTGCCCACCTAGCCCTAAAAGAGCCCAAAGTATTTGACCAAATAGTAAAAAACGTAAACAAATGAATTTAAAAACCACCCAGCTTGCCGGTTTCTTTTTTAAAAATTAGCAAAAGGAGGTGTGATTTTTAAAAGCCTCCTCAATGGGAGGTTTTTTTATTTAATCTGATAAAATAGAAAGCAATGAATCTTAAGCCAAGCCAAATTGTCGAAAAGTACCGACCACAGATAACAAATTGCAAACAAGCTAAAAAACTGGAAGAGATAAGAATTGAACTTTTGGGAAGAAAAGGATTGATAAATAAGATGTTTTCACAAATAAACACTATTCCCAATGAAGAGAAGGGCCGATTTGGACAAGAACTAAACAGAGCTAAAACCGTTTTAGAGGAACTTATTGCTGAAAAATTTGCTAAACTAAAAAAAGAAAAGGTTACTACCAAAAAGAAGAATAGTGACAATGAGGTTTTTAAACTACAAAAATTTGGTCATCTCCATCCAATTACCTTAACTGAAAATGAACTTAACCGGCTGTTTCGCAAAATGGGGTTCTCTATCTATGATGGACCAGAAATTGACACAGACGAATATGTCTTTGAAAGATTGAATCTTCCCAAGGATCACCCTGCCCGGGATCTTCAAGACACAATTTTTATTCAAGAACCTGATATTCTACTAAGAAGCCAAACATCTTCTGTGGAGACTCATGCCCTTGAAAATGAAAAACCACCTTTTAGAATTGCTTTTCCTGGAAGAGTTTACCGAAACGAGAAAGTCAGTAAAACCAACCACTTCCTTTTTCATCAATACCAAGCGGTTGCCGTTGATAAAAACATTAACTTGAGAGATTTGTTCGGGGTACTTGATGTTCTTTTTGATCATCTATACCAAGATAGCGTCAAACACCGCTATCGATGCAAATACTATCCCGAGGTTGAGCCAGGGGTTGGAATTGATATTGAATGCTTTAACTGTCACGGAAAAGGCTGTCCTTTGTGCAAAGGGGCCGGCTGGATTGAAATGGGAGGAGCGGGAATAATTCATCCACAAGCGATGATGTACGCAGGAATAAATCCCAAAAAATGGCGCGGGTTTGCATTCGGCCTAGGACTTGATCGATGGGTGATGGCTCGTTATAACATTAAAGATATAAGAACGCTTTTGGGGGGCAATTTAGCTTACCTTCCAAATAAAAAATGAAAATAGTATATTCCGAAATTAAAAAACTGATTCCGGGCCTTTCCAAATCGGCTCACCAGGCCGCAAACGACCTAACAATGATCGGCCACTTTTGCGATGGATTCGAGAAAAAGAGCGGTAAAGAAATAATCAGCCTGGAAGTAAGACAAAATAGGGGAGACTGCTTAGGTTATTTCGGAATTGCCAAGGAACTTTCGACATTATATAGACTGCCCGTGAAAATCAATAAGATCAAGCTTTCTAGTCAAGAAAAGGATGACAAAATAAGAATCAACGTAACAGCTAATAAAGAAACAAAAAGGATAATGGCAACAACCATCAGTGGGGTAAGAAATAAACCAAGCCCTAAATGGTTAATAGATTTTTTAGCTCTTCACAACATCAATTCTATTAATACAATCGTTGATCTTACCAACTATATTATGCTCTGGTACGGAATTCCTAATCATGCTTTCGATACAGCAAAGATAGGTAAAAAATTAACATGGGAACTAAATAAAGGAAAATATAAATTCTTTACGAGCCTTGATGGCACTAAAATTAGCCTAGAGGATGATACTTTCCAGGTGAGCAGTGATAAAGAGGTTGCTGCACTGGCAGGAATTGTTGGCGGCAAAAGTTCGGCCATAGGCATAGACACAAAAGAAACATTGGTTGAAATGGCTATTTATGATCGATCAAGAGTCAGGCAGGACTCAAGGAAACTTAGGGCGGTTACCGAGGCCAGTACTCGACTAGATAAAGAGCTTGATACCGAGCTTATCCCTCAGGCGTTTCACCACTTAATAAAACTAATCATGGATAATTGCGGCGGGAAAATAACTAGTAGAATTTTTGATTATTATCCCCAAAGACCGGCTATAAAACCAATATCTTTTGACTTCAAAAATCCTTCTTTGTATTCCGGCGTTGAAATACCGGAAAGATTCACCAGAGAGGTTTTCAAAAACCTTGGCTGTAAAATCAGCGATAATAAAATCACCCCACCAAGCTATAGAAAAGATATCAGCCTAGAAGAAGATCTTATTGAAGAGGCGATCAGATTCTGGGGTTATCAAAAAATCCCTAGCGATCAACCGATACAATATAAAAAACTAAAAGATGTTACTCCAAGAATTATTCATCTTATCGACAAAGCCAGAAGCATTTTAGCAAAGTTGGGCTATGACGAGGTCAGGTCTTGGCCACTGGTTAGAAAAAACAAGCTTAAAAAAAGCGACTATACTCAAAACCTGAAACCCATATTCACGGAAAACAGCATAAACAGCGACTATACCGCCCTAAGAACTTCAATTATCACTTCACTTAGAAAACAATTAAAACAGTACCAAAAATACAAACTTCCTCAGTCTAAATTCTTTGAGATCGGCAAAGTTTATTATCAGAACAAAGATCGTTTTTGCGAACATTACTCATTGGGAATATACAATGGCGATAAAAAAGAGCTTAGAACGGCTCTGGAAAGCTTAAGAGACCATATTGGAGTCGATTTGAAAAGAGAAATAGTTACATCTTCAACTTCTTTCATCGAAATAAATTTGGAGAAACTTCTTAACCAAACAGATTCCAAAATTGAGTCACCGGAAACGAAAACCAGCCGAGAATCAATAATCGAGTTGACCAGTCAGATAATTACCCTAGACGCCAATATATTTACCGATAAGAAAGAAAACCCTGAAAGCATTTTAAGAAAATACCAGAAAGCAATTGGTGAGAACCTTTGGCAAATCGTCATAACTGATATTTACTTCGACAAAAAACTGAAAAAATACAAATACACTTTTCAGGCCTCGTATTTCAATATTGATGATAAAACTGCAAAAAAGATTCATCTTGGAGCGTTCGGCTTGGACTAACTAGTTTATGGGGTGGGAGTTGCCGTTGTAGGACTAGCTGTTGGTAGTACTGTAGGTGTCGGAGATGGCACCACTTCAGTAGGAGTTGGGGTAGGGGATGGTTGCCAATCCCAAGCAATATTTACCCCTATTTTTACCTCAGCTTCTGTCTGGTTGCCCTCATCATCTTTAGCGGTCACTTTTATCATATACTTGCCGTCCGACAAGCTAACCTCTTTTTCAAACGGCTTTTGATGAAAGACTGCTTTTTCTTCATCGTTAATGTAGAACTTAACTTCAGAAATCGAATTGATCGAATCAACAGAGGCCTTTATTACAAACTTATTGCCTGTGGTCGATTCATTTTCTGGATTAACTAAAGAGACAGTTATCTGCCCGCCCTCACAATATTCAGTAGCAGGATGATATCTTTCGTCTGTTTGAGCAAACATCCAGGCCAAAATTCCCTCCTGCCAACGATTTTTTCCGTCCTGAGAGACAGGATCTTCTTCCTTGAATGTGAAAAACTCCTTTTCCTCATAATCACCTCTAGCAATCTGGGCGGGGGTAGCTAGCTTGTTTTGTTCTCGACAAAGTTTCAACTTTTGATGAAAAGGGTCAGACCCCGAAGGCTCCGTTCCCTTAATAAAATAGTCGGTCTTGGCCGGAAAACCATCGTGGGCTCGATATCCGGAGACTGAGTCAACCTCGGCAGTAATAATGTTTCCGGTCGGCTCAAAACTTCTTTTTGGTCTTCCTTTTAGGCTTTCAGTAATAATTTTTCTCCAAATAGGGGTCGCCCCTGAAATACCCGAGGCGACTTTTTTCATTGGTGAATTGTCATTATTACCCACCCAGGCTCCGACTAAAACATTCGGTGTCCAGCCAATTGCCCAATTGTCGCGCTTGTCGTTCGTAGTTCCTGTTTTTACCGCTACCTCATATCCGGAAATATTTAGCCCACTAGAAAGACCAAAGGTAATCTCTCTGGCATTGTTGTCGGACAGAATATCACTTATTAAAAAAGCCACCTCTGGACTCAAAACCTGTTTGCCATTGACCGGTTTGTACTCCTCAAGAACCTTTCCATCAGTATCCTCAACCTTAAGTATTGCTACCGGGTCCTTTTTGACTCCGCCGTTAGCAAACGAGCAATAACTGCTGGCAAGATCAATCAGTCTAACTTCTCCACCTCCAAGAGTAACTGCAAGACCAAAACGGCTTAAGTTTTCCTTTGTTGGCGCCAAGCTGGTTAGTCCCATCTGGTTGGCCTTATCCAACATATTTTTTATTCCTACCATGGCCAAAAGCTTAACGGCGGGAACATTAATAGAATTTCCCAAAGCGCTACGCAAACTCATTGGTCCGTTAAATTTCCCGTCATAATTAACTGGAACATAATCTTCCTGGCCTACCGAAGGAAAAACAGTTTTTACATCCATTATCAAACTGGATGGAGAAAAGCCCCTTTCCAGAGCAGTTGCATAAGTGACCGGCTTAATCGCTGAACCTGGCTGCCTTAGTCCTTGAGTAACCACATTAAACTTTCCCGGAACATCTTCGGAAGAAAAATCTTTCGAGCCTACCATCGCCAATATTTCTCCCGTTTCCGGATCCATAACAATCGCTGCTCCGTTAGTTATATTCAAACTTTCCACCGAGCTTATCTCTTTGCTAACTATATCTTGAGCTTTTCTTTGTAACTCAAGATCAAGCGAGGTGGTAACTGTTAATCCTCCTTGAGAAACTATGCTCTCTCCGTATCTTTCCACCAGCAAACCCCTAACATATTCGACAAAATGGGGAGCATCGAAAAATGTTTTTGATTCTTGAAACTCTACATTATCAAGTTGCGATACCGCTTCGTCTCTCTCCTCACCAGTTATGTAGCCATCTTCCTCCATTCTCCTGAGCACCTGCTTAGCCCTTTCTGCATAGGAATTTTCCTGGCCTCCATAAGGAGAATACGCGGTCGGGCTTTGAGGAAGACCGGCAAGAATCGCCGACTCAACCAAATCAAGATCGGAAGCTTTTTTGCCAAAATACTGTTCGGCGGCCGCGCCGACTCCCCACAAAGGGCCGCCATATGGGGCCTCATTAAGATACATCAACAATATTTCATCCTTAGAATACTTTCTTTCTGTTTGTAGCGCCAACACAAACTCTTTTATCTTTCGCGAAACCTTCCTCTCTGAAGTCAGTAATGCATTTTTTATTAGCTGTTGAGTTAAGGTTGAACCGCCCTGAAGTTTCCCATGGATGGCAATATTATACACCGCCCTCATCATTCCTCTGACACTAAAACCTGGGTGAGTATAAAACTCCTTGTCCTCAATGGAAATTGTTGCTAGTTTTAACCAGTCAGGAACCTCATCCCAAGAAACGGGAATTCTTTTTACCTCGTCGTAAACATCATAAATTGCCTCCCCATTGCGATCATTAATTCTTGTAGAAAAGCCCTCTCTTCTCACCAATTTATCAGGGGAGGGTAGATCCTTCGAGTACCAGGCAAACATAGCAACCACTGAAAGAAAACCAACTATCACCGAAGCCAGCAAGCCAATGCTTAAATATAGCCACAATCTCGCTTTTATTTGTGAGAGGGAGATATGGCGTCGAAAAGCTTTAAGTTTTCTCAATTTAATTTTCATCTGATCAAACCATACGCAAGAATCATTAATCATTCCACTTTTCATGCTTGCTGTCAACATTCTAGCAAATTAACTATAAACCACCAACTTTAAGCCACCTTTTCCTCATGTTATACTTTTTCATGAAAATTGGTGGATTGAAAATAAAGGTTAGTAAAAAGTCTTTCGCTAAAGCAGTAATCATCGTCGCTTCAATATCTCTACTTTTAAGCAGTTTTTTGCCAATTTTTTACCTTTTTGCTAATAAATAAGCATGGCGCAAGCCATAAATCTTGATACCTCGGTTCGATATCTGAAGGGTGTCGGTCCCAAAATGGCTCAAAAATTATCCACGCTTGAAGTGTATACGATAAAAGACCTATTAAATTACTTTCCTGGTCGTTATGAAGACTACTCGACAAAAGTAAAAATATCAAAACTAAAAACTGGTCAAACAGTCACTATTGAAGGGAGGGTTGTTGAGCTCAAAAATCACTATCTAAAAACTGGCAAAACAATGCAAAAAGTATTAGTAAAAGACGACAGCGGAACGGTAAGCCTTACCTGGTTTAACCAACCATTCTTGTCTCGGATTCTGACAGTTAATTTGAGAGCTTTTTTCTCCGGGAAGGTCCAAGGATTTGCCGGCAAACCAACTTTGGTCTCGCCAACATACGAACTAAAGAGTAATAGTGTTGGATTGAAATACGCCCATCTAAATACCGGAAGGCTGGTACCTATTTATCCGGAAAACAAAAACATTAATTCAAAATATCTTAGAAAGATTATTTATCAATCGCTTGTACAAACGAAGGCCGACATTGAGGAGTTTCTCCCTCGTGATCTTTTGATTAAAAACAAACTTGTCAGTCAAAAAGAAGCGATAACTAAAATTCATTTTCCTTCAACTATTTTTGATCTTAAAAAAGCTCAAGACAGACTTTCTTACAACGAGATGTTTCTTATTCAACTGAATTTTTTGCTCAAAAAACAATCTCGAGATGCGAACAAAGCCAGGGCACTAAAGCCCTATCATAAGATGAAAATGATGTTTATAAAAAACCTGCCTTTTAAATTGACCGGCTCTCAGGAAAAAGCCATTAAAGAAATTGTCTCTGACTTCGGCAAACCACGCCCAATGAACCGACTACTGCAAGGGGATGTTGGTTCCGGAAAGACAATTGTTGCCGCCGTCGCCGCCTACATAACCGCCTTAAACGGCTATCAAACGATAATATTAGTACCTACAGAAATACTGGCATTTCAACATTTCAAGACCATTGAGAAACTATTTAAACCGTACAAAATAAAAGTGGGACTACTTACAGGAAAGAGAAAAACTGTTGATAAAAATCAATCTGACGAGTATCAAGTTTTTGTTGGAACTCACGCCCTTCTAAGTAAAAAACAACGGTTTAGTAAACTGGCTCTAACTGTCGTTGACGAGCAACATCGCTTTGGGGTTAAACAAAGAAAGGAAATTGCCAAAAAGAGGGGAAAAGCCTTTCCCCATCTTCTGACTATGACCGCCACCCCAATCCCCAGAACAGTCGTTTTAACACTCCATGGAGATCTTGATCTATCTTTGCTGAGCCAGCTTCCCCTAGGAAGAAAAAGGGTCGCCACTTTTGTTGTTCCCCCCAAAAAAAGACAAAAAGGATACCGCTGGATCGAAAAACAAATAAAAAGTAGTCGGTCACAAGCGTTTATTATTTGTCCGTTTATTGAGCCATCAGAAACAAAAGAAACAATAAAAGCGGTCAAAAATGAGTACTCCCGATTAAAAAAAGAGGTGTTTCCTAACCTTTCACTGGGAATTATGCATGGACGGATGAAAAGCAAGGAAAAACAGAAAGTTTTGGAAAACATGCAAAAGGGCAAAATTGATATTCTGGTTTCTACGCCTGTTGTCGAGGTGGGAATTGATATTCCTGAGGCAACTATAATGATGATTGAGGCCGCTGACAGATTTGGGTTAGCACAACTGCACCAATTAAGAGGCAGGGTTGGTAGAGGCAGAAAGAAGTCTTATTGTCTCTTGTTTCTCGAAAATAAGAAAAATCGAGAGAACAAAAGAGTCAGGGCTATGGAAACTATTCACGACGGGATACAGCTAGCTAAAATCGACTTGAAGGCCCGCGGTCCTGGAGAAATTTATGGCACTAAACAGCACGGGTTTTCTAAACTCAAAATTGCCTCTATGCTGGATTCAAAACTGATAAAAACGACAAGGAGCGACGCCCTGTCGCTTATACACAGAGATCCCAAGCTTAAAAAATATCCTAAACTTAAGATTCTTAGTCTCGGCAAAATTAACCCAAACAGCACCAATAACTAACTCAGGTTGCAAAAAAGACCCAGGAAGGATAGAATAACTCACAAATGGGAGCATTACCAAAAAGAAAACCATCAACAAGAAGACAGGGAAAAAGAAGGGCGTCAATAAATGCCAAACTTCCTACTGTTTCCGTATGTTCTAGTTGTGGAACCGATAAGTTAGCTCATTTTGCCTGTCCTGAGTGCGGCCTCTATGAGACAAAAAATCAAAAGCAAAATAATGAAAGCGAAAAAAATAATCGATCCACGACATCTAAAAAGACAAAAAGCGATTAAGGCTCTTTTTGCTCACTCTTTTAAAAAAGAAGTAGGCGTGAATGATAATAAACCGCCGTCTTTCTTGTCGAAAAAAGTAATCAGGAAATTAAAAACTGTTGACAAAATAATTATTGAAGCAGCGCCGAAATGGCCGATAGATAAGATAAATCGTATTGATCTGGCTATTTTGAGACTAGCAGTTTGGGAACTTTATTTTAATAAAAAAACCCCACCAAAAGTAGCAATTGATGAAGCAATAGAATTGGCAAAAGAGTACGGCGCAGAAAGTTCATCATCATTTGTCAATGGAGTTTTGGGAACAATTTATAAAGGTATTGAAAATGAATCTGAAAAACCTTGAAAAAAGCATTGGACTGTCTTTTAAGAACAAGAGTATCCTAGAGAACGCCCTTGTCCACCGATCGTGGATTAATGAAAATCGAAATCTAATAAAGGAATCTAACGAAAGGCTGGAATTTCTAGGAGATGCTATTTTAGAGTTCTGGACAACCAAAAAGCTTTTTTCTCTTTTTCCAAAACTGTCAGAAGGGGCCTTGACTAATATAAGAGCAAGTATTGTTTGCACCGAAAGTCTAGCAGAACAATCGCAGTCTCTAAATTTAGGAAAGTATCTTTTTTTAAGCAGGGGAGAGGAAAGAAACGGGGGAAGAGAAAACCCCTCAATTCTCGCCGATTTATTTGAATCAATTATTGGAGCAGTTTACGTTGATTCTGGACTTTTTAAAACAGAGAAGTTTTTATCTCGCATTTTACTTGAAGAAATCAAGCAAAAGGGGAGTGAAGGAGATATCAAAGACGCGAAAACAAAATTCCAAGAAATTGCTCAATCTAAGTACAAAGTTACGCCTACCTACAAAATAATAAAAGAGTCTGGGCCAGATCACCAAAAGAATTTTCAGGTCGGCGCCTATCTCAACAGCAAAAAGATTTCTCAGGGGATAGGACCGTCAAAAAGGTCGGCTGAAGAGGTAGCCGCACAAAAAGCGTTGACTATTATTAAAAATCAAGTACAATAAGACCAGTTTAATCGTATTTCAATGCTTAAAGTAAAATTATTCCTTAAAGGAAAGAAAAATCAGAAAACCTTTAGAATTGTAATTGCCGAAGCGCGGGGTAAGCGCGATGGTAAATTTGTCGATGATTTAGGCTGGTGGAATCCTCATGTCGAAAAGGGGGAGGTTGACTGCAAAAAATTGGAGTCCTGGATTAAAAAAGGTGCTAAAGTCACCCAAGGAACCCAAAAGATTCTTGACCTTTTGGTTCCAAATAAACGCGATTCCTTATGAAAGACTTTCTAAGCCTGATCATCAATACTATCACCGGAACGGAAATAGAAATTGAAGAGCAAGAGGATATTCAATATCCCGAAGCAAAAATCTTTGTTGCCTACATTCCTCAAGAAAATATGGGACAGCTTATTGGCAAAGAGGGAAAAACTATAAAAGCGATAAGAACCTTAATGATGGTAAAATCCAACTCCGAAAGAAAAAACCAACAAAACTTTTTGAGGCTGGAAGAAATTGTAAATTGACGGCATTAAAGTTTACTTTATTCTAGATAAAAAGGGTTTTGCCTACCACCGCTACCAGTTGCCGGCCTACTTAACCTCAAAGATTCCAGAACCTTTTCTTGCTTATCAAAACTGACAAGATTCCCCAAAAGTTCCAGTTCATTATCCGATAAAGACAGTTCGGAAATTTTTAGGTCGTCAGGCTTATATGATGTTCTTTCCTGACTGTAAAAAAAAGAAACTGTTAGATCGATATTAACAACATCGCCACGAGTTAAAACATAGTCCAATTTATCAATCTGCATTAGAGGCAAACCTTTTTCTAAATCGGAAAACAAAGAATCGGCGCTTTGGGAAGAACCAACTAAAGACATGTTCGCGGTTACTCTATCCGTGCTTAATAGACTGGCTGTTTTAGGCTTAGTGGTAGTTTCTTCCTTTTCTGATTCTGCTTCAATCTCTCCAAGATCAAAAGAAAGCTCGTTTAGGAAAAAGCCGTTTTTCCTCGCAGGTTCAGAAAAAGCAAAAAGAGCCAACGAAACATCTTTGCTCTCTGGCACTGCCAAACTTGCTAATGAATAATAGGTTTTTAATTGGCCTTCCTCTATAGTTGATAAAGTTTGAACCTTAGCAACAAATTCGTCCTTTTTTACTCTAACAGACTCTGATTGCTTTGCCATTTTGCCAATCGACTTCCATTTAGGAATAAGCAGGAAGAACAAAAGAAAAAGACAGGCCACGAGAGAAAATAGGGGAATAGAAAGCATTTTTAGATCGGATTTACTTAAGCCAAAATTTAAATCAAAATCGAGTTTACTAACCTTCTTGGTCTTAACTGATATTTCAGGTTTCATCTTCAAATACGAACTCGCAGGAAAACAACCAATCGCCGGTTTCCTGCTGACCCAAATTATTAAAATATATCTCCGAAAACAAACCTTGATCGTTTTTATCTTCCTTCTCCATCGTTTTTTCAATCAAAGAAAGACTCGTGTAATTATTAGCAACGCCGGTTATTTCCGCTTTCTTACTGTCAATCTTCATTTTGGTTATTGTTGTTTCAGAACCGATAATTCGTTTTATTTCATCCAGATTATCGCCAACTGTTTGTCGCCGGTCCAACACCTCAGCAACCATTTTTACCCTAAATCGGAGAGACTGTAGTTCGTCAATCTTATCAACGTACTGGCTATACTGACTCTGTGCAGAGGCTAAAGCAGATTGATTTTTCTTTAGGTCACCGGAAAAATAAAAATTGAGAGATAGGGTGATCAGCAAAAGAATTAAAAACAAACCAACAAAAAAATATGATCCTTTTTTGATAAGACCAATTATTCTCAGTTTTCTAAATTCAAGCCTAGATTTATTGGGCAGTAAATTGACACTCATCGATTATTTTTCTCTTCTTGCCAACCCTATTGGAATAGAATAACGAGAATAATCTTTTTGATCTACGGAAACCGTCCTCGCTCCTTTAATATCTATCCCAGCAAGGGGCTGAGCCACCTGAATTTCTACTCCAAGAACCTTAATAAGCTCATCTGTCAATCCAGGAGTAATCGCCCCTCCTCCTGACAAAATCAAAAGCTCTATTTGCTCGTTCCACTCTTCACTGTAAGAGAGGGCGACCTTTTTTAACTCCTCAGCCAAATGATCGAAAACATCAATAAGGGCATTGCGAATTTTACTTTCCCAGCTGCCGGCTTGAAAGCCGTATGCTTTTTTATACTCCTCCGCCTTAAGGAAATCCATTCCCAGGGTGGTACTTATTGCTCTAGTAAAAGCATTACCGCCAAGCCCGATAACTCTGCTGATATAAATGCCGCTATTTTTAACAACAGTGATAACCGAGTTGCTCGCGCCTAAATCAACAATCATTGTCGGAACATTTGTTTTAGGTGCCAGTGAACGAACCAAAGAGATAGAGGTCGTCTCCAATGCCATAGGAACAAAACCGGCCATTTTTACCAACTTCTGAATTTTCTCAATTATCTCTTTGTGGGCGGCAACTACAAACACCAAAATTTTATCTTTCGTTTGTTCAACAATTTGATAATCAAGCTGAACTTTATCTTTAGGGTAAGGAACAAATGTTTCTGTTTCATAGTAAAGAGCTTTACCAATTTCGGCCTCGTTAATCGGCGGAAAAGAAAGCAATCTACTAATCACTTTGTTTTCTGGTAAGGCGGTTACAACCAGCTTTGTGTTAATTTCTAGCTCCTCAGCCAACCTCTTTATTACCTCACTCGTTTTTACCAAAGAGGTTTCTGAATCTAAACCAGATCCAGCAATGGGGTTTTTTTCTTCTCCCATAGCAAGTAGCTTGGGACGATCAGATTTTCCATCTAACCAAGCTATTTTTATCGAGCTGGCGCCAATATCCAGACCAAAATGTTTCATATTTACTCAGTATGACATTGTGGCCAAATTAAAGTCAATATTACTACTGTTCTCGAAAGTACACCTTATCGGAAAACTCCACCGTCCCGTCACCCAATTGGCTTGTGGCCGGAGATAAGGAAAAGGACAGCTCAACAAGCTGGCCACCAGTAACACTACTGCAAACAACCGAAAAGTCGGAACATTCAACAAGATTATTGGTAATATCGGCACTATTCGAAGCTATTTTACCTTCAGAACAAGAAAATGATGAGGTCTCCCCATTAGGATTAGTTGTCTCTATCTGGTCAGGTAAACAGTCAATAGAGTCCGCGCCACGAACAAACTCTTTGATTATCGAAATCGCCGCATCACCATTCTGTTTAATCTCTTTTGCTGATCTGGTTTTGGTATCAGACCTCAAAGAGAGAAAAAGAATCGAAACGATAACAGCCGAAACCATTGATAATATTGTTATCGAAACCAGAATCTCGATCAGGGTAAAACCGCTTTTTTTATTCATACCTATTCCTCCCAATCAGAAAGATAAGTGCTAACAGTAATCTCACTTTGCTCTCCCCCTTGCCAACCAGCAACAACCGTCACCTCAATCCTATTTTTTCCGCCACTAACCGAAGTCTCTACTGCAGTACAAGTTGTGCTTCTATAAAATATACCATTGTCTGCCAGTCCTTCTTCGTCATCGTCACAACCATAAAGCTCCGGACTGGCCCAGAAATCAGCCAATTGTTTATTTGCTTTTATCTGTTCTAATTTTTCTTCTGTTAAACGAATTGCTATTGTTTTATTCTTGGCAAAACTCGCTGTCCGAATCATAAACACTATCGACACTACTAGACCAGATAAAAGAAGAAATGTAGTTACAACAATAAACAACATTTCAATAAGCGACTGGCCTTGTTGGTATTTTTTCCTATTAAAGCTCATCTACTTGTATCTCTCCTGACTTAAGAACAGTTAATTGATATGAAGAAGTGCCTTTTGAGACAGCAATCTCCACCTCATTGTCAATAAGTGCTCCGTCACCAGCGGAAAAGAAAAATTCAGAATCGGTTGAGCTGATTGTGTAGTCAATACCAAGATCAATCTCTTCCTCTCCGGTGCAAGTATCACTACAAACCGGGCAGTAAAACAGACTACTACCTTCCCCAACAACCGCGTAAACACGATAACTGTTCAAATCAATACAAGAAGAGTTTGGTTTTTCCCCATTAATAGCCTTACTGCGAACAAGTCTCAACTGACTTTTGAGTTCATATGCTTTTTGACGAATTTCTCTACCGCTAGAAAAGTTTAGATAGCCAACGACGATCAAGCCAAAAACAAGCATGCTGATTGCCACAGAAACAAGCATCTCAATTAAGGTAAAGCTGTCTCTCCTGAAGCTCGCCATTTTTAAGGATTAGCTACACTGTAATTACAATTTGCTGGGGCGGTACCACAATTTGCCCCGCAGTTGGCTCCATTCCCCTCGTTTTCAAAGTAAGCACACAACTGGTAGCTTGTTGTTGTTGGTCTAGTGTAATAGTAACTATATTCTCTTGGATCAGTAGGAACATCATTCATATATCCGGTCAGTGTCCCTGTCATTGTTGACCAGTTACCAGCAGGGTAGATCCCTTCGTCAGAGCGATACATCTCCAGGGCCGCCCTTACCTGCTCAAGATCAGATTTTCTTTTGTTATCTCGGGCTTTTGTTTGTGCCGAACGATAAGAAACTATTGCCGCCGTAGAAAGTAGAGCTATAATGGTAATTACTACCAAAATTTCGATAAAAGTAAAGCCTGTTTTTGTCCTTTTCATTGCAAGTTAGTAACACAATAATGAGTTGTTCCTCCGGTAGCCAAAGAACACTCACTTGCCCCACAAGTGCAACCGGTAGAATTACCAGCCGCCACATCCTCCAGTTGAGCACAGACACAGTACCCAAAGGTTTGACAGTCCGTTTCGTAAACATAATCGCCGGAATTTTTCGGGTCATCAGGCATTGCCTGGCCGGAAAAGTTTTCTGCGGCCATTGTGTCACAGACGGCATATACAGAATCATTTGTCGAGTAGTACTGCTCAAATGCTTTTTGAACAGACTGGAGATCTTCCCGTCTTCTTGCGTCTCTGGCCTTTTTCTGTGCTGAAGAGTAAGAGATCGAACCGATCGCAACAATTATACCAATTATGGAAATCACAACTAAAAGCTCAAAAAGACTAAAACCGAGTGTTTTTCTTTTCATTCTCATTTTTCTAAATTAAAAAAATAACTAATCCGTACAAACAAAGTATTTGCCCGGGGTTGGCGTCGGGTAACCACATTGGGCTTGAGATTTAGAAATGTCTCCGTCTCCGGCATTCTCTAAAGTTGCCTGAAGTAAAAACCCGTCACCACTATCTGTTTGTAAGTAGCTATAGACATAACTATCAGTGTTTACCGGATCAGTTGGAACACTCTTTATGTATTCACCATCCATACCAAATTCACCGGAAGGGATTGCGCCAGTAGGGTAGGCTTGATTATCGTTATAATAAAGCCTCAGGGCCGTTTTTATCTCGTTTAAATCCTGCTTTCTTTTTGAGTCTCTGGCTCTTTCTCTTGCCGACATCATGTTGGGAAGGATTATCCCAGCCAAAACACCAATAATAAATATCACCACCAAAAGCTCAATAAGGGTAAAGCCTTTATTTTTATTCATCTAGTCGGTTAAGCCAACATTAAAACTGGCAACTCCATAATTATAACTTTCCACATCTCCTTGATATGTACAACCATAACTACCAGAAATATCGCTGTCGTTGTCGTTTTCTAGGATAGTAAAAATCCGATAGTATCCACCCGTTGTCGACTCGTAACAATAATGTTGGTTGTCTGCTGGATCAACAGACAAGCTCTTCATATATATGACGCTTTCGTCGGCATATTCTTTAATTAACTGCTCGCCCCAATCTATTTGGGCCCCATCAATACTAACAAGTCCGTCATCGCCTAAGGGATAGGTTCCATTATCGTTATAGTACATTTCCAAAGCTCTACCAATGTTGTCTAGATCAGCTTTTCTTTGCGCATCGCGAGCTTTTTTTTGACTGGTTCGATACTGGCCGAAGCCGACCGTAGCTAGCAGCGAGAGAATTGCTAACACTACTAAAAGCTCAACTAAAGTGAAACCATTCTTCTTTATCATTTTTTAGGGTGTCGGACAAACATCAACCTCGCAGCCAGGGTTGCACTGACCCACATAACAGTTTGGTGCTGTACAACTGCCAACATCCCCGTTACAAATCTGCTGAATCGCGTCAAGACGATAACATCCCGAACCACAATTAACCGCCACCGTTGGCGTAGCGGTTGGTGCCGGAGTGTTTGTCGGTTCGCCTTCACCAGAGGGAGCAGCCAGGTCGCTCGGATTAATGTTGTCACTTGAATAGCCAAAGTTATAATCCCCACAACCGGAAAAACAATCGTTTGCCTGAACATCTGGATCGCGCAGATACTCCATGTTGGTAAAAATACTAAACTGAGAGGGGCAGACCGCCTCAGGAATCACTACCTGATAAGGAGCATCTAAAGGATCGCACGGAACAGATGCTAGCCAAGGAGAAAAGCCTCCTTCTTCGTAGGCGCTGGTGCTACCACAATTATCAAAGACGGAAACGTTTGTTGGGTAGCAACCATTATCGTTATAGTAGTCTTCAAAAGATGTTTTGATTTTCTGCATATCGGCTTTTCTTTTTCCATCTCTACTCTTTTTTAGTTGGGTGGTATAACCAGAAGAAAACATCACCGCCAAAACAGCAATAATACAAACAGCAATTAAAACTTCAATTAGAGTTATTCCTGATTTTTTTCTTATATGTTTAACCATTTTAAAACAGTTCTAAAGACTGCCTCTCCCCACCACCAGCTAACAAACGTGCCATAAACCAAAAATGGACCAAAGGCAATTTTCTGTTTGATTTTGGCCTTTTTCAATAAAATCATTATGACACCGACAAAAGACCCGGTCAAGAAAGCAAGATAAAAAGAAACAAGTGTGCTTGGCCAACCAAGAAATAAACCCATAAAGAAAACATACTTAACATCACCAAAACCCATTCCCTTGCCCTTAGTCAAAAAAAACAAAAAAAATAAAAAAACAAATGAGCCAATCGCAGAATAAAAGTTCACTATAGAAAAACCAACAATAGTTTTAAATATAACCGCCAGAGCCAAAAGACTGATTATTATTTCGTCAGGAATAATTAAGAACTGATAATCAAAAAAAATAACAAAAATGAGCAAAAGTGAAATAAGAAGGAAAATCAGTAAAACAAGGACATTAATAAAACCGAAGGAAACAAAATTATTCCGCCAGTAAAAGAAAGTAAACAGAAAAGCCGCTGCGGTAGTTAGCTCAATCAGCAAGTACCAAAAGGGGATAGGTGAGTGACAGTTTCTACACCTACCTTTCAGTATCAAAAATGAAATGATGGGAGCGTTCTCCCACCATTTCAATTTATTTTTACAATTATCACACAAAGACCTGCCTGAAAAAAGACTGATGCTAAGTTTATGTTTCGAGCCAAGTATACTGCCTATCCTCGAAACACACATCCCTAAAAAACTTCCAAGGCTCGCTCCCAAAACCAAAAATAGCAAAACAACAACCCAATCAGTCATCAGTCTTATTCAGGAACACAAATCAAATATGAATCGGTCCTATCTGTCCAAGTTGCCGCGGTAGCATCGGATATTGACGCAATCGTGCTTGGTAATGAATCAGCAGCGCCACCATACATGCCCAAATTCCACAACTTTACTTGGGTGGTTGGAGTGTGATTAACATTTGCCTTTGGAATAAAGCACACGTAAACAGAACTTTGGCTTGCCGGCTTATAAACGTAAAGCCTGTCTGAATCAGTGAGTGTGGCCGTAGCGAACTGATCCTTATTAACAAACTGTTCTTTGAGTTCATCTCCGGTAATTAATATACCTGGAGCAACTGTAGTACATGTTCCTTCTGCATCAGCGTCCACACCGGAACAAATTCCTACTCCCGCATACTCACCGAGAGCACTATAGGCAACACTGTTGCTTGTATAGGTAGCCGACTCAACCGTCTGCCATGGATACTCCTGAGTTGAAGCGTAGTATCTTTCAACTGCCGCCAGTAACTCCGAAGCGTCATTTTTGTATCTTGCGTCTCTGGCCCTATTCACTTGTTCAACTGGGTTTAAGGTAGCCACAATCGCTACTGCTAAAATAGCGATAAGGGTGATAACGATTAAAAGCTCTACTAAGGTAAAACCATAATTTTTTATTTTTTTCTTCATCTTCACCTCCTTTCAGAGTTTAAAACTGACTTGTTAAATTGTAAATCGGTGTTATTACCGCAAAAACTAAAAACCCAACTCCCAGACCTAATACTATCATGATAAGAGGCTCTATTGCGCTTGTCAAGCCCTTAACTTTTTGCTCAGATTCCACCTCAAAATAGCGAGAAAGATTAAAAAGAACCTCGTCTAGTTTTCCCGTCTCTTCTCCGGTCATAATCATTTGAGAAACGATTTTGGGAAAGGTTTCTTCCTCAGCGATTGACTCCGAAAACGGCAAGCCTTTCTCGACTCTTTTTGCTGCCTTTTCCAAACTTTGAAAATAAACTTCATTTCCTGAAGCAACAGCAATAATACTAATTGCGTCAATGAGAGGAACTCCTGTTTGAATAAGCATTGCTAAGGTTCTGGTCATTTCAGTTAATATTGTTGTCCTGTTTAGAGGGCCAATTATAGGCATTGTAAGTTTTTTCCTGTCTATCCTTTCCCGAAATCGCTCTGTTTGCATCAATGACCTATAGCCCAAAAATCCAATTACACCAAAAAACGGCACTACCCAAAAAAACCTGCTGGCAATATCAGAAACACCCATAAGTATCTTTGTGGTTAACGGTAGCTCCGAACCGAAATCCGCATACAAGCCGGTCATTTTGGGCATAACAAAAACCATGACGATAAACATCACTCCGATCATCCCAGTGACAACAATAATTGGGTAGATCATTGCTGATTTCACTTTACCGGTAAACTCCTTGCGTTTCTCTAAATTGTCAGCCAGTCTCGACAGAACCTTTTCCAAAACACCTGCTTGTTCTCCCGCTTTTATCGAAGCAACATAGACCGTTCCGAACACCTTGTCGTATTTCTCTAAAGATTTAGAAAAACTTGAGCCCGCCATAATCTCATCAGAAATATTCTCAATAAGATTACTAAGCTTGCCTTCCGACTGGTCTTTAATAAGGGAAAGGGCATCCACTAAAGGGAGACCCGCCGATATCATTGTTGCTAACTGTCTGGTAAAACCGACTATTTGGGAAAAGGTTACTCTCCTAAAAAGGGAGGTAAATCGAGAAAGAAAGTTATCTTGATGAAGAGTAATGTCAAGAATAATTAGCGCCTTTTTTTTTAGAACAATAATTGCTTCTTTCTTATTTCTTGCCTCAACAGAACCCTTTACCTTCTTACCTTTCTTATCCCGAGCAACGAAATTAAACCTAAGCATTCTTTTGACGCAAATTTCTAACTAGTTCATCTCCTCTTAAAGAAAATGCTTCAGCAACTTCGCGGGAAACCATTCCTTTTTTTACCCAATCGGCCAGGGAAACTTCCAACAAATTCATCCCCAACTCACCGGAAGTCTGAATAATATTGTCTATCATGTGGGTTTTTCCGTCTCTTATTGCCGTTTTTACAGCCATGCTGGAAAAAAGCAGCTCTGTCGCCGGAACTCTGCCCGGTTTCATTGTCGGCACTAACCGCTGAGAAATCACCGCCCCCAAAACGTTAGCCAGCTGTAATCTAATTTGTTCTTTTGAGTCGGCAGGAAAAACATCAATTATCCTATCTATTGTTTCAGCTGCCGAGTTGGTGTGGAGAGTAGAAAAAACCAAATGACCTGTTTCCGCAACAGTAAGAGCGGCAGAAATTGTCTCTAGATCTCTCATCTCTCCGACAAAAACGACATTAGGGTCTTCGCGCAAGGTGGAGCGCAAAGCATTGTTCCATGAAAGAGTGTCCTGTCCAACTTCTCGCTGAGATATTAAGGACTTTTTGGCCATTAATCTGTACTCAACCGGATCTTCGATGGTAATTATATGACCTCCTCTAGTTTGATTTATTTCCTCTAAAATCGCCGCAATTGTTGTCGATTTCCCATGGCCGGTTGGACCAGCAACTAAAACAAACCCCTGTCTCCATTGAACCAACGACTTAAGCACCTGGGGAAGATTAAGCTCGTCAATCGTGGGTATTTTCGACCGCAGGAAACGGAGACAGGCTGCTAATGTTTGTTGTTGGTAATAAGCATTAACCCTGAAGTCTCCCTTGTCGGCATAAGAATATGAAAAATCCACCTCTTTGTTTTTAACCAGTTTATCTTTATTATCTCCTACTAAAGCAAAAACAAGCTGTTCTGCCGCCTCTTTTGTCAAAACTTCTTCGCCACCAACCGGATAAAGAGTCCCATTTACTCTTATCATCGGATAGTAACCTGCGGCAAGATGAAGGTCGGAGGCTTTATTGTCAATTGTCAGTGAAAGTAGTCTTTCCAGTCTTTTTATTATTGGTGTGTTGTCCATATTTTATTAATACTTAGCAACTCTCAAAACCTCCTCAATAGTAGTTATTCCTTCAACCGCTTTTTGATAACCGTCTTGCATCATTGTAATCATTCCTTCTTCAACAGCGACCTTCTGTATCTGACCGGAAGATTGTTTTTCCAATATCAGCTTGGTGAGTTTGTCGGTTATGGTTAAAACCTCAAAAATACCAATTCTTCCTAGATATCCTGAGTCGTTGCATTCGGGACAACCTTTGCCCCTAAAAAGAGTTAGCTTCTCTGCCTTGTTTTTGTCTAAAAGCGGGCCAAGGACTTTAACAATATCCTCGGTCACCTGGGGCGGAGGAGTATACTCCTCCTTACAGCTTGGGCAAATTTTTCGCAAAACTCTTTGGCCAACTATAGAACTTAAAGAAGAAACCAGCAAGAAAGGTTCGATACCCATATCAATCATCCTTGGAGCCGCCCCAGCAGCATCATTGGTATGTAAAGTAGAAAAAACCAAATGGCCGGTCAAGGCAGCTTGAACCGCCAACTCAGCAGTTTCCTTGTCTCTAATTTCTCCAATCATAATGATGTCCGGATCTTGTCTCAAAAAAGACCTAAGCGCCGAGGAGAAAGTCAACCCGGCCTGAGGATTCACCTGAACCTGATTAACACCAGCAATTTTATACTCCACCGGATCTTCAATCGTCATCATGTTCACCTTAACAGTATTCAGCTTAGAAAGAGCAGAATAAAGAGTGGTCGTTTTTCCCGAACCAGTAGGACCGCAAACAATTACTATCCCGTGAGGACGACTAACTGCTTCCTGTAAATTTCTTAAAGCTCTTCCTCTAAGTCCAAGTTCTTGAAGATCGGGAATTTTATCTGACTTTTTAAGCAACCTCATAACCACCTTCTCACCATAAACCGTCGGGGCGGTAGACACCCGCAAATCAACCTCCTGACCATCAGCCTTAAAAGTAAACCGACCATCCTGGGGAACTCTTTTCTCGTCAATTTTTAGATTGCTCAAGATTTTTATTCTCGAAATAACCGCATCATGAATACTTCTTGGTAAAACCAGCTCCTCCCTTAAAATTCCGTCAATTCTATATCTTAATCTTGTGTCTTCCTCTGTCGGCTCAATGTGAACATCAGAGGCTCGAGAACTAATAGCAAACTCTAAAATCGAACTAACCACCTTACTGATAGGCTGTTCTTCTTTAAGCTCTTGGTTAATCTGCTCAATGGAAGGATCAATCGCTTCTTTTCTAGATCTTCCCGTGTCCATTAAAGCCTCCGTTACTTCGTCCGTAAGCTCTTGTGCATAGCCTTCCTTAATTTTTTTCTCTATCTGTTCTTTGCTGGCCAAATAAGGAACAACCTTGTGCTGATATTTCTGCTCTAAAAACTCTATCGTTTCTAAATCAAGCGGGTTTGCCATGGCAACTTTCAAAACCTTTCCTATCTTGTTGATATCAAAAGCAATTAAATCGTAGTGTTCAGCAATATTTTGGGAGACCAACGAATAGCTTTCTGGAGAAAATCCGACCTTGTCGAGATCAACATAAGGAATATTCAAAAATTCAGCTTTTGCCATTAGAAGCTGATCTTCAGCTACCAATCTTTTCTCCCGAACGACATCCTCCTCTGCCTTTCCTGTTTCTAAAACGGCAATTTTTACTTCCTCTCTCTGTTGTGGGCTAATAAATCCCCCTGAAGCCAAAACATCAGCTATTCCTTTTTTAGAAACCTCTACTGACGAGCTTACGTCATTTTTAGGTAGATTGTTTTGGGCAGAATTTTGAACCATCCTGTTAACATATTAGGCATTTTGGTATAGAATGTCAATAAACCTAATGAACGGAAAAAACCGTAGCGGAGCCTACATCTTTATTGACACAGCCAAGGACAAAGCCAAAGAAGTCCTTCTGGAAAAATTCTTCCTTAATAAAAAAAGCCCCGATGTGCTTTTAATAGACGATGAGTCTATCGGTATAGAAAAAGCGAGGGATATAAAAAGGTTTCTCGCCTCAAAACCCATAAAAGACGAAAGAAAAGCGGTAGTTGTCATGAATGGAGAAGGGCTTACTACCGAAGCGCAAAACGGAATGCTAAAAACACTTGAGGAGCTTTCTGAAAAGCAGTTAATTGTTATTCGCTCTTCACAGAAAAATATTTTTTTGCCAACAGTTGTTTCTCGTTGTCAGGTTATAAATATAAAAAACAAAACAAAAAATACGGGTATTTTTGACAAATTAAACCTTTTAAGCAAAAGAGAAAAACTGCATTTCTCTGAAAAAGAAATGCAGGCCAAGAAAATGACAAAAGGCGAGCTAGTTTCATTTTTGCATCAGTTAATTAATGAGGCCCACTTAAAAATGATTAATTGTCCGGAAAAGGCAAAGATGCTTTGTTCGCAAATCGATAAAATCAACCACGCCCGTAAGTTGGCAAAAGCAAATGTCAGCTCACAATCAACCATTGATTGGCTGCTTATTAGTTTGTAAAATGTTTCAACAGACAGATTGATTGAATTTCTCAAATGTATAATCCAAAGTTCGACATAAACAGCAATATCTTGCTTAATATTTCAAATATTGAAGCAGCAAAAGCAATTATCGGCAGTGCTCCTTTGATTCCCGCCTACGAAAAACAATTCAGGAACGAAGCAATTCTCAAGCAGGTTCATTACGGAACAAAGCTGGAAGGGAACGATCTGTCCTTCTCCGAAGTTGCTAAACTAATTGAGGGGGAAAAAGTCACCGCTTATGACAGAGATGTCCAAGAGGTGATCAACTATCGCAATGCAGTAAGGTATCTAGATGAACTTATATCACTTCATGAAAGCAGACTGCCTCTACCTGGAGAAAAAATCTCTCCAGAGGATAAGATGGAAAAAAATAGCCCCGACTTTACATACACAGAAGAGATCATCAAGAGAGTCCACAAGATTACCGTAGAAAGAATCATCGAGCAAAGACAAGCTGGAATTTATCGCAATGCCCAGGTAGTTTTAGAAAATACTCACACCGGAGAGGTTGTATTTAAACCACCACCGTCCGTTGAAGTCCCATATTTGATAAACGATTTTGTTTCTTGGTTAAACTCAAAAGAAACCAATATTCATTCTGTGCTCAAGTCTGGAATTGCTCATTACGCGCTAGTAGCCATCCACCCTTTTATTGAGGGAAACGGAAGAACTGCCAGGGCAATTTCTACTTTAGTTTTAATAGTGGAAGGCTACGATATAAAAGGACTTTTTGCTCTTGAGGAGTATTTTGATCGCAATGCCCAAGACTACTATCTTTCCTTGCAGAAAGTATCCGCCCAAAAAGGCTCTCTTGAACAAAAAGACCTGACCATCTGGCTCGAGTATTACACCAAAGCCTTAGCTGTAGAAATGGGAAGAATTAGAGAAAAGGTTGAAAGACTGTCTTCCGATATTCAACTAAAACAAAAACTGGGCGGCAAACAAATTCCTTTAACAGAAAGACAAATCAAATTAATTGAATATATGCGTCAGTTCGGCGGACTTAGAATGACTGATGCGAAGGAGATTTTCCCCATGATATCTGAAGACACTATCTGGAGAGATCTTTCTAAATTAATAAAAAGCAAAATTGTTCTAAAAAAAGGATCCACTAAGGGTGCCTACTACACATTAATTCAATGACCACTAAAACTTTCGCTAAGTTTCTTGCTAAGCTGGAAAAAACTACCTCAAGAAACAAAATTACCGAAATATTGGCAGATCTTTTCAGAAAATCTGACCCAGAAGAAATCGACAAGATCTGTTATCTTTTACTGGGAAAGCTTGCCGCTCCATTTGAAGGAATTGAGTTTAACATTGCCGAAAAAATGATGATTAGAATAATTTCTCAAGCTTTTTTTGTCAATGAAAAATTAGTGCATGATGAGTTTAAAAAGAATGGTGATCTAGGAACAACTGCGGCCCAACTTAGAGAGAAATCCAAAAATCTGAAGACAAAAAGAAAAACAGTTGGTCAGGTTTTTGACCAGCTTTACGAGATCAGTAGAGAGGAAGGGGAGGGTAGTGTTGAAAGAAAATCAAAACTGTTGGCAGATTTAATTAAAGAGTCTGACGAAAATTTTTTAAAATATCTAGTTAGAGTTCCAATTGGCAAATTAAGACTTGGTTTTTCCAATATGACAATTCTTGATAGTCTTTCCTGGATGGAAAAGAAAGACAAATCTCTTCGTCCTCAGATTGAGGCGGCCTACAATGTTTCCGCCGACATTGGTAAAATCGCCAAATCTTTTCGGTCTGGAGGCTTGAAAACACTAGCTCAAACCAAAGCTGAAACCGGAATTCCTATCCTTGTTGCTAGAGCCGACAGACTCCCAACCGCAGAAAAAATAATTGAAAAGCTTGGGAAGTGCGCGATCGAACCAAAAATTGATGGATTCAGAATGCAGATTCATATTGATAAAACTAAAAAAGAACCAAAGCTTAAAAAAAACCAGGAATCACTTTTCAAAACGAAAGAAAAACCACTAATAAGGCTTTATTCCCGAAGCCTAGAAAACACCACCGCCATGTTTCCCGATATTGTTACTGCCTGTTCCCAGTGGTTAGAAAATGGCAAAAGCCTCAAAAGCGCCATTCTTGATTGCGAGGCGGTCGGATACGATCCAAAAACAAAAAAGTTATTCTCCTTTCAAAAAACTGTTCAGAGAAAAAGAAAATACGGAATTGACAAAATAAGCAAGGAAATACCTTTGGCAGTTTTTGTCTTCGACATTCTGCTAATAAACAACAGGTCTCTTTTGAAAACCACCTTTAAAGAAAGAAGATTAATTTTGGAAAAGACTTTACCCAAAAACAACCCCGTAATCAGACTGAACAGACAGATCATTACCGATAACCCTGAAGTTCTACAAAGAGAGTTTGAAAAAAATATTAAAGACGGACTTGAGGGAGTAGTGTGCAAGAAACTGGACTCTATCTATCAGGCTGGGTCGAGAAACTTTAACTGGGTAAAATTCAAAAGATCTATGGATTCTAAACTAAACGACACCATGGACTGCCTAGTAATGGGATATTATCGAGGCAAAGGCAAAAGGTCTAAATTTGGAATTGGTGCTTTTTTGGTTGGGGTTTATGACCAAAAAAGTGAACTTTTTAAAACAGTTGCCAAAATCGGCACAGGCCTTTCCGATGACCAGTGGGTTAACTTAAGAAAACGATGTGATAAAGTTGGAGTAGACAAAAAGCCAGCCGAGTATAAGGTCGGCAAGAACCTTGCTCCCGATGTCTGGTGCTCACCGGAAATAACGGTGGAGATAAAGGCTGATGAGATTACCAAGTCACCAGCACATACGGCAGGATTGGCACTAAGATTTCCCAGGCTGGAAAAATTTAGGAAATTAGAGATAAAGGATATCGCTAGTCTTGAAGAAACTGAAAGGATGTATAAATTGCAATGATAATACTGAAAATACTTGCTCTGATAGCACTTTTTTTGATCATGTCATTTTCTACTAAGATAATGATCAATTCATTTAAAAAACTGACCCGTAATTCAAAAAATGGTGAATTTGCTCTTTCCAGTCTTTTTATCGCTGTCGGAACCTCGATTCCCGAGCTGGTAATTGCCATTGATTTCGCCCTCAAAGCAAAACCAGAGATTTCTTTAGGAAACATCTTGGGAAGCAATATCGCCGATCTCTCTTTAGTCATTGGCGGAGCGACTCTTCTTTCAGGAAAACTTAAGGTGGTTAGTTCTATTGCTAAAAATGACGTTTATTATACCTTCCTTATTGCCGCCGCCCCCCTGCTTCTTCTCAGCGACGGGAGACTGGATAAAGTCGACGGGATAATACTTTTGCTTTTATATCTTGTCTGGCAAAGCATTGTTTTTGCCAAGAAAAAAACAAGAAAAGTTAATTTACTTGCCAGATTGAGAGCTAGATCAAAGGGAGTTTTTTCTCAATGGAAACTTGTTCTGACTATGATTACTGGCGTTGCTGGGCTACTAGTATCCGCAGAATTTATTGTTAATATTGCCACTGACATTGCTTCTAATCTACAAATACCTAGCTTTTTTCTGGGCGTATTTATCTTGGGAGTTGGTAGCTCTCTTCCTGAATTGGCTTTTCAGATAAGAGGAATTAAAAACAAAGAAGGAGAGATTGTTTTTGGAGATTTACTTGGATCGATTGTTGCTAACTCCTCACTAATTATGGGAATTACCGTTATCATTGCCCCGATAACCTTGACCAACCCATGGGATTATTTCACTACAATTTTGTTTTTCTTAATAGTATTTTTCCTCTTTTACACGTTTATAAAAACAAAACTAGTTCTAGAAAAATGGGAAGCGGCTTTTCTAGTTGCAAGCTATATTGTTTTTATTGCTCTGAAGTTATAATCTAGCTTTTTTTGGCAGGATCATCTTCCGGCCGACCAGCATCCGGCGAACTTTGTTGGCACATAATTGCTATACCAACCGAATCACCCCTTAAAACATGTGACAATGCTGCAACATCGACTACCACCCTAAAAAGAACACCCAAACATCCAGGTCTGTTTAATAAACAGACCACATCCTCCTGGGTAACTAAATTCTTCTCACCCTCTACAAGTTCTGAAGGACAAGATCTTCTTTCCGCTGTCATTTGGGTAAATTATAACAAAAAATTGTTTTTTACGCAAACATGTTTGTGGTGAAATACTAACCTTTGCGCGAACCTTTTTCCAATCGCAAAGCGATTGACTTCGCACGCGCAGAGCGCGTGGTGGCTTGAAACTGAATCGTACGCTCGGATTGCGTGGTGATGCTCTCTGCGCTTTCAGCGCGAGAAGTTTTGTTTGGTGGACCGGGCGGGAGTCGAACCCGCTACCTCACCCATGCGAAGGGTGCGCTCTACCAACTGAGCTACCGGCCCGAACAGCAGTAGTATATCTCAATAGCAAGCTTCTTAACAACCTGGGAAGGTTGTGTTAAATTGAAAGGGTGAACGGAACAAGTCATCATAATTTTATTAATCTTCCTCATTGGCAGTACCCAGCCAAACTTCCTGGCCTTTCCGGGCTTTATCTCAATACCGTTTTTAGAGTTTTGGCAGTTAGCCTTATTGGTGTTTTTATTCCTGTGTTTATCTTTCAAACAACCAGAAGCTGGGACAGTTTAATTTTTTATTATCTAGTTTGCTCTCTAACAACGATCGGCTTGGTAATTCCTGTTGCAAAACTAATCAATAAAATTGGTCCTGATGCCGCCATTGCTTTTGGGGCAATAACTCAATTTGCAAACCTCATTTTACTTATTAAGCTACAAGATTCACAAAGTTATCTTTTTTGGGCGGCGATACTGTCTGGAATAACCACCCCTCTCCACTGGCAGTCATATCACCTTGCCTTCAGTCGAGAATGTACCAGAAAAAAACTAACCAGCCAACTGGCTAAAAACGCCATTGCAGGAAGAGCCGCCTCAGCAGTTGCGCCACTTGCAGGGGGAATTATTGCCACGATAATGGGATTTTCTGGGCTATATCTTGTTGCTGGAGTGATTTTGGTAGTTTCAATAATTCCGGTTTTTTTCGACCAGTATAACCAAAAGGGGAGCGAGGTATCCTGGGAAAAAATAAAAACCACCCTGCAAATAAAAAAATTAAGACCTATTTGGTTTGGATATTTTGGCTCAGGAATTGAGTCGGCGGTATATGCAATTTTCTGGCCACTGTTTTTATACTTCAGTTTTAACAACCTTGAAAAGATCGGTTTGCTTTCAACAATTTCAATTTTAATTTCGATTTTAGTAACCGGGTATATCGGAAAAAACGGTCATCAAAAAGAAAAAAGGTTTTTTAATTTTGGTCTGGCTACCAGTCTTCCCAGCTGGATTATCAGAGGAGTTTTTTCTTCATTTCTTATCCTTACTTTTATCGATACTGTTTATCTTCTAACCACTCAGTTTATCTGGATTCCTGTAGGAGCAATAACATATCGATGGGGGAGAAGAGAAGCAAGATCTTTCTTCATATTAAGATCAATCATGATTCAGTCTGGCTTGGTTTTTGCGCTACTGATAATTTACTTTTTTAGAAAAATTGGTTTCACCTGGCAGATAATTTTCCCGCTGGGTATTTTCGGCCTTATTATCGTTAAAAACTTTAGCTATGAGCTTAAAGAAATTAAGTGATCTTTTAGGAATTTTGGATTTGGAAAAAAGAGGAAAATATGTCAGCAAGGAGTTTCAGGCTTATGGTCTTTTGCTTGCCGAAGAATTAAATGACTGGAAAAACAAATCGCTTTACATAAAACTAGCCAAAACTACTCCCAGAACCACCCTTGATAAAGCGAGATATTTTGTCAAAGACCAGCCAAAAGGAAAGGTGAGAAATAAAGCCAGTTTGTTTATGTGGAAACTAAAGCAGATAAGAAACACCACAGGAAAGGAAAAATAGTGAAATTTATTGTGTCTCGTGTTACAATCTCCGCCATAGGGAGAAAAAGATGTCACCAGATAATACACTAATTCCTGATAGACAAAAGGGAGTAGAATCGGGTTGTTGGGTTAGCCCACCACCGGAGGAACAACTTATCAGCACGTTAGGTCGTTATCGTGCTGATGAAGTTACCAAGCAAGCTCAGGTACTTAATATGGGTCGGCTTTTTTGTTCACCAGACCCAATAGAAGCGGTATGTAAAAAATGGGTCACCCTCAAGAACGGCATCATTACGTTAGAAGAGGAAAATACAGATAGAAATCCAGGGATATTCGGAACGTCATTTCGCGTAATGGGATTTGAGCCTAATTTGTTTTACGGAAGATATCAACGTTCATTTCCTGAGTGGCCTGAAGCAGTATATTTAGGCACCGATCATATTCCTGTCGATAATCATTGTAGGATTATCCGCCCAAAAAGCGCAGAAACCCTCGCAGAAAGTGGTTACCTTAAAATCAGCTACCGCCCAGAAACGATTGCTCCTTCACTCGCGTCCGGAGCTCTCAATTATCAAGACAAACAGGATGGCTGGGCAGTTGAATTAAAGACAGTTGTTCTAAACGATAATGGAGAACCTATTGAAATATCTTCAGAAAAAGGAGCAGGGAACAGTAACTTGGCCATCATTCGAGGGGTGGAAGAGTTTCTCGACTTTCCAATTGCTGTACACGTTGATCTCCTAGCCTCAGGATATTACCCCACATCTTTTGTCAGAAATGGACGACAAATTGCCGAGTGGTTGTTGCAACAAGGCATAGTCCCTATTGACCCAGGAGGAGTGGTTATGAACAAAGCCTATTTTCAAAAGCTTAGGTCACAATAAACATGGCGTATAAAAAAACTTTAGGATTTATTGTCTGATCTTAAGAAGTGCAACAGTTCTATACGCAATTACCGAAGCAGCCACCAAAACATTTAGTGATTTGTTTACTCCCAGCATCGGTATCTCCAGCTGTTGATCCGCAAGTTTTATGACATTTTTTGAAACTCCTGTTGTTTCATGACCAACTACAATTGCTACCGGAAATTTTGGTTTTAACTCCAAATAATTTTTACTTTTATCTGTTAGCTCAGAAACAATTATTTGATAACCATCTTTTTTTAATTTTTTTATTAGTTGTTCTGTTGACTGGTACTGCTCCCAAGGAACCCAACGCCAAAGGCCAACTGAAGCCCGGTGTATTTTTATATTAGGGGGAGCAACTGTTTTTCCACAAAGGTAAACTTTCTCTGCACCAACAGCATCAGCGAGCCTAAAAAAAGAGCCGATATTGAAAGTGTCCATTACATTGTCAAGAACAAATACAATAGGGTTTTTATAGTAGTTTAAATCTTTTTTCGAAGCTGGTTTCGTTTTTCGAAGCTGTTTTGAATTCAACTTTTTAGCCATCCTTTGTCAGCAACCTCCCGCGGCTGCTCCGGTAGTATCTTCCAAAACCTGATCACAGGCAGCGGGAGGATTCTCAAATCCTGCACAAACCGCGGCCTTGATTGCATTTGGAGTCCGATACTGACTGGTAGTGAAACTCTCTTTGCCAATTTGCAGTTCTACTACTTCGCCTTCCGTTGTCGGATATGCTTCCTGAGGAGGAAACTTCTCTCCATTTATTACAAAAGTGGGGGAACTGCTTACTCCATACTCTTTGGTAATCGTAATTTCATTGTCTAAAAGTGCACCGTACTCGTTTTCAAAACAACTATTAATACCGCTAATGTCAATGCCGGCCGCGGATGCCTGCTCCTGCCAACAATCGTCAACATTATCACTAGTACAATTTGTGTTTACTTTGTCGACAAAATCCCACCACTTGGCTTTATCATCTGTCTGATTCCAAGCACATATTTCTCTAACATCCTGATTTAACTCACCGGCTCCATGAAGTGAGGTGTAAATGCTACCATTAACCGTTTTCCCTTGGCTAGCGACGCAGTCATCAACATTAGTGAATAATCTTTCTTTACAAGAAGCAGCGTCAGCAAAATAACCTTGAGAAACATAATCTACACACCTAGCAGCTGAATATATTTGTGGTTCACAAGATTGTCTAATTTGATCTAAAGTCATTTTGCTAACAATATACCTTGGCTCCCACTCAACATTTTCGCTGCCAAGTAGCTCTGCCACCGGCTTTAGAATATCTTCCGCCTGGTTTCCGTAGGGACAAAAACTCATCACGAAAAATTTTATATTTGCCTTTTTCTGTTTCTCCGGACTAAAAACAACTGCGCCTTCTTTTTGACCAGCAACATCTCCCTCTTGGTCATTTTTAACTGAAATTCTACCGCTCAAAAATGCCCCAACGGCAACTAAGGCAATAAGTGCTAAAAATATACTATTTTTCTTCATTTTCCTCCTCAGAAATTGCCTCAACTGGACAACTCTCTATTGCATTTATAACATCTTTGTCTTCTTTTTCTGGCTGTTTTATTACCTTAGCCTTGCCGGTTTTCTCGTCCATAACAAAATAATCCTCCGCCAAAGAGACACAAAGGCCACAGCCAATACATTTATCAGGATCAACCCTTATTTTCATATAATGCTGAATTATCATTGACCACGCCAAATTTGTCAAGAATCATCATCCTAAAAAGAAATAGATGAGGAGTAAAAAGGCTAGGCAATAAAAAGAAAAATATGCCTTCAGCCATGAATGGGGGAGAGGCAGGTCTGAAAAAGGACTACGAGCAAAAAGCCAAGATTTTAAATGATCAGGATTGACTTTAAGATCAAAAAACTGATCAACAAGCAAATGACCACTCATTGCCAAAACCAGACCCGCTCCTAAAATGCTGGTCGTTGAGGAAATTACAAAAAAAGAAACAACTAGCAAAACTGCTTGAAAAATGAAGTGATGAAAAACCAAGGAGGTGTGGCTTTTGTGATTTTGAGACAAAATTGAAAGGACCTGCTTATATTTCTTTTGTGAAATCAACCCTTTTGCTTCTCCCGACTCTTCAAGACTGGGTTTTAAAAAATACCAGTAAACTAAATGATCAGTATCAATAATAAAAGTTCCAATTATTAAACCAAAAAGGAGAAGAGCTGCATTTAATATTGAGAAATTCCCCGTTACCAACCACAACGATTCGGTAATAACAAAAACAGAAAGACTGAAAATTAAGTGATTACTTATCTCTTTTTTAGCTTCTTTATCCATTTAAAACCTTGTCCATAAACTCTAGCGACCGGGCATTTTCAGTTTTGAAAAAGTAGTTTCTGGCCGGCTCAAGTTTGGCAATAAGCCAGCTGGCAACCGCATTTTTTAAATCGACCGGGTGCAGTTTGGCCAAACGATAGTCTTTTTCAAAATCGCTAAACTGACGGTATACTGCCGTACCACCAAATTCCTTTTTCCTTTCTACAACAAATTCTCCAGCCTCCTCCCCCCAAAAAACTAAAAACTTAACCCAGTTAATCATTGAATTAAATTCTATTTCTACCGGAGGACAATAAGCTTTGGAAATTTTTCCTTTAATATCATCAATCGAATCGTGAACAAATATAGCCGAATTGGGTTTTGATTTGCTCATCTTTAAACTTTCTATCGCATCAGTAGTATTTTTTCCCAAGTCGTTCTTGCTGGGCGCATCTAAACCAGCAATCAAATTATGATGAATAGCCACAGGGGCAATAATCTGGCCATTTTTGTCTTTTAAAGGATTGATTTTTAGTTTTTTGGCTACTGAACGGGCAATCACATGAGCTTTCCGCTGGTCAATGCCCGCGTGAGCAATGTTGACACCAAGGGTAAAAATATCAGCTACCTGGAGTGGGGGATAGAAAAGAGTGGCCATATCAACTTCTGCGCCTTGCTTCTTTCCCATAATAGAAATCGATCTTAAATTTCGGGAAAGAGTAATATGTTTTCCCACTTCCATAAAAGTCTCCCAGTGAACAATATTATTCTCATAAAGATCCTTGCCCATTACGAAAGTTAAGTTGCCCGCCTTAACCTCTTTTTCTACATCGACACCAAAACACAGCAAAGAAGCAATAAGACCGCTTTTGAAATAACCTTCACTGGCCTTGCGAATATTTTCCCAGCTCCCTCCCAATTTATTATTAAGATAAGAGTGAAAGTCAGCCAGCAGAAGAGTGCATTTTACCCCAGCTTTTAAAAAATCGGCGACTTTTCCCATGGAGATAAGCCCTGTTCCTAGATGAACCTTTCCGGAAATTTCAAAACCGATGTAGTGACGAAGCTCTGTACCAGAAGAAAAAAGAGAGGATAAATCGCTCTCTGTCAAAACTTCCTGTGTGTTTCTAGTGATTAAATTTAACCTGTCTTTTGTATTTGCCGAAGTCATTTTTTTATAAGTTAATAATACACTAATTGGTCCAGGGAGGAGGATTCGAACCTCCGTAGGGCGAACCCGACGGTTTTACAGACCGTTCCGTTTGACCACTCCGGCATCCCTGGAAAAATCTGGCTAAAGTATACCGGAAAAAGGTTGCGTCTTCAAACCAAAAGCCGTCTCAGAGCGTTGACTTTTTTGCCCAAATCAGGTTTAATGATTAAGCAAGATCCCGCCAGTACGGGGTCTTTTTGAGCTAGATTTTAGGTTTGAAAAAGGTTATAATTAGTTACTCGAAAAACACTCTTCTAATAGTTTAATACTGAGTGTCGGAAGTCTAATTTAATACAAACAAATAATATTTTTATGGCAGACCCAGGAAAGTATACCGGAGAACAAATCGTCGTTTTGGAAGGGCTAGCCCCAGTTAGAAAACGGCCAGCAATGTATATCGGTTCCACCGATATTCATGGACTTCATCATTGCTTAAACGAGGTTATTGACAACTCAATAGACGAGGCTTTAGCGGGTTTTGCCACTAACGTCTGGGTGGTGATCAACAAAGACAATACCGTTACGATTGCTGACGATGGCCGAGGAATACCGGTTGATATTATCCCGAAACAGAAAAAAAGTGCTTTGGAAATCGTTATGACCAAGTTACACGCCGGAGGCAAGTTTGAAAATCAAGCATATAAAGTTTCTGGAGGGCTACATGGAGTAGGGGCAAGCTGTGTTAACGCTCTTTCTACATGGATGAAGGTAGAAAGTCGTCGTGACGGAAAGTACTACTTTCAGGAGTACAATGCCGGGACTCCCTTAAAAGACGTTGCTCCAAAACCTTCTTCCCACTCAAAATTTATCGACTCTTTAATGGCTAAAGGAACGACAGGGACAACTACTACCTTTTCTCCTGATCCAAAAATTTTTAAACAGACAACTATTTTTAGCACTAAAGCAATTAAGGAAACGCTTCGCCAACGCGCTTACCTTACCCCCCAAGTCGTTTTTCATTTTTACAATCTTGCCAAGGAAACCGAGTATCATTTTCATTTCGAAGGAGGAATTAAATCACTTTTAAAAAATCTTAATCGACACCAGGATCCGCTTCATGAACCAATCTTCCTTAAGGGGGAAGAGGATGATATGCAACTAGAGGTAGTCTTGCAATATAACACCTCAACAAAAGAAAACGTCGTTTCTTTTGTTAACGTTATCAATACTGTTGAGGGAGGAACTCATCTCAGTGGATTTAGAACCGCTCTAACAAGAACAATCAAAGAATATGCTCAAAAAATTAATAATCTTAAGGAAAAAGAAAAAATTAGCGGCGACGACACCAGGGGTGGTCTTACCGCAGTTATTTCCTTAAAGATGTCTTCTGCCAACCTTCAGTTTGAGGGGCAAACCAAAGGAAAACTTGGGAATAGTGAAGTTCAGCCTTTTGTCGCCAAGGTGGTAAAAGATGAGCTTTCTACCTACTTTGAGGAACATCCTCAGGAAGCCAAGGCAATTTTAGGAAAAGCTCTTTTGGAGCTTAAAGCAAGAATGGCCGCCAAAGCCACTAAAGACTCAATTATGCGAAAAGGAATTTTTGATTCCTTGGGTCTTCCAGGAAAACTTGCCGACTGTTCTAGTAAAAAACCAGAAGAATCAGAATTATATATCGTTGAAGGAGATTCCGCTGGAGGAAGTGCCAAACAGGGAAGAGACCGTAAGTTTCAGGCGATTTTACCTTTAAGAGGGAAGGTTCTTAACGCGGAAAAATCACGAATAGATAAAATTATCGAATTTTCTGAATTTAGGAATTTGATTACTGCACTAGGAATGGGAATAGGGGAAAAACTGGATCCGGCTAAACTTCGATATCATCTAATTATCATTATGTGCGACGCTGATGTTGATGGAGCCCATATCGCCACCCTTCTTTTAACCTTTTTCTATAGGTATCTTCCTGATACTATTGAAAACGGCCACCTATATTTGGCCCAACCACCACTGTATAAAATAGGTACTGCCAAAAAGTTCCGTTACGTTTACACTGAAGAAGAAAGAGAACAGGCTTTGGCAGAATTTGGCGAGGGAGCTAACATTCAAAGATATAAGGGTCTTGGAGAAATGAACCCAGAGCAGTTATGGGAAACAACGATGAATCCAAAAAATAGGGTGCTCAAGCGAATTGGTGTTGAAGACGGTCAAAAAGCCGATCAGGTATTTTCAACCCTGATGGGAGAAGAGGTTCCGCCTAGAAAAAGATTTATTCAAACTCATGCCAAAATGGCCGATATTGATATTTAAGAAAAAATGAAAAAAGACGAAAACAACCAGGAAAAACCAGCTTTGGAAAAACTTGACATCGGCAAGGTGCTTAACGTTGACATTGTCAAGGAAATGCAAAAGTCATACCTCGATTACGCTATGAGTGTAATTGTTTCTCGAGCTTTACCCGATGTTCGTGATGGACTTAAGCCGGTTCAACGAAGAATTTTATTCGCCATGCAACAAATGGGTCTGGCACCAGGAGGCAGATACACTAAATCAGCAAAAGTTGTTGGAGAAGTATTGGGAAAGTACCATCCTCACGGCGATTCAGCCGTTTATCTAGCAATGGTAAGAATGGCCCAGAATTTTTCAATGAGATATATGCTTGCTGACGGCCAGGGAAACTTCGGATCGATAGATAATGACCCTCCGGCAGCAATGAGGTATACCGAATGTCGATTGCCAAAAATTTCTCAAGAGATGTTGACCGATCTTAAAAAAGAAACCGTCGATGAAGTAGAGAACTTTGACAACACCTTACTTGAACCAACGGTGTTGCCAGCAAAACTACCCAATCTTCTTCTGAATGGAGCTGACGGAATTGCTGTTGGTATGGCCACCAAAATACCACCACACAATCTTGAAGAGGTAATAAGTGCAGCTGTTGCCATGATTGACAATGGAACAATCGAGAAACCGGCTCAAGGACCGGAAATTGAGTTTGAGAAAATTGAAACCAGTAAACTTAGCGAAACAGACATTATTCTAAAAGACGTCTACGTTCTTGAAAACACAAAGTTTGAATTTGAAACAAAGGCCACTATAGAGGAACTCATTAAGCATGTTAAGGGTCCAGATTTCCCAACTGGAGGAATGATCTATAACAGCGAAGCAATTGAAGAGCTTTACACTACTGGAAAGGGGAAAATAATTACCAGAGGAAGAGCAGAAATTGAAGAAGGAAGTGGCGGCCGAATGCAGATTATCATCTCAGAGATTCCTTATCAGGTAAACAAAGCAGAGATGGTGGCAAAAATCGCTCAGTTGGTTAAAGACAAAAAACTTATCGGTATTTCCGATCTAAGAGACGAGTCTGATCGAAAAGGAATAAGAGTAGTAATCGAGCTAAAAAGAGGCTCGGTACCAAAAACTGTTCTTAATAAACTCTATAAACTAACCCAACTTCAAACCAGCTATCCAGGTAACATGGTTGCCCTAGTTGACGGAGTGCCACAGCTTTTAAACTTGCGTCAAATCGTTCTCCTGTTTTTGCGTCACCGACACCAGATTGTCAGAAGAAGAACGATATTTGAGCTCAAAGAGGCCAAAATGCGTTCTCATATTCTGGAGGGCTTGAAAATCGCTCTAGACAATTTAGACGAGGTTATCGAAACGATTAAAAAATCAAAATCAGCTGACGATGCCAAAGAAAATCTTATGAGCAAGTTTGGATTGACCAGTCTCCAATCTCAAGCAATTTTAGACCTACAGCTCAGAAGGCTGGCCGCATTGGAAAGACAAAAAATTGAAGATGAATACAGCGAAATAAATAAACTCATTGACGGGCTTATCGCCATTCTAATAAAACCGACAAAGATGCTTTCTGTTATCAAAAAAGAACTGCTCGAGGTGGTAGAAAAATATGGAGACAAGCGGAGAACTAAAGTATATAAAAATAAAGTAGACGATTTTTCTGAAGAGGATCTTATTCCGAATCAGGAAAATATTATCAGTATTACCAGAACCGGCTACGTCAAAAGACTTCCGAGAGACACTTTCCGCATCCAAAGAAGAGGAGGAAAGGGGACAATAGGAATGACCAAAAAGGAAGAAGATGAAATTGATCACATGATCTTTGCTGAAAGCCATGACTTTATTTTCTTTTTTACTAATAAAGGCAGGGTGTTTAAGCTAAGAACCTGGGAACTTCCAGAGACTTCGCGTCAATCTAAAGGACAGGCGATCGTAAATCTGCTCAGTGTTGAACAAGGAGAAAAAATTGAATCGGTTCTGACAGTAAAAAAGAATCAAAAAGGCAATATTGCCATTGCCACAAAAAACGGACTAATCAAAAAAACCTCTGTTGATAAATTCACCAACATAAGAACATCAGGAATAATTGCCATAAATTTGAAAGAAAACGACGAGGTCGTTGATACAAGGCTCACCTCAGGAAACGACCAGGTGTTTATGGTTACCAGGAAAGGCAAGTGTATCCGCTTTTCTGAAAAAGACGCTCGGCCAATAGGCAGAAGCGCCTCTGGCGTAAAGGGAATATCCCTAAAAGGAGACGATCTGCTGGTCAGTATGGACGTCGTTCCCGAAAAGCTTCCTGAAGTGAAAGATAAAAGGCGCAAAGTCTTTAAGCATCTTCTTGTAGTTATGGAAAAAGGAATTGGCAAAAGAACCGATGTTTATAAGTATCCCCTACAAAAAAGAGGCGGCGTGGGAGTTAAGGTGGCTAATGTAACTGAAAGAACCGGTGTGGTTTCCTGTGCCAGAGTAATTGATCAGAAGGTAGAACAGGTAATAATAACTTCTAGGCAGGCCCAGGTAATAAAGCTACCGGCTAAAAACATTCCTGTTCTTGGTAGAACCACTCAGGGAGTAATACTAATGAGAATGAAAAGTACCGGCAAAGATACTGTTGCTGATCTCGCCTGCCTAGAAAAGAATACCGACGAGGAAGAAGAAAAAGAAGAAACTAAAAAATAAGATTATTTGTTTCCGCTGTGATACTTGCTGTGAATCTCTCTTAGCCTTTTGTTGGTAACATGCGTATAAATCTGCGTAGTGCCAACATTTTTATGGCCTAAAAGCTCTTGAACCGACCTAAGGTCGGCTCCACAAAAGAGAAGATCGGTGGCAAAACTATGTCTAAGCACGTGAGGAGTAACAGCAACAACCAGACCTGCTCGGCGACGATATTTCTCAATCATTCTTTGGATTGACCTTGCTGTTAATCTAAGCGAGTCTCCTCCCATGGAAGGATCGGGCTTTTTCCCCGAATAACGAATAAAAAGCGGCTTGTAGTGATCCTGCCTGGTCACTAAATAACGCTCCAAAAACCTTTGCGCTCTCAAGCTAATAAAAACTAGTCTTGGTCTTTTTCCTTTTCCAATAACCCCCAATTCTCTTGTTTTTATATTTACCTGATCTCTATTCAGAGAAACAAGTTCACTTACGCGAAGGCCCGTAGAAAAAAGAAGCTCCAAAATGGCTTTATCCCTAAGCCCAATTTCGTCAGATAAACTTGGCTGAGCAAGAAGCCTGTTCACCTGTTCGACAGCCAAAAACTTAACTTGGTGAGGCTCAGCCCTAGGAAGATCAATCTTCTCCGGCGACATTGCCTTATAGTCGTTTTTAATCAACCAGCGCAAAAATGATCTTAAGGCTATCATATAGTAACCTTGAGTGATTTTTTTTAAGAATTTTCCTTTTTGATCTTTTTGTTTTGAAAGGTAAACCCTAAACTTCCTAACATTTTCGTTGTTTATGTCAGAAAGAGTGGGGGAGCGGCCAAGACTTTTTTCGAAGTAACTAACCAGAAAGACCAAATAATGATGATAGTTTCTAATCGTTAACGGAGAACGGTTTTTTTCAATTTCTAGATAATCTAAAAAGTCATTGATTAGCTGGCGAATATTAGTTGAGCTCATACAATAAACTTTACTCTAACGGTATCTGTTCTGTCAAATTGTGCGACATAAGAAATTAAAATTCCCAGTGTTGAAATCTTTTAATAAAATAGCCATTCAGCATCAGTGACTTACCATTAAGCCGTCCTCGAATTAATAAAATAGTAAAAACATATTTGTCGGGGCAAACAAAACAAAAAAGAAAATGGTGTTTACCATAAATCCGTCTCTTTCGGCTAAAAGAAGATAAAAAAGACATACAAAGATGCGGCCACGGCAGGAAAAGTGGCTTAAAACGGCGCTAATAAAGTCTTGTGCCTGGTATGTGCCTAGAATATAGCGATAAACACCAAAAACCGATTAAAAGAACAAAAAGGGGGAGAGGACAACTGGTCAGGCTAACTAACCACAGCGATAAATATGGATAAACACGTGATAATAAAATCACAATAAAACTTTTAAAGACTAAATAATAAGAAAAATTATGGCCGAATATAATTCATGATTTTTTAAACCTCCCTTTCGTACCGCTCTACCTAGGTTCGTAAAAGAATCATTGTGCGACATGATAATTATTCCATTCTATGTCGAAAAGAGAGAAGAATTTTAGTATATATGAAAAACCGATATTGACTATTAAGTAACGCGTTAAAGAAAACAATTAAAGTATTTTTCAAAACGCCCCTCTCGAACTACCATCTGGCCTCTTCTAGGTTGTTACATCAAAACTTACAGTTATCCACATTTAACTATTTGTGCCCGACTGCTTAATTGGGCAGGGCTATGTGATCAAACTATATCAAATATACTTGCCTATATTATTCCTATCTATAGGAAGTACTTTCAAACGCATATCCATTTGTCAGACTTTCTACTAGTCTGCTAAATGTGTGTCATGCGTGAAAACGGACCTATAGTATTTGTGAAAATACAATAATATTATAGGCCATTAACAGAAAACTATAGGATGTCTCCCCTCTCCCCTCGTTTATGGTTATCAAAAAAAAGATTAAAAATACTTCTAAGCTAACCAAACCTACAACTGGAACAGTCGATGACATTTTTTGGTTTTCTACTACAAGAAATGATTCTTGGCAAAATAGAGCGGCCTTCTTCTCAGTTCCCTATCAATATGAAGTCAGAAAAAGTGCGATAAAAATTCCCAATCCTACCGATATATACTCCCAAAATGTCCTCTTAAATAGTCTTTCTCTCAGCTTGGCTTGAATTATCCCTCCCAAAACATATGTCATGCTCACCAGGTATAACGAAGCTAATCCAACACCAATTGGCCAGAATGAAACGCCAATAGCAATTTCTGCAACCAGCAGACTTGCCACTAAAGCATAGATTGGAAAATCCTTTATCTCCGTTTCTGCAATAGCTGTCGACCAAAAAAGATTGTAGAAAATTAAAAAACTAGTTGCAAAAACCAACATTCCATTAATCCATGGAGAATATTTCAGGGAAAATATACTATTAAAGATAGAAAAGCCGATAAATAAAGAAAGAAGAAATCCCGTTACCGATGCGGCTCGATAAAGCGGAACTGTCTTGTATTTTATAGTAACTATAAAAACATTAACCGCCAGTAGTGATATATAAAAACCAGCGACTAGAAGAATAAATAATACAATTTCTACCCAGACTGAAGGTCTAATTAATGGTGACAGGAAAAGGATACCTGCAGCAAAAAGACATGGCAAAATACTCGCTGTAACTATTTTTTGAAGACTCCCCAACTGCCTACTATACAAAACTAGGTTTACTAAAAATGATACCACCAACAAAATTACTCCACCCCAATAACCAAGCTCCCATGTGGATGTAAAAAGTCGAAGTAATAAAAAGAGTCCGCCTACTAGCAACGAAGCGATCACGAACTGCTTTCTTTTGTCCATTACTGTTTCGAGAAAGATTCCAAATTAGTAAAAACCCTACTAACATCCTCATTTTCATCAAACTGGTCAAGAAAATCATTTACTCTAGAGCCGCCTTTTTCTAGCTTTACCGGTGACCTGGCTATCATTACCACCTGCCAAGAAGCAGGTTCTTTTGACTGACTACTACAAAACTGCTTAAACGACTCCATCTTGTCTGGAGAAAGATAAAAAGCAACCGTTTTACCCGACTGACGAAAATCCAAAACATCGTCGGTCATAAATTTCAACACTTCTTCATCGTTTACTCCTTCCAGCTTGACCTCTCCCCTTCTCTCAAACTGAAAAGCGACCGATCCAGGCTCAGCAACACTACCCCCAAATCTAGTAAAAATATTTTTAACTTCTTGAATCGTCCGCTGGCGATTGTCAGTTAAAGCCTCAATCATAACCGCAATCCCCTCTGGGCCATATCCCTCTAGAAAAAACTCCTCAAGGCCACTGTTTTTCCTATCTCCCCTAGCCATTGCCCTTTCAATGTTCTCCTTTGGCATACTAGCTGCTCTAGCTTTTGCCACTGCCACCCTTAAACGCGGGTTAGCATCAGGATCACTAGAATCGCCCTCTTTTACAGCAATTGTTATTGCTTTAGCTAGCTTACCAAACGCCTGGCCCCTTTTTCTATCCTCGGCCCCTTTCTTATGCTTGATATTTTCCCATTTCGAATGTCCAGACATATATGTATTCTATCTTTTTAGGCAGGCTTTTTCAATTCAGAAAGATACTCATCGCCCAAATATATATTGATATCAGTAAAATCAAGAAAACGATCCTCGCTTACCACCTCAACCGGACAATCAACAATCTTCTCTATTCTTTCAAGCGTTTTCGTAGATAAAAAACCACTTGATTTAAGCTCAATTCTACAATTGCTTTCATCGTTTTCGTCATTACCAACCTTTACTACCCAAAAACCACTATTTGAGAATATTCTCGCTGTTTCGAAAGCCAATCCTTTTTCATGTGTGGTGTTATATATTCCCAGACTGAGCCCCTCCTGTTTCAAGCCGGGATCAGAAAGATATGACTGAGCCCATCTGTCCCAATCATCTTTTTGCAAAACCCAATCATCACCGTCTTTTAAAACTAGTCCCAAATCAACCGCGTCTTTATATTGCCAATAAAGATGGCGGCCTTTAAGAAATGAAGAAAGTTGATATATATTAAGCCAGTCTCCCATATCCACCGTCCCGGCTCTTTTAAAAATTGATCTGCCAACTAATCCGGAGACAAATTTCGGCAGTTCCTCGTTTTTATCGGGCAAAACTTTATCTCGATAGTCTAGCCAATAGTCAACCGGTAATCCCAAAAAATACTCAATACTTTTAGTAAAGATTTCTGGTTTATTTTCCTGACTGGAAAGACCATGTAGATTTCTAATTTTGAAACTACCATATCCACCGAAAGCATCAACAAGCATATTCTCGGGAAAGATTATTATAAAGGCAGTTTCTTTATTTGGATCTACCACCAAAAATAAATATTCGTCTTTCGCTCCTATTAGTAAACCTAATTGGGTTTGTCGACTCCATCTTTGAGAAAACGGCCCAAATAATATTAGGAAAAAAAACGAAAAAATAAAAATCATTACTAAAAAAAATAGCTTGGTCGAAGATTTTCTTTTATGTCTTTTCGGCTTTCTTTTCACTGCTAGGTTTATTGCTAAGCTTGTTAATTACATCCAAAATATTTTTCGGCAACTGAGACCGAAAACCTATTTGATTATTATTGACTGGATGGTAAAAATCAATCGCCAATGCATGTAAAAACATTCTGGACACAGAAAGGTTTGTCTTATAACCGTAAAGTATATCGCCAACTATTGGATAACCAAGATAATTGAGATGTACTCTAATCTGATGAGTTCGACCCGTAAAAGGATATACTTCTAAATAGCTGTAGATTGTTTTCCCTAACATAAACCTATTAATAACCTTGTAGCTGGTTTTTGCCTTTTTACCCCCAGGAGAAACACAAAATTTATTTCTTGACCGAGCCATCCTCTTAATGGGGACAAAGATCGTTCCCGACAAAGGTATGTCGCCTACCACCAAAGCACGATAAGTTTTTTTGACTTTTCTCTCTTTAAACTGATCTTGTAAAGACTTGAAACTTTCCTTATTTTTTGCCACTAAGATTAAGCCTGAAGTATCTTTGTCAAGACGATGGACTATTCCCGATCTTTCTGAAAAGTCGTCATTGATGACTTTAAAGGATTTCTCTGGAAAGATGTATTTTTCTAGCCAATTTTGCAAGGTCCTTTTACCCTTTGAGCCCGGACAGTTAAGAGTAATTACCCCGGCGGCCTTCTCTATAACTAAAAAGTCTTTATCTTGATAAAGAAGATTGTTTCTATCGCTCACTCTTTTTTTTGCAGTTAACGCAAATTGTTGTTTCTGGAGACATCATCAATCTTTTTGTGTCGATAAAATTACCACACCTTTCACATATGCCATACTTCCCTATCTTTACTCTAGACAAAGCTTTTCTTACCTGAATAATCTTTGCTTCTATGTGGCGCAAAACTGCCTCATTTCTGGCATGTCCAAACTGCTCGGCTGCATCAGTATCAACTGCTGCGTTGTCAGAAACTCGAGAGGTGTCATTAAAAGGATCGCTTGTTTTTGTTTCTTTCTTTCTCAATTTCAGTTTTTTCAACTCAGCCGTCAAGAACTTGTTTACTGGTCTTAGTACTGAAGCCGGAAATTTGATTGATGTTGATTTTTTTTCTTTATTCATTTTACGTACTAAATTAACAAATTAACTGGTTTTTCTAAGTTTTTTGCCTGAAAGCAAATATACCCCTATCAAACTGACAAGTAATATTAGCACATTTGTTACCAGCTGCCAATACGAAAATCCGGGCAGGAAAAAGCTCAAAACTATCGCTAAGAAAAAGTACTCGGCAACGATGGCGAAAAACAAAAAACCTGCCCGACCACTGCCGTACCAAACAAATGAACGGTACCTAGAAAGCAGTTTCCCGGAAATTAATATTACTAGGAAAATCAATGTTCTACCTAAATAAACCGTCTGGGCAGTACTAAGAAAAAGAGCTAGATCAATGATAAAGGCAACCACCGAGACGGGAAAAACAAACTTCTCAAGAAAATACCAGGTGGACAAACGATAGTTGTGACAAACAACAGATATATAAACGAATGTAAGCGCCAAACCAGCTAAAAAGTTTATCTCCCCGACACTTTTTACCGAAAACCAACTCTCGATTCCAAAACCAATGCTATTAAGGTTCAATAGCATGTGGACCAGTCTGCCGCCAATAAAAAAGACAACTACAGTCCCCAGGCTTAAACTAACAACCTCCTCCTGGGCGTGATCTTTACTAAGAGAAATCCAAACAAGAAAAAGGTATAAAAGCAAACAAACCGGAAAAACCAAAATATAGGGGGTAATTGTCAGTCCAGCCACGTTCCATACAAATGGTAAAAAGCCAAAATCAAGTTTATCCATTTTGGGATAATAATACCATATAATTGATTTAGGCCTGGCCAGAGTTTAAAATAAGAAGCTAGCCGCGGTGGTGGAACTGGTAGACACGCAGCTCTCAAAAAGCTGTCTTCATTACGAAGGTGTCGGTTCGACTCCGACCCGCGGCACTAATCTCTTTTCCCCTCAAGATTGAAAAAGCTTATATATTTCGGGTTGAAAAATAAGCCAAACTCCCCTACTGGGCCATTTCTATGTTTAGCAATTTCACAAGTAATCGCCTCCCTATTCTCTTCGTCTTCCCGGTATAAAAACATCACCACATCAGCATCCTGTTCGATTGAACCGCTTTCTCTTAAATCTGAAAGCCTAGGCCTTTGGGTTCCTCTGGCCTCCACTCCTCTTGAAAGCTGAGAAAGGGCAACAACAGGAACCTTTAGCTCTCTGGCTAAATTTTTTAGTCCTTGAGAAATTTCTGAAACTTCCTGAACGCGATTATCAATCCCCTGTCTTCCCCTGATAAGCTGAAGATAATCAACAACTATTAGTTTTAGTTCGCTTTCCATTTGCAACCTTCTGGCTTTCGTTCTAATTTCCAGCACCGAAAGACCTGGAGTGTCATCGATAAACAAAGGAGCTTCCGCCAAAACACCCATTGCTTCTGATAGATTGTTAAAATCACCCTCATCAAGCTTGGCTGTTTTCATCTTCCAAGAATCAATTTGGGCTTGTCTAATTAGTATCCTGTCGACAAGCTCTTCCTGACTCATTTCCAATGAAAAAACACAGGTTGGTAATTTCTCTTCCACAGCGACATGCCTGGCAAGATTTAGGGCAAAGGCAGTTTTTCCGATTCCCGGCCTTGCCGCCAGAATTATCAAATTGCTGTTTTGCATCCCTGCTAAAATACTATCAAGATCGCCAAATCCAGAAGGAATTCCTCGAAGACCACTACCAAGTTTTTGCAGCTCATCCAATCGATCAAAACTTTCTGCTAAAGCTTCTTTTAAAGAAACCGGCACGCCTTTTATATGTTTTTGAGATAGTGAGAAAACCGCCTGTTCTGCTTTATCAATTGCTTGGTCAGCAGTTGATCCCTCATCAAAAGCAACCTCATTTATAGTTGCTGCTGCTGTTATTAGTTCTCTTTTGGTGTATAGATTCTTGATTATCTCGGCATAGAAAATCGAATGGGCCGCCGTAGGAACAGAGTTAGCCAGCTTCGCTAAATATGACCTGCCACCCACTTTTGACAAAGATTTTTTCTTTTTTAGAACCTCGGCGACAGTGACCAGATCAACAGGAATTTTTTCCTCGTATAACTCTAAAACTGATTCAAATATTTTGGCATGATTTCGGTCATAGAAGTATTCCGATTTAACTTTATCGGCAACAGCAACTACCGCATCCTTATCAATCAGTACCGCCCCAAGAAGAGACTTTTCGGCTTCTTCTGACTGTGGGGGCAGTTTTAATGGAATAGCTTTTTTATTACCTTGCGGCATTGATTATATTTTTGGTTTTAAAAGATGAACCTGAGTTTCCTCAGAAAGGTTTTGTTTATCTATTTTTAGCGCGTCTGATGAAGCCGTATTTTCTAGGTCAAGAATATCAAGTATCTTTGTAGCCCAAGTGAGAGACATCAGATCATTTTTATCGATACAGGAGGAGCAGTAAGGAATCATGGCCGATGGTGAGACTTTATCTAAAACCTCTTTGACAAGATCGGCATTTTCACTTGGGAAAAATAATATGCCGATATCTTGAAAATCGTCAGCAAGTTTAGAAATTATTTTTTTGTCAACGATATTCAGAAACACCATTACTATCCCATCAATTTTAAACCAGTATCCGCCGACAAAACCCAAGACTTCAATTTCACTGATCTCGTACTCTCCTGGGCCACTAATCAGAAAGGGAGTTTTTCTCTCTTTGCCAAAAATCTTTGCCATCAACTTGGGATCAGTTTCTTTGTCTGAAATAACTACTTCCGCTGATGTTTTCGGAAAAGATATCCCCGTTTTTTGCGAGAAAGGATAGGTAATCACTGCCGCCGACCCCGACTTGATGCGAAAGCTTTTCCAACCAAAGTATCTAATTTCCATTTGGCTAAGAATAACATTCGAAAGGAAAAATTACAAAAATATTTCTACTTGACAGCGAGGTTTACCCAGGCTATATTATCCATAAAGAGGTCTTGTAAAAAAAGAGACTTTTTATATTTTGAAATGAAAAAAGAAGTACTTTTGTCTATTATTATAGGAATAATTCTTGGTTTTGGCATAATGGGATTTACTTGGGTAAACAGAAACGGAGGATTTGCTAATCTTTCCCAAAAGATTGCTTCGGGTTCCAGCCAAGAAGAGACCATCCAGAAAGAGGAGGTCGTCTCCCCTACCCCCACCGCAATTACAGAAAACAACGAGGTTGATCTACTTATTACTGAACCAGAAAACGAAATAGTTGTTTCTCAAGAAAAACTAAGCATTAAAGGCAAAACCCAGTCTTTGGCCACAGTTGTGATAATATGGGAGGAAGGCGAAGATATTCTTGTTGCCGACAAGGACGGACTATTCGAGACTCAGATAACTTTATTAGGAGGGCCGAACGAAATTGAAGTCACCGCATACGGAAAAAATGATAACGAAGCGAAAAAGATACTCACCGTTACTTATTCGACCGCCAAGTTCTAACTAGCTAAATAATGAAACTAAATAAGCCAGCGGGCATTATTGCCGCATTGTTATTATCCTTCTTTGCGACAGATTCGACATTTGCTATTACTACCTCGAACGATATTAGTCAAGAAACCGAAACAGCTACAACCACTGATGAAAAAATCCAAGGGATTCGAGACGAGGTAAAAAGGGCTGTCGAAGAAAAGTTACAAGACGTAATTAACCAGGATATCAAGAAAGGCTGGGTAGGGACAGTCAAAAGTAAGGATATAACTTCACTCATCATTGAAGATAAACAAGGAAATCAAAAAGAAGTTCTTTACGATGATGAAACAGTAATTTTTTCAGAAGACAGAAAAACACTTGAGGCTGACGATCTTGTCGTAGGCAAAAGCATTTTGGCAATGGGCTATCTACAGTCAATAAAAATCTTAGAAGGGAAAAGGATAATGTTTATCAAGGAAGAAGAAAAAGTTGAAGCGCGAAGCGTTATCGGGCTAATCTCTGACAAATCTGTTGAAGCAAATCTAATTGCCGTTACGCCTTCCAAAGATAAAGATGAAGTAGTCGAGATGGAAATTGATACAAAATCTGACATTATCTTAGAGGATGACAGTCAAGGTAGTTATGACGACTTGAGTATCGGACAAAAAGTAGTAATTGTTTTTGAGCAGGTTGGTACCAAAAAAACTGCTAAAGCAATAAGAATTATTTCTTGAAGTCCTTTAGCTTTTCCTTCTCCAGTGATATCATAAGTTCATATGAAGACTAACCTGAAAACACTCAAGGGTTTTCGAGATTTATTGCCCGAAGAAGCAGCAATAAAGCAGGAGGTGATTAACTGTTTGAGAACTACTTTTGAGTCCTTTGGATTCCATCCGGTTGAGACCCCAACCATTGAATACTCACGAACCCTTTTGGGTAATTATGGTAAAAGTGCCGAAAAGCTTGTCTATACCTTTAAAGACAAAGGTAATCGCAGTGTCGGATTAAGATACGACCTTACGGTTCCGATTTGTAAAGTTATGGGCATGTATCGAAATGAAATAACCCTTCCTTTTAAAAGATATCAGATTCAAAATGTCTTCCGAGCGGACAAGCCCCAGAAAGGACGGTATCGAGAGTTTACTCAATGTGATATCGATATTTTTGGAGTCAACTCCCCCCTTGCTGACGGAGAGATTATTGCAGTAACTTACACCGCCCTGATGAACCTCGGGTTTAAACAATTCACTATCAATATAAACTCAAGAAAAGTTCTATACCAAATACTAGAAAACGCCTCTATTACTGATAAAAATAAGCAACTAAAAACCCTACAAATAATTGACAAGTTGGACAAAAAACCAAAGAGGGCGGTAGAAGAAGAACTTTCTTTAGTATTGTCCTCAAAGACAGCAAAATGCGTTTTTAACGAAATTGAAAAGGCAAAACCAAACAAGGATCTGGAGGCGATTTTTAGTTATCTAAAATTATGTAAAATCCCCACAAACTACTACCAGTTCAGACCGTCATTAGTCAGAGGTCTTGATTATTACACTGGAGCAATTTTCGAGACTACAGTTTCTAAACCTAAAGTAGGTTCAATCACTGGGGGAGGAAGATATAACAACCTTATCTCAACACTTGGAGGGCCCGATATCAGCGGCACAGGGGTTACAATCGGTCTTGAAAGAATAATGGAAGCGATAAAAGAAAATAACTTGTGGAGAAAAAGGCCAGACAAAAAATCCGTGCTAGTAACAATTTTTTCTCCTGACCTGGAAACCAACTCTATTACTCTAGCCCAAGCACTGAGAGGAGAGGGTATAAATACTGAACTTTACCTGGACAGCGGTGCAAAACTAGAGAAGCAATTTAAGTACGCCGACCGAAAAAACATCAGTTGGGCAACCATCATTGGCCCAGATGAAGCAAAGAAAGGAAAGGTGATTCTTAAAAATCTTGAAAGTAGATCTCAAAAACTTGTTTCTCAAAAAGAACTTCTTAAAATCCTAAAGAATAATTCCTAAATCACCATCAACCACATTCTTCAGCTGCATCCAACTATTTCCGGTACGATGATCAGTAATTCTGTTCTGGGGATAATTATAAGTGCGAATTTTTTCTGACCTATCCCCTGTCCCCGCCTGGCTTCTCCTTCCAGAAAGACTACTTTGCTTTTTTTCTTCTTCTATCTGCCACAACTGACTGCTAAGCAAATTTAAAGCGATTTGTTTGTTTGCTTCCTGTGTCCTTTCCTGCGAACTTTCAATTACAATTCCAGTAGGAATATGCTTTAGTCTTACCGCTGTCGAGACCTTGTTAACATTCTGTCCCCCCTTCCCTCCAGAACGAAAAAAATCCCATTCAACATCATTGGGATTGATTTTTATTTCTGAGGAGGATATCTGCGGCATAACTAACACAACTGCCGCCGAAGTATGAATCCTGCCGCGTTTTTCTGTCATTGGAACTCTTTGAACGCGATGAACACCTGTTTCGCTTTTTAAAAGATTGTAAACTTCGTTGCCTTTTATTTTGATTGTCGATTCGCCAACTTGAGAAACGGAAAAACCTTTGCGATTGCAGAAGCGGATATACATCCTCAAAAGATCGTCCGCCCAGATTCTTGCTTCACCGCCACCAGTACCCGAGCGAACTTCGAGTATTGCTATATTGGAATTAACTATCATCTAAGCTTCTTGTTTTACTTAATCTTTTTTGCCCTTGCTCTTCTTTCCTCAAATCTGTCTATTCGCCCCTTGGCATCTACAAACTTAGACTGGCCGGTAAAGAAAGGATGACAATTTGAACATACCTCTACTCTTATTTCTTTTTTTGTCGAGCCGGTCGTAAAAGCGTTACCGCAAGTACAAATAATTTTACAATCGTCGAAATATTTTGGATGTAATTTCTGTTTCATAGCAGGATATTATACCCCAAACAAGAATAAAAACAAAGCTTTACTGTTCCCCTCGTTCTTCAAGTTTTACTTTAATCTGGACCTCTTCACCGTCTCTCCATATTCTCAATTCCAGTTCATCGCCAATTTTACTTTGATTAATAATCTTGACGACAGTTTCTTCTCCATCAATTTTAATATCGCCTATTTGAGTAATGATATCATCCAGTTTAACTCCACTTTTATCAGCCGAGGAATTCTCAATTACCTCCCTAACCAGAGCCCCTTGAGGAACTTCATTAAGAAGGGCCGCCTGCTTAGAAATCATCTGATACCGAATTCCTAAGAATGGTCGAGAGAACCGTCCTGTCGCTTCGAAATTATCCAAAGACTGCTTAACAATATTTATCGGAATGGCAAAACCAATATTCTGCCCCCCTTGAGCAATAGCAACATTAACACCAATCACCTGTCCAGCCGAATTAAGCAAAGGCCCACCCGAGTTGCCCGGATTAATAGCCGCATCAGTTTGAATAACATTATCGAGTTGTTCCATCCCGCCAGCATATAAGGAACCGGCGGTGATCCCTCTCCCCAATCCAGAAATTACCCCCGTAGTGACGGTATGGCGAAATTCGCCCAGGGCGGTTCCTATTGCTATAGCCAGCTGACCAACTTTAAGACTATCAGAATCTCCTAATTCTAAACTGGGAATATCTGTTTTCTCTATTTTCAAAATCGAAATGTCATTTACCGGATCTCTATATATATCAGAAACTTCAAACATCTCGTCATTAGTATCAATCACCCGGTAGCTGGCATCAACATCGTCAACTACATGCTTATTAGTAACAATTAACCCTTGGTTACCATCAACAACAAAGCCTGTGCCAATATCTTGCTCAATTTGCTGCTCTTTGGTTTGAATATCAAAAATATTGAAAGGATCAAAAGGGGAAGAATTTAATACATCAGGAACCGTTTCAGTTTTGCTAATACTAATCGTTACCACCGATGGAGCCGCATTCTCAGCAACATCAATTATCGCCGATTCCTCTTGAAGTATCTTGTGGTCAATTGTTCCTAATTTTCTGCTATTACTGGAGGAAAAAAAATTATCTAGCAGTGAAAATCCAAACCGTCTATCTAAAACCGCTCCACCGACTAAAGTAACAACAAAAAACACCCCTAGACAAAAGCCCAGTATTAGATTTTTTATTTTCATGAAGCAACTATTTTATTTTAATACTTCTTCTTTTGCTCTTTCAAGAACAAGATCAACCCCCTCATCATCATCTACCTCAACATCTGGAGTTATTCCGACCTTGTCAATACTTTTATCACCTGGAAGAAGCCAGCGCGCTATAGTAATATGCAAACCCGCTCCGCCAGGCAACGATTCTGGTTCCTGAACCGTCCCTTTTCCAAAAGTAGTTTTCCCGATCAACTCCCCTCGATTATAGTATTGTAAAGCGCCGGCAAGTATCTCTGCCGCAGAAGCCGAACCTTCATTGACTAGAATCACCAGGGGGTTATTTAGAAGTCTCCCCTGTCTATTTACTCTGAGAACATCCTTCTTACCAGAGGAGTATTCTTGCTCAACCACCACACCACTATCAATAAATTCACTAGCAACATAAACAGCCCCCTGTAAATAGCCCCCAGGATTGTTTCGCAAATCGAGAATTATCCCCGAAAGTGATCCTTTCTCAGAACGAGAAACAACTTGGTCAACCCAGTCTTCCCACTGCTGATACATAACGTCGCTAAACTGTAAAAGGTGAACATATGCAATCTCTTTGCCGTTTACCTCAAACCATTGATAGTCTAAACTTGGAATTGATATCTTCTTTCTTGTAATTTCCTTGTCAAAAGGATCTGCCGTTCCTTCTCTTGCCAGGGTAAGAGTAATCTTTGAGCCCTCGGGTCCCCTAATTAACTGAACCGCGTCAGGAAGACTCATTTCCTGAGTATCAAGATCAATATCTTTTTGATTATCTCTAACCCCCAGAATCAAATCTCCCGCTCTTATTCCCGCTTCTTGGGCCGGGGTACCATCAAGAGGAGAAACCACCGCCAGAATACCATCCTTATATCCTAATCTTATTCCTACTCCACCAAATTCACCCTCTAGATTTTCGTCCTTAACCTTGTTCTCTTCAGGAAGAAAAAAGACTGTATACGGATCACCAAGTGAGGAAACCATCCCTGATATTGCCCCATATACCATTTCCTGAGGATCAATTGACTGATGATCTATGTGTTTTGTCTCAATCATCGACCAAACCTGCCAAAATAATGAAAGGTCAACCTTGGTCTTTGGTATTTGGGTCTGTTTTTTTGTCCCTAGATTAAAACCGATAAATCCGGACAAAATAGCTAAAGTAAGTAACAAAACGACAGTCCTGAATTTAGCCAAAACAAACTTCCTTTGAGTGTTTTTCTTATTCATAAGGTTTTAATGGTTAATCTATACAGATTAATAGTTGACCAGCATTACTGTCAAGAAGAGCCGAATTTCCGACCAGCTCAACAAGCTTGTTTCTAACAGCCTCTACCTCCTCTTCAAATAAAAGTCCGGGCTGCTGTAAATTCTCAAACTTCGAAGAATAACTGAAACTCAGAAACCCCCGAGAGCCCAACACTATCGCTTTTTCAATATCGGTAATACTCAGCTCGTCAGCAAAAATTAATTTCCCAGCAACATCGTCTGAAAATCCTGTCTGCTTCTTTTGGCAAACAAACAACCTACCCCAGCTTTTACCCTTACCTATCGGGCTGCCGGCAATCCGACAGGCATTAAATTTGATTTTTAATTTATCTTCTTTTGCTTCAACCACCTCTCCTTTTACCGGAGAAATTACTTCTTCTTCCTTCTGGTCGACAGCTAATCTTATTTCCCCAGACTCCTCATTAAAATCATGGAATCTCCCAGAAACTGGAGACAGAAGCTCTTTTTTACCGAAAGGAAAATGAACTATTTTTATCAAACAATCGCCTTTGGAAATTTTATCGGATTTTTTGAAAGAAACTAGAGAAGAGATTTTTTTAGGTTGGCAGGAAAGAGCCGCCGAGATATTTATTTTTTCAAAAATATCTCGTTTCTTTTTTGCGATTGGTTCTCCCTCCTTAACCTTGTCGCCTTTTTTAACTAAAAGAGAGGTCTGTCCATCTATTCTTACCGACCACACCGAACCGACCCTAGTGATTGATTTTACATCTGATTTTGGCACTTTACAGTTTGTTATTGATTGCTAACCACAAAAGGAAGCAGAGACAGATGTCTTGCCCTTTTTACCGACTCTGTCAGTCTTCGTTGATGCTTAGCACAAATTCCTGTCTTAGTTCGAGACATTATTCTTGCCCTGGGAGAAAGAAATTTTTGCAACGAGGGAGTATCTTTGTAATCAGGTTCCTTACCAGCTTGACAGAAAAAACATGGTCTATTTACTTTTCTGACAATTTTAGATCTTCTTTTGTCTCTTATCATAATAAATTCCTTTTAAAAAGGCATTTCCTCCTCATTATCTGAATTTTTATCTAAATCATTCGGTTTCTCTTTTGGGTCTTTTGTTTCTTTTTTTGGTTCTTGCTCTTCAATATCAAACTGGATATTGTCGTCTTGGCTAGACCCGTCCTGATTCGAAGAGGCGCCTTGATCGGCCTCGCCATCCGCCCGACGAGAATCTAAAATTGTCATGTCTTCGATGACAATTTCCGAAACCTGCTTTTTGACTTCGTCATTGCCGACGTATTCTCGATACTGAATTCTTCCTTCGACATAAACCCTTCTTCCCTTGACTAGAAGCTGGGAACACAATTCTGCTAGTTTATTCCAGGCAACAATTCGGTGAAATTGAGCATCATCTCTGGTTTCTCCCGACTGGGTGGTCCAGCTTCTATTTGTTGCAACACCAAAAGTACACACAGCAACCCCAGAAGGGGTGTAACGAAGTTCGGGATCACGAGTAAGATTGCCAATTAACATCACTTTGTTTAAGCCCCTACTTGCCATTGTCCTCCTTTTTTGCTTTATTAACCTTAATCATTAAATGTCTTATCACTTCTTCTTGTCTTGCCAAAAAAACATCCAAAGGCTTAAAGTTTGGATTTTTATCGAAGGAGAGTTCCCAAAGAAAATAATTTCCCTGTTGATATTTACCAATAGGATAGGCCAGGGTCTTTTGTCCCCAATCATTTTCTTTTTCTATTTTGCCCCCAGCACCCTCAATCTCTTTTTTAAGAGAGGATAGAGTTTTTTTCAGTTTGGGAGAAGACAGATCTGGTTTTGCTACAAACACAAACTCATATTTTTTCATTGCTGTTGCCTAAAAAACAATCCAAGTATACGATCAAAGCTAATCAAAGTCAACTAATAAAGGCTTAATTTTTGCCCCTCTTCTGCCGTCCTCAACAGAGAAACCCATCTTCTCGATATACATTCTTATTCTGTCTGCTTCTTTGTATTTCTTCTTCTTTCGATGTTCTTCTCTTTGTTTAGCCAAATCTTGTATTTTTTGCGGGACTTTAAAATTATAGTCGTCAAGCCCCAACCCCAAAACAAAATCAAAACTCAAAATCAGTTCCAGTTTTGACTGCTTTGATAAGTCGCTGGCACCGACAACTGCCCAGACCAAGGCCAAGGCCTGAGGAGTACCAATATCGTTGTTTATTGCTTCATGGAACTTGTTCCGATAGTCTTCTTCTTTTTTTTCTGTTCTTCTGTCAGTAGCTTTTTTCCAATCTAAAACTAGCAGTCGAAGTTTGTTTAATGCCCGCTGAGAATCAGCTAAGGACCTGAAGGTAAAGTTTAGATTGCTTCGATAGTGGCTGGTTAAACACAAATAACGGTAGGAAATCGGGTCGAAACCTTGTTTGATAAGATCACTAAGTAAATATGCCGTCCCGGCCGACTTGCTCATTTTTTTACCGTTAACTAAATTATGACGAACATGAATCCAGTAATTAACAAACCTGCTATCGCCACAGGCCCCTTCAGATTGGGCAATTTCGTTTTCATGATGAGGAAATATATTATCTTCTCCGCCGGTATGAATATCTATGTTACTACCCAGATGGGCGGTACTCATTGCCGAGCATTCGATGTGCCAACCGGGATAACCAACTCCCCAAGGAGAAGACCATTTCATCAAATGGTCTTCGTCCTTTATCCAAAGAGAAAAATCATAAGGGTTTCTTTTACCGGCAGTTGGTTCTAGTCGAGAACCAATTTGAAGCTCTTCCAGTTTTTTCCCAGAAAGTTGACCATAATTTTTGAATTTAGAAACATCAAAACAAACCCTATCATCAAGCTGATAAGCAAATCCGTTTTTTTCGAGTTTCTTTATCATGCTTATCATTTGGGAAATATATTCGGTCGCCTTACATACTACCTTCGGTTCAAGAATATTTAACTTTTTTCTGTCTTTAAAATAAGCTTCGGTGTAATACCTGGCAACTGCCTGGGGAGTTTTTCTTTCCTTCCGAGCAGCAACCTCTAACTTATCATCGCCAGTATCGCCGGCCAGCAAATCATCTTCTGTTAAGTGGCCAACATCGGTAATATTCATTACCTGGTTAACTTTAAGATTATTATACTGAAAGATTCGTCTTAAAAAATCAGAAACGCAATATCTCCATAAATTTCCTATATGAGCATAAAAATATACTGTTGGGCCACAATCATACATAGAAACCTCTCCCTCGCGTAAAGGCTTGAATTGTTCTTTTTTCTTGGAAAGTGTGTTAAATAAAGTAATCTTCATTAACCTGTCCTTTTTTTACCCATCTCTCTGGTTCCTGCTGTGTTTTGGGAAGGAGAAGATCCTCGAGAAGGCTTTGACTTGGGGATTATATCCGCTGCATCTTCTTGCACCTCTTGTCTTTCCCGTTCTCTTTCTTCTTGTAGTTTTTTCAAGAACTCCTCTTCTTCTAGTTGTTTTACTTTCTCATCCTTTTGCTGCCTAACCTGAGTAATTTCGGCTTCAACATCCCTCTTTACTGGCGGTACTACGGAAGGATCGGCCTCACCTTTTAACTGCTGAGAAAGGCGGTCTATCTCTGCCCGCTCTTTTTCATGATCAATTTTAGGAACCGGTCGCTGAGAACCTGCCATTCCCGCCAAGCCTCCCACTGGAGCCGACTTTGCGGCAACAGCATCAGAAGAAGAGGATCCTCCGGTCGCCGACTCAAAAATTTTTCCCGGTTCACTAGCCACCTTCTTGGCTGCATCTGCAGTCAGATTTCCTACTCCTTTAGCGGTATCTCCAAATATATTTCCTGCCATTTAATTGATTATACAAAATTTTAAAACTTCTGTCTTCCTTTAAGCGCTTCCGTCAACGTTCCGGGATCGGCATAATCAAGATCTGCCCCCATTGGAAGGCCATGGCCGATTCTACTAATTGATATCTGAGGATTAATCCTGCTAATTTCTCGGCGTAAATAAAGAGCCGTTGCCTCTCCTTCCATGGTAGGGTTAGTAGCCAATATCACTTCTGAAATGGCCGTTTTAGGCCCTACTCTTTCAATAAGTTGTTTTATGTGAAGCTGATCAGGCCCTATCTGCTCTAGTGGATTTATTACCCCGCCCAAAACATGATATATCCCAGAAAACTTTGCCGTTTTTTCTATCGCTAAAATATCCAGCGCCTTTTCAACAACACAAACAACCGACTTGTCTCTATCTGAATCGGTACAAATTCGACACGGGTTTTTATCATCAATATTAAAACAAATCGGACAGATAGCCACCTTTTCTTTTATATCAACCAGGGCTCTGGCAAAATCAACCAGATAACTCTTTGGTGTTTGAAGAAGGTAAAAAACTAATCTCGCCGCCGTCTTTGGCCCAATTCCCGGCAATCTCTCAAAAAAACTGATTAATCTTCCAATGGGCAGAGGTAACTGCGACATGTCAGAAACCGGACCCCATCATTTTAAACAGATCTTTGGCTACCACCTGACTCTTTTTCGCAGCCACCTTTTGTGCCTTTTTAATCGCCTTGTTTAAAACACCCACTAGAACTGGTTGTTTACGACCATCAATAACCACCTCCTCTATCTCCAAACCAGCTGTCAAGGTCACAGAAACATCTTTTTCCTCTACGATTACCTTGTGGCTTTTTAAAGTTTTTTCTACTTTATTGTATTGACCTTTTAGTTTAGCCATCTGCCCCGCCGCCTTAAGTTTGTCTAACATTGTTACCTCCAGTTTTACTCAAATTAACAATTAATTCTAACAAACAAGTGCGTTTATTAAAAGTCCCCATTAGCTATTGTTATAGGACCTATTTTTGCAAGATAAAGACAATGGTTATAGGACTACCAAATAAGAGAGTGTTATTCACCAAAAATATCTTTGGCAATGTCATAAAGTTCATCTTCAGTTTTTAGTTTTGGGTTAATCTTATTTCCGTTAGGTATTTTTATTGTAGACTCAACTGCCGGCTTTTGTGCCAAAACACATCGCAATCTCCAGTCATGGCCAAAAACCACCTTCAATCCATCTTCAACAATCTGTCTGTTTCTGACATCAGATAGTCTATCTTTGTGAAACGGATAAAAAACCTCCAAAATTAGACAGTTGTCCTCAACCCCGGCTGGTCGACAAGCTCTCAGTAAAGCTCCAACCGAATGATTCATTGGTTTAACTGCTTCTAAAACCTTTCCCCAACTGCCTACTATTTCAGAAACATTAATAAAATCTTTTCCTTTCGATTTTTCTACCTTCTGATTTTCAAACTTATTATCTTTCATGACTATTTTTTCTGTTTTTTTTGGCAGTTTACTATCGTTTTCTTTTTCTCCAGAACCACTTGTGTTATCTCCTATGTTTTGCAAAAAAGAAACGGCCATCATTTCCAATGGTAGTTGTGAAATAACGGTTGTTTTTTGTTCAAGACTAGCTACAGCCGCCAGCTTGTTTAAGGTTATTATATCCTCCTCGGCAAATAAACTAACCAGCTTGTCAACCTCCGGGTTAACGCCTTCTTCCGCGCCGAATTTAACAAGTAACATGTTTTTTAAAGTTTGAGCCATCTTTTTAAGATAATCTTCGAAATCGATTCCTTTTTCCGCTAGCTTCTCTGCTAATTTTAAAGCTTCTTTTAACTTGTTTTCCGCCAACAGCTTAAGGAATTTCTCTGGCTCAAGCTCCTGAAAATAGCCCAGAAATTTCTTTGTCTTTTCCAAAGTAATATTTTTTTCACTTTCCGTCCAGAGTTGATAAAAAAGTTTGTGAGCATCTCTAAAGCTTCCATCAGATGTTTTTGCAATCATCTCCAGCGATTTTTCATCCACCTTAATCTTCTCTCCTTTGGCAACTCTTTTTAAAGAATTAACCATCTCACCAATACTGCCTTTTGAAAACTCAATTGTTGTTAGTCGGGAAAGGATGGTGGCAGGAATTTTCTCAGGATTAGTAGTACAAAAGATAAAATAGGCATGGCTTGGGGGTTCTTCCAGTGTTTTTAAGAAAGCATTGAACGCTTCTCTTGTAAGCATGTGGACCTCGTCAACAATATACACTTTATTTTTTGCCTTAAGTGGCTGGAAAGAGATTTTTTCTTTAAGCTCTCTTATATCATCAATCCCCCTGTTGGAAGCAGCATCAATTTCCAAAACGTCTAAACCCTCTCCCCTGTCTATCTCCAAACAAGTTTCACATTTGCCACATGATTGATCATCTTTTAAGTTTGAGCAGTTTAAAAATTTTGCCAAAATTCTTGCCGCAGAGGTCTTGCCAGTTCCTTTTGGGCCAGAAAAAAGAAATGAATGTGGTAGCGATCCTTGTTTGACAATTTTAGAAAGTCTTTCTCTAACATTGGCAAGATCAAGTTCGTTAATATTTTTAGGTCGGTATTTCAGATAAAAAATGTCCATATTGAAACTAATTAGCAATTAAATTATTTATCCCATGCCTGAGCAGTTCTTCTATTGATTTTTCCAGTAGTTGATTCTCAATTATCGCCCTTTCTCTCGCCAAAGGAAAGCAGATCATTACATCACCTAAAAACTTATTCCCTTCCGGAGTAACCGTTTCTGCGCTCGGAAAGCTGAGTACTTCAGGAATATAGTCCATTTTCCTGTAGCCTTCGTTTAGCTGTTTTGCTTTCCTTTTGCCAACAAAAACCACGCTAAGCAAAGTATTCTCTTGCTGATTAAAGTCATGAAGTATCCTTTCGGCAATTTGGCGAATTCCTTTTATGCTTACTTTGTATCGAGGATCTTTTTTTACCTCAATTATCATCTTCAAGAAAGCTCCTCTTTGACCACTCTTTGCACTACATTGCCATCAGCTCGCCCCTTTAGTTTTGCCATCACTGCTCCCATTACCTTGCCGAAGTTGTCACTTCCAAACTCGGAGACAACTTCAGAAACAACTTTTTTTACTTCATCCTCTGAGGCCTGACTAGGCAGATATTTTTCCAAAAGAATAATTTCTGCTGCTTCTTTATCAGCTAGATCGGATCGACCTCCATCAGTAAACATTTTCTCTGCCTCTTTTTTGTACTTCAACTCTTTTACTAAAATTGCCGTTATCTGCTGATCTGAAAGATCATCTGCTGACTTTGACTGTTCCTTTTGAATCAAAGACAAAAGATAGCGCAAACTATCAGAGACTATAGAGTCCTTATCGATAATCGATTGGTGAATATCCTTTTTAAGCTGATCAATAATCCTCATAATTTCAAAAGTTAATAATTATGACGCCTTCTTGCTCTCGCTTCCTTCATTTTATCTTTTTTTTCTATATATCTTTTTCTTGATGGTTTTGTATAGACGGTATTTTTCTTAAATTCCTCGATTATTCCTTCCTCAATAAACAACTTTCTGAATCGAGCAATCATCTCTTCCTTTGACTCGTCTTTTTTCCTTTTGACTGTTAAAGTCATAAAAAACTCCACCCCCTTTCGGTTAATCACTTAAGTTTATCGTCAAAGAAAGAAAATGGCAACAGGTAGTTTGAAGATTATTGACTGTTAACCTGCCTGCATTTAATGTAGTCAATCGTGTTGACTACTCCATTTTTATCGAAATCATAAGCAGAATTACTTGTACCCATCTGTGATTCAAAATCGGCCGACACACATGTCGAAACTAAAACTCCTGAACCACTAGATACTGTTGGGATCGGCAAAACAGGCTCAATCGCTACCGCGGTCGGAGTTGGTGTAAGATCTGCTGTCGTAGCTGGATTGGTTTTAAAAGAATAAGGAATACCGTTATTATCATAAACCACCTCACCAATTTTAATCCTAAAATAGTAGGTTGTTCCTTCTTTCAATGGGGACAAAACTACCCGATGAACAGTTGATTTTTGCGTTTCAATTGCCCTAAGCATTAGGCTGGCTTGATTTGCCCCATACTCAACCACACCCATAGTTTCCTTTTCACTCTGCCAAGAAATCGTCGCTGAAGCAACATCTGCCTGGACTTTAACACTTTGCGGATCCTCCCCTGCAGCTGCTCCGCTAAGATAGGTTTTGGCGGCATTAATACCAAAAATCGCCCCTACCCCAACCAAAAATAAAATCAGAACAATTATTATTGTCTTCAGTGTTTTTTTATTCATAAGTTCATATTACTCCAACCAATAACCCTGCTCCGAGCAGCAACGCTCCACCAAGTAAAACTATCAAAAGCGGCATCTCAATACCAGACTGAGGGAGTTCGCTGGGAGTGGCCGTTGGAGAATCTGGTGCAGTCGAAGCAGTTGTTGGTGTCGGTGTTGGTGTATTAGTTGGCCCAGTAGCCGCACCGATTGTATATGTTCCCGACCCGTTACTGCCACAATCGATAGAATCTTCCGAAGCAGTGTCCCACATACTTGAGTCTTCACTGCTACCCGCCTGACAAACAAAAGATGCTGCCGCCTCACCTTGAGCAGTCGCCGAAAAAGTCACCGTAGCAATTTTTCCTGCCGTGGTCACGGAAAAGCTTCCTATTGTAGCAAAGGAATAAATAGAAATTCTGCCGGTATCAGCATCGTTACTATAACTAAATCCCTGATATGTACCAGTTTCGTTCTTAAAAAAAGTTGCCTCCTCAACCTTAACCACCTCAAGCCGAGTATTGTCGTAGTTAATTAAGCCGTCAATAGCAACAATCTGACTAGTTCCTGGGTCGGCCATAACGGAAACGTCAAACTGGTCACCTATGGAATAGTTGCCGCTAGCGGGATCAAGATATAATCTGCCAGAAGCAAAAGAAGCCTTCGCTCCACTCAGAGAAAAGGTAAAAAATAAAACTAGAAAGGCTAAAAATTTCTTCATTCCGATATATTTACTAAATACCGACTCTCGCTAAACAATATTTGACTGCCAGTTTTTGTCTCGATTAATTGAGATCCCGGCTGACTTTCAGTTTTATTAACCAGCTTTACAAAAGTAGATCCGGACTTTATTTTCGGTTTAACACTAAGAGTCAATAAAACCGCTTTATCGCTGGCAGGAAAAAATACTCCTTCTTTTTTTGCCAACTCAAAAAGAGAAACTATCACCCTGCTGTTTTCCGGCTGAATCAGTTTTCTAGCAACAGTATCAAAAAGATCGGTTGCTTCTAAAGACTCTATAGATAATGATTCCGGATCATATTCAATTAGTAAATCCAGACCATCTAAATCAAGATCCTTTAAAGGGGTGATAACAACTTGCAACTTGCCCGTTTTGCCAAAAGTCCACTCATCGCCAGAATCAACTATAGATATCAATGCCTCAGAATCAGCCTGACTAGAGGACCCATCCGGGCTAGCGGTCTGCCCCGACAAATTCGCCGTCGGCTCATTTTTGTCTGATAATCGGTCAGTAATCGTAACGCTTTCGTAAATAATAAAAACAGACAAGGCTAAAATTACCCACCAGTTTTTATCTGAGTCCTGCAAAAACTTTTTTACATTCATTTTCTTAATACAGAATAGAATAAAATTTTAAAGATGACAACTACTAGTTATCATCATCGTAACGCCTGCCCATTGTTTCCAAAAAAACGGAAATGTCTCTACCGCTGATAATCGCATTCCCGTCACTGTTAGTATCAAAGTCAAGATTAACTCTGTTTCTTAAAGCCTGATCGGAGGAATTAAGCGCTGAGACCAGAGCGACAAAATCGGTACCATCGACTACTCCATCCTGAACTCCGTTAGCATTAGGAATATCTCCTGGTTCTAAAGCCAATCCGGTAAAATCAAAATTGTTGGTTTTGGTCAAGACTATCGACTGTCCCCACTGACACCTGCTTTGCTGACCATCGGCACAAAACTTTTCTGCCAAATGTTTAGGACCTTTAATTATTATTTGATATCCACCGCCAACAGAAACATCGGTCAGCACAAGAGAACCGGATAAAACTCCATCCTCATCAGAAGTGACCATCACTCCACTAAACTCTTTTTTAGAGCTTGAATTAACCACTTTTACCAAGACTTGCTGATCAGGAATTTCCCAATTCACTCTGTTAAATTTAACCTTAAAGTTCAATACCGGATCATCTCCGGAAGGGACAGAAGTAATTGTGTATTGCTTGTTGGTAAGCTCTGAGGACAATGAATTAGTTGTGCCGGGAACTGGAACTTTTCCTTTAGTAAAAGTCAAAACCGATGAGGAAGCCGAAGTATCTGACTTTACTGCCAGTTTGAAAGATCCCAAAACAATCGTTCCCCCGGCAGGCAAAGAAATTGTTTCCTCGGCGTTGTAACAGGATAGTGTAAATAGTCCCGATTGAGAAACAATTGCCCCCTTTGTCGCAAGCTGACTATTACTGCAAGTTATTTCCCTTTCGTCAACTGTAAAAACGTCCTCATCAAAACCAACCCTTGCCTCTGCAGATTGAATAGCCAAACTCCAACCGCTGAGATTTGAAATTATCACGTCAGCAGTATAGCTTTTGCCCTTTTCAACTTCGGAATCAGAATCAATGGAAAAACTTACTTCTGCGTCGGTGACGCCACCAGAAGTAATGGTAAAAGTAAGACCGGCTCCGCTATCAGATAAATTCTCATCAGTAAGTACTTCCGGAACAATATTGTCTTCAAATGAAAGAGTCGATGATTGGCTGGAAATACCTTCTCTGGCAGTAATTTTAAAGGTAGCCAAAACAACCTCCTGGCCGGGAGAAAAACTATAAGCATCACCGGTACCGGAAAGGTAACAAGAGACCTGCACTCTTCTGCTAGTAACCACCCTGACTGAGGCCGAAGGAAGAGTGCTGCCACAAGTTATTGAATTCTTGTCAATATTAAAAACACCACTATCATAACTAAACACCACCTCAGCTCCACGGATCTGTTTTGCTGTTGAAGAATTCATCACAATCGAAACGTCCGCCTGCTGTCCCGGAGAAAGAGTGGTTGTTGACGACCTGAAAGATAGTAAAACATCTCCGATCCCAACCGCTCCCCTTCTGGTTTCCTGCACTTTCTTGACTAAGTATAAACTGGCCGTTAAAACCACCAATAGTCCGGCAACAGTTATTAATCTAGTTGTTTTTTTACTCATAAAAGTTAATCACTAATAACATCCCAATTATTGAGAATTACTTGAGCATCAGAGACATCAATACCCCCTTGGCCATCTAAATTTACTGACGGTCTTCCTGCCCTAGGAGTAGGAACAGCATCTCCGTTTCTCACCGAATAAACCCAAGCCTCCAAAAGAATAGTCATATCAGCAATATTTATTCTGCCATCACAATTTAAGTCTCCCTCACCACCTCTAGGACAACCTCCCGGAGCAGGAGTATTGGTGGCATAAGGAAGAATCTCTTCAACCACCCTTATCTTTAAATTACAATTTGGGCATGAACTTCCTGCCAAACCGGAACCAGTTTGGCAATACCCATTATCCTTAGTAGCACCAAGATCTCCGGAACAAAAAGCCAAACTGGTAGTCTGAGGAGTACCTGCAAGATAATATTCTCTTCCTGACTGCAACACACTATCTCCATGTTGAGAAGTATCCCAACTTATTGCTATGTCTTGTTGCGAAAATGAGGTAGACGCTTCGGCCGTTCCAATCGGCAATTGAGCGCATGCTCTTGCATCAACGGGCTTAAGACCAAAATCAACTTTTTCCAAAGAACCTGCCGGATCATAAACGCTTCTTGCTGTAATCGTAACAGTACTTCCTTTTCTAACTAAAGTCGTCCCGTCGGTATCGAATGAAACGTCCCCACTGGCTCCAGAAACCTGAATCGCTTCACATTCTATCCCCACTCCTCCAATTGCCGGCGTAGCTGTCGGATTAGGTGTCAGCGGGGCGGCAAAAACAGAAACATCTTTAGTACAAACTATTTCCTGCTCCTGACCAGACACCGTCCTGGTTGCACTCATTGCCAACCTACAAGAAGCGTTTTCCTCTGGCGCTAACCAAACCACTCTTAAATCAGATTCATCAATGAATGATCCACATCCTTCACCGTAAAGATTCCACTGGTAGTCCAATCCCAAAGAGGAAAGATCCCCGTCATAATCAAAATTTGCCCGATAGGTGTTTGACTGTTGCCCGGGAAGATAAACTGCATTTGGACCAGAAATCGCACACAAAGGAAGCCCGTCAACAGCTGGATTTGTAGGAATAGGAGTTAATGTCGGCAACACCGTTACGCCAGGACAACCGTTGGCCGGAACAACATCATTGACCGCTGTTTGCCAAGAAAGGCTGGTTCCCACACCATCATAGAACTTGTGACAACCGAATTTATAACTATAGGAAGAATTACTATCCAAACCTTCTAGGGTATAAGTCTCCGGCCACTGATCTTCTTGGTACTTAATATCTGCAGGAGAGTTGCCAACTACCAAACCATCCCAGTATTGTTTCTGGCCATCATTGTAACTAATTCGATAAGTAATTGAATCAGATGTTGTTGATAAACAAGTAGCAGAAGTAACCGCACAGCTTGTATCTACCGCTGGAGTAACTGTCGCTGTCGGTGATTGACGTTCAGTATAAATTAAAGCAGGCATTAATCCTGTCAAGTTGTAGGCGCTGTCTGAATCAGGCCCAACTGCATAAGAATTGTTCCAACCATAATTATTGATAATTCTCGTTCCTTCAACAACGCCAGAACTTTCTTTAACTAAAAAGTCTATTTTTAATACTCTTGTACTATCTGAAAGAGTTGTCCCAGCAGGAACAACCCCACCATCAGCAACTTTGAAAATTAGTCTAACATAGTCAACACCCTCACTCTTCTCACGACAAGTACCACCTGAAATTGACACGTTCTCAAATGCCGAACCAATCTGTGAACTTACTATCGAAACATACTGACAGTTGACCGGTATGGAAACATCAAAAGCAGAGGTGTTTTTATCTGGAGTAAGATATAAATCGGCACTAAATTCTACCCCGCTACCGTCAACAACATTATTATAAACATCACCAAAAGTAAAAAATGTTCCTTCTCCAGCCGCACCTCTTCTGGTTTCCTGTTGATTTCTTACTAAATACGCTGCCCCTAATAAACCAACAAAGGCAACTATTCCTGATATAAGTAGTATTAAATTTTTCTTTTTCATTTCTATGGTAATGGTGGTGATTCGCAGAAACCTTTTAAACTTCTAATATATTCATAATCAAGCAAATTTACCCTACCATCACAGTTAATATCTGTTCTCCAATTGTTTTTTCCAACACTACCCCAACCGGCAGCACCTTTAAACTCGCTAAGCCACACATCAATATCACAAACTCTATTTCCCACACACACCGAAGTGGGAGCCGGCGACACTGTTGCTCCAGGCGTGGTGGTAGTCGATGCTCCTCCTAAAAAGATCCTTGCTCCAGAAACAGGATATTTCCCTCCACTTAACCCAACTGAGCCTTCCCCAACGGCAACAATTTGCCATCCACCAGGAACGGCTTGAATCACTTCTGAACCAATATCACCCACAACTGTAAAAGTTAAAGTAGCGATCTTGCCCGCAGTTGTTGATGCTCCGGCTCTGTTAACAGCAATTATTCTTAGAGAGCCACTATTACCAGAAGAACAATCATTATTCGCTTCGATTTTTCTCACAGGCTGACCAAAGGCAGTTCCCCAGCTAAACCCTTTTAGTCTCAGATGGAGACAGTCATAAGGCATAGTAATATCAATGGCTGACAACTTACTAGTAAAGCCACTATTAATTATTAGGTCAACAGTTATATCGTCTCCTCTTTTGGCATTTGGGAAATTATAGTTTGGAGAAAATGCCACCAATGGAGTATATTCTGCTGCTTCCCTTCTTGTCTCTTGCTGCCTTCTAACTAAAACAACCGCCACAACCAATCCGATCACTAAGATAAGAGAAATTAAAACGATAAAAAAATTATTTTTCTTCATATTCATCTTGGCACCCCCGGAGCAGACAAACAGCCATGCTGTTGTAAATTAAAATCAATCAAATCAACTTTTAGATCACAGTTTATGTCAGACGGATTAGTCTCGGATAAAGTCGATCTTCCAAATCCACCGACAGTGCTAAAAGCAGTATACCAATTATCATAAGAGCAGGAACGATTGGCGTGACAGTTTGGATTTGGGGTTGGTAAGGGATCTATGCCGTCACTACAAACCACCCCAGACCATTGTGGACTACATCCGAAATGTTCAACTTTAACACAGACCTGGCCACCCTCGTAGACCCACCCCGCACTATTTCTCGCTCCAACATTTTCTCCTCCTCTTGCAACACATTGGAAAAGATGATTACCTTCTTCATGTGATATGTGCGTGCATCCTGTAATCACCGCCAAATTATCTGGATCAGGTCCAATAAGAAAATCTACAAAATCATCGTTCTCCACACCAGCACAATTTGCAAGAACAGTAAGATAAAGATCAAAACGATCGCCATCGGTCTCATTATTAGGGTTATTAACTATCACCGGATTTTCAACAAACGATCTGTCGGGTCTACCACCCCCGCAAGCGGGGCAGGGCACTTTGCCAGAAGGACAATCTCCAGTAGTATTTTCTACCCACAGAGGCTGAATGCAACCCTCTGCTTTATCACAACACATGAATCCATGCGCACCAGAAGTTGGTGTAGCTGTTGGTTGCCTGGTTGAAGTCGGAATAGGAATGCTTGTTGGTGTTACAGTAGGCACTGGGCTTATCTCTGTTGGACCTCCACAAGCATACCCACTTGGACAACCACTATCATAGTGATGCTGCCCCGAACAACAGTTCGCAACACTAAAATTATCACACCCCGTACTCAATATACAGGTTGGCGTAGGTCTTAATGAGGGGGTCATTGTAGGAGTGCTTGTTGGTGTTATAGTAGGAGTCAAGGTAACAGGATAAGCAATTGTAGGAGTACTTGTAGGAGGTCCCAAGGTTGGAGTGTTGGTAGGGTATACGCAATAAGCATCCACGCACACCTGAGAAAACCGAGAGCAATTGGTTATCTCCACCCATTCAAAAATCGGCCCGTTTACTGATTTACACTCCTCCACAGCGGTATTGTTACCATTACAACGCCTGTCACCGCTGCGCGCAAAACTACAAGAATCAGTAGCCTCGTTTCTAGTATCCTGTGTATCCTGAGTTAATTTTAATGCCGCCGGAAGCGCAATACCGATAATTAAAAGTCCAATTATTACCGGAATTTGAATAATACCTGATTGAAGAATTTTTTTTCTAATCACTTTTTAAAAAATTTTGTACTGTCTAATTAAAACTAATCCACCCTGCTCTTGTCAAGAATGAATTTATCAGTTAAATTTGGATAATTTAAAATAATCTTAAGTTATCCTTTACAATCATTTAAGACTAAATGATTGTGGTTGTCAATAATCGTTTTAACAAAAGTATGTAATTACAATGAAAATATTTTTAAGAAAGATATTCTTTCTTCTACCCCTAATCGCTGTTCTACCCCTGGTAGTTTTAGCCACTAAAAAAGTAATTGATCCCAGAAAGCAGGCTTCTGGGAAGCTGGCCAATATCATTGTTGATGCCTCTCTAGCTCAAGCGCCGATAAACCCCCAGCTCTGGCAAAACTTCGCCCAGGGAGGCGAGGAACCAAAAGACATGATCTCCTCTATTATTCCTGAAGTTATCGACCTAAATCCCAAACTTATTAGAGTTGACCATATATATGACTACTATAATGTATATCAATCTGACGGAAGTTTTGATTTTTCCCGTCTAGACCAAGTAGTGAAAACAATTTTAGAGACAGGAGCCAAACCAATGCTTTCTCTCTCATATATTCCCCCTCAGCTTTCGACTGATGGCCAAATTACCTCCCCTACAAATGATTGGTTGGACTGGCAAAGACTGGTTCAAGCAACTGTTGAGAGGTATAGCGGCAGAAATAGTCTTAATATCAGCAATGTATACTATGAAGTTTTCAACGAACCCGATCTTTTCGGCGGCTGGCATTATGGTAGAAAGCCAAGCTATCTAACTCTTTACTATTATTCTGTTTTAGGAGCACAAAGCGCGCAAAATGTTAACTTTTTTAAGATCGGCGGTCCGGCGATTACCGGTTTCTATCCTAACTGGATTAAGGCTCTTTTTGAATATGCTTCCGAAAATCAACTTCGGGTCGATTTCGTTTCCTGGCATCGTTATTCAGAGAATCTTCTTGATTATGACGATGATTTTGAAAGTCTGAACCAGATTCTTACCAATTATCCCGACTATTTTTCCGTAGAAAGAATAATTAGCGAATTTGGGCCAGAATCAGAATACTCCTCCTGGTATTCTGACCAGACGGGTGCTGCCCATGCTGTCGCTGTCAGTACTCATCTTTTGGGGAAAGTGCATCGAATTTTCGCCTTTGAGCTCAAAGATGGCCCAACAAAGGCCGGAGTTGAAAATAGTCATCAATGGGGCATGATTAGCCATGAAACTAACGGTAAAAAGACTAAGCCGAGATATCAGGCTTATCTTTTTTTAAATAAATTGTCAGGAAACAGGCTACCACTTGAGGGCGAGGGCAGTTGGATTTCCGGGGTGGCTGTCAAAGACAACAATTTGATAAAAATTTTACTGGTCAACTTTGACCCTGACGGCAAACACTCAGAACTTGTCCCCTTAAGAGTGAATAATCTTGTTTCAGGAAATTATCAAATCGATCTGGATTATCTTTTTGGCCAAGACTCAAAACAGAATAAGGATCTTTCTGGCGGAAAGTTTTTTCAGCGAATACCCGTTTCCGCCAACGATGCTGTTTTGGTCACTTTTCTGAGGATATAGTTATTTCTGAATTAGCCTTTTTACGTCTCCTATTGTTATCAAGACAAAAAGAAAAATCAGCACCATCATGCCAATGCTTAAGATTTTTTGTTCAACCTCTGGTTTTACTCTTTTTTTAGTTACCGCCTCCCATGCTAAAAAAACAATCCTGCTGCCATCAAGAGCCGGAAAAGGAAAAAGATTAATTATCGCCAAGTTAACCGATAAAACCCCAAAAAAATGAAGTACCGCCAACAAACCCGACTCCTTTCTTATCGAGTCGGTTACCTGATAGATTCCCACTGGTCCGGCAACATCTTTGGGAATCTGACCACTAAACAGACCTCCTACCATTTCTCCCAGTCCAGAAAATATTGTTCCTCCCCAAAAAAATGCCTCCTCAAATCCTGCTTTTATCCCCAGAAACGGCCTTTGCCACCAAACCGGCTTTACTATTTCTGTATCTGATATTGCTACTCCCAAAGGACCTTCTCCTGAAGGGGGAGTTTCTCGAGGTGTTGTATCAACAATGAAACAGTCGGTTTCCTGAACGGCTAAATGACAGTCTGTTTTCTGCCAACCAAGAGCAGGACTTATAGATTTTTCTCTAGCGACAACAACAGCTGTCTCTTTTCCTAAGTTCTTATCAATCTCTTCAATCAACTTTCCGGTGCTGTCTATTCTGACCCCATCAATCTCTAGGATATAATCGCCCGCCCCTATCCCCGACTCTAAGGCTGGAGAGCCTTCTGAAACACCAACAATCATTACCTTATCTGTTTTTTGGGGTATTCCTAGAATCCCATAGACAATAGAGAATATTACCACTGCCAAAAAAAGATTCATTAAAATTCCAGAAATCATCACAACAAACCTAACCCAGATTGGTTTGGTTGCCAAAACCCTTCCTTTTGTGACCGTTTTTTTCTTTACTAAAGGTTCAGAAAGAGTTTCCAAAATTCTGACAAATCCACCGATAGGAAGCAGATTAAGAGAATAAGTGGTTTCTCCAACTTTTTTGCCAAAAATTTTTGGAGGAAACCCCAGGCCAAACTCATAAACGTAAATCTTAAATTTCTTAGCAGCTAAAAAATGACCCAACTCATGGATCAGTATCAAAATTGAAAGAGCAAGAATGAAGATTATAAATGAGACCACTTTACTCTCCCCTAATTTCTTTTTCTTTAACCGCCTCTTTGGCCTCTATCTTTTCGATATATTCATCAGTAAATTTTTGAAGCTGGTCTTCAAACCTTTTGAACTCGTCTTCACTTATAAGCTTCTCTTTTTGTTGATCTTGAAGTTCTTTCCTCTCGTCACTTCTAACATTCCTAATCATTACCCTAACCGCCTCTGTTTTTTTAGATAGAAGTCTAACGTACTCTTCTCTTTGTTCGGTGGTCAAAGGGGGCAGTGATATACGAATAATCGTTCCATCTACTGCTGGAGTCAAACCTGTTCCAGAATTAACAATGCCGTTTTTTATCTCGTTTATTATCGATCCATCCCAGGGCTGAAAAACCAAGGTTCTAGCATCAGGAACTGTCACTGAACCAAGCTGTTTTAACTTCATTTTCTGCTGACCGCCGTAAACGGTAATCTCTATCTCTTCAATCAGCGCTGAAGTGGCCCTTCCGGTTCTGATCGTGGCAATATCCTCGGCATATAAATCTACCACCTGTTCCATTCTTTGCCTTATCTCATCTTCCTGCATAGAAAAATTATACAAGTTTATTGGAAAGTTTTAAAGTAGAATTAGATTTCGAGCCTACTAAATTTGCCAACCTTAATGTTCTCGCCCAATTTAGCAATTGTCTCTTTTATTAAATCCTTTATCTTTTTTCCTGGATCACGAATATATTCCTGATCTAAAAGTTCCTTTTCGTTTTTGGGACTCATTGCTGCGACTTGCAAACAAAGTTCTTTTGCTAAAGTTTGAAAATCCTCTCCTCTAGCAACAAAGTCGGTTTCGCAAAGTAAACTGACAACTACACCAACCTTTCCAGTTGAATGAGTATAGCTGGCTACCCAACCCTGCTCTGTTTCTCTGTCAGCTTTTTCTTCCACTTTGGCAAGGCCCTTTTTGGCAATAATTTCCTTGGCTTTCTTCATGTCTCCTTTTGATTCATCCAAGGCTTTTTTACATGCCATCACTCCGGCTCCTGTTTCCTGTCTTAATTTTTTTACCTGCTCAACAAGTTTTTTTGTGTCAGTCATTCTTTTCTCCTTTTTTGTTTTTTGCAATAACATCGGCAATCCAGCCAATAATCAATTGCAAGCTCTTTTTTGCATCATCATTTGCCGGAATCGGATAATTAACCAAGGTTGGATTGGAATTGCTATCAACTATGGCAACAACCGGTATGCCTTTGCTTTTTGCCTCTTTGACAGCAGTTTGTTCCCTGGAAATGTCGACTATAAAAAGGGCTTTGGGAAGCTTTTTTAACTCTGCCAAACCGCCAAATTTTTGCTCAGATTTGTATAGACTCCTTTTGATTTCCGCCTGTTCTGCCTTAGTTCTTTTCTCATACGCCCCTTTTTCGCTATCCTCTTTAAGCTTAATAAAAGCATTAATCTGCTTTTTTATCTCGTCCCAATTGGTAATTGTTCCTCCCAGCCAACGATCAACTACGTAAGGCATGCCGGTGCCTTTAGCTGCCACTCTGATAAATTCTCTTGATTGTCTTTTAGTTCCCAAAAGCAATACTTTTTCTCCCTTAGAAACGATCTCCGCCAAAAACTTACCCGCCGCTTCCATCTTCTCCGCTGTTTTGAATAGATCAAATATCTGTACCCCGTCACGAGCAGTATAAAGATAGGGCTTAATTTTGGGATTGGTCTTAGAGGCTCGATGACCAAAATGACAACCAGCCTCTAAAAGTTCAGAAACATCGACTGCGGAAACATCTAACGAAAGCTTGGCTGTTTTTTCAACAGCAGGTTTAGTAGTCTTTTTAGACTTTTTTATTTTTTTTTCCATCCTTCTCCTCCACCCGGCAAAAAATTAACAACCCCCTAACAGGATGGATGCCGAGTGTGCGTAATGTGGGTATTATATCACAAAAAAGTTAGTCTATCGCCGTTTAGTTATTAAGCAAGAAATTTTTTCGAGAATTATTGTCGGTTTTACATCAGTCAAGGCATCATTAATAAGAGCAGCAATTTCTTTCATCTCTTTTCTTCTCATTCCCAACACAGTTACCGCCGGCGTTCCCAGTCTTATTCCCCATGGAGTTTTTACCGAATCGGTTCTACCAATAACAGCATTTTTATTAACGACAATTCCTGCTTTCTCCAACATCTCTGCTGCCCTGGCGCCATTGACTCCTTTATTCCTCAAATCAACCAACACTATATGATTGTCCGTTCCGCCGGTAACGATATTAAATCCTTTCTTTGCTAGCTCTTCTGCCAAAACTTTTGCATTGTCTACCACCTGGCGAGCGTATTTCTTAAATTCCGGTTTAGAGGCCTTTTTTAAAGCAATAGCGATTCCGGCAATGGTGTTAACCTGCGGCCCTCCCTGAAGCCCAGGAAACACTGCTTGGTCAATTTTTTTAGGAAGATCATTGTCTTTTTTTACTCCTTTTTTAGTAACTATAATCATTGCTCCTCTTGGACCCCGCAGAGTTTTGTGAGTAGTGGTAGTTACGACATGAGCGAAAGCCACTGGTGAAGACTGAGCTCCGCCAGCTACCAGGCCAGCAACGTGAGAAATATCAGCAACCAGATAGGCCCCAACCTTGTCGGCTATCTTGGCAAATTTTTTCCAACCAATCTCCCTGGGAAAGGCAGTGGTGCCAACAATAATTAATTTTGGTTTTTCTTGTCTGGCCAGCTTTTCAATTTTTTCAAAATCAAACCAATCTTTTTTCGAAAGATCAACGCCAAATTGAACCGAATTGAAATATCTGCCCGAAAAAGTGATTTTGGGTCGACCATGGCTAAGGTGCCCTCCATCAGCTAAAGAGAGACTCATTAAAGTATCACCGGGATCTAAAAGAGCAAAAAAAACAGCTGTATTGGCAACTGATCCAGAATAAGGCTGAACATTAGCATGAGCAACTTTAAATAGCTTTTTGGCTCTATCAATTGCAATTTTTTCTATTAGATCAACATTTTCCATCCCCTGGTAATATCTGTTTCCCGGATAACCCTCGGCATACTTTTGCGAAAGACATGAACCAACTGCCGCTTTCACCTCCGGCCAGGAAATATTTTCCGACGGGATAAGCATTAAAGTTTCCTTTTGTCTTTTCTCCTCATTTTTTATCAGATCAGTTATTAAATCCATTTGTTAGATTTTACTACCAATACCGAAAGATCTCCAACCTAATTTACCCCAACTAACCCCTCGCGCTTAATTTTCCTCCTTTAATTTTTTTCCAAAGCCCACAAGACATTTCTCCCTCCCAACAGGCTTTCTCTGTCATGCAGGTCGGGCCAATACTAGCAAAAATGGCCGGGGCAACTTTCTTAACTTTCCCCGCCATCTTTCCAGCCAGATTCCTTATCTCCCACTGCGCTCTTTGACACATGCGTAACTTGAAGAAATTTTTTAAAGATCTAGCGTTCATAGTAACGACAATCTTTGCTTCACATGCGTTGGGAAGAAGTGACCGAGCGTCTTCAGGTTTTATTCCTAAATTGGTAAAATATTGATACTCTTTTTCTAGGTAGTTAATTGTTTTTATATACCTTTTTAAAAGCAGTTCGTTTTTCTTTTTTTTAAGTTCTGGCGGAACTATGTAAAATATTCCTTTATTTCCCAGATTTACATATCGCTGAGACTGCTGGGAATAAGAAGCAATCCGGTGTCTAACCAGTTCGTGAGTACAAGCCCGGGAGATTCCTTCGATAGCAAAAGTAAAACTAGCGTGTTCTATTGTTGAGGAATGCCCTGAAGCAACCACTCGCTTTATTAATTTTTCCGCCCTAGCAACGTCAATGGTTTTTTTAAGGTCTACAACCCCAGCAGCCGAATAACATTGTCTTATCGCTGCCGCCACTACCTGCTCGGGATTCTTTGTATAGGAAATAAGCTCTACTTTTAATTTTGCTTCCCTGGCCATTCTTGAAAATATTCTCTAAAATATTACTCAGCTTCCCGAACTTCCAAATCCCTTTTCTCCCCTATCTGCCTCGGAAAGATTACCTGTTTCGATTATTTCCGGCTGACTAAAACTCAAAAGTAATCCTTGAGCGATTTTATCTCCTTTAGAAAAGGCATAATCTTCTTTTCCAAAATTAATTAAAACCACCCCCCACTCCCCCCGATAGCCGGAATCAATTACCCCTGCTAAGACATCAATGCCCGCTTTTACCGCCAAGCCGCTTCTTGGTTTTATGACTACAAAGTGGCCTTCGGAGATTTCTGAAGCTAAACCAATTTTAAAAAGATGTCTTTCTCCGGGAGTTAAGGTTTTATCCTCTAAAGAAAAAAGATCAAAACCCACATCGCCATTCGTGGCAAATTGAGGAATAACTGCCCGTGGATCAAGCTTTTTAAATTTTAAAACAGTATTCATATGTTTAGATTTTAAATGTTTTCCTTTCTTTAAACTCCTCCGCCTTGCCCTGATTCCAACGGCTAATTGGTCTTAAGTATCCAACGATTCTTGAATATACCTCGGTTTTTTTACCACACTTAGGACATTTTACCACTTTTCCTCGTAATCGTCCGCAGTCGGCACAGACGGAAAAGGTCGGCGAAATAGTAAAATAAGGAATTTTGGTGTTTTCAGCAATTTTCTTAACCAATGATTTAGCACTCTTCCAATCCTTCAGTTCCTCTCCTAAAAAGACATGAAAAATTGTTCCTCCTGTATACATGGATTGAATCTCACTTTGTAGTGAAAGAGCCTCCCAAAGGTCATCACTATAATCAACGGGCAACTGAGTAGAGTTGGTCAAAAAGGGAGTTTTTTTACTGCCCGACAAGAAAGCCTTTGGGAAAAGTTTTTGATCATTGAGAGCAAACCGATAACTGGTAGACTCAGCTGGAGTTGCTTCTAAATTATAAAGATTGCCAGTTTCTTTTTGAAAAGAAACTAATTTCTTTTTAATGTGATCAAGAACTTCAATTATAAACTGTTGTGAACTTAGGTCAGTAATACGTTTGCCTAAGAAATTTACACAAGCTTCATTCCCCCCACAAACCCCAATTGTAGAAAAATGATTTTTGACCGTTCTTAAATAATGTTTAGAGTATGGCATAAGCCCCCCATCCATACTTTTCTTAACCACTTTTCGTTTCAATTCCAGAGAGTCTTTAGCAATTTCTAAATATCCATCAAGTAATTTAAAAAACTGTTTTTCCGTTTTTGATTTTAAAGCCACCCTGTTTAAATTGACAGTTACCACTCCTATCGACCCGGTCGAATCACCTTTCGCCCACAAATTCCCTGGTTGGTTGGCCAGTTCGTTTAAATCCATATTAAGCCGACAACACATCGCCCGAACTGATCCTGGGTCCAAACCACTGCCAATATAGTTTTGAAAATACGGAAGACCATATTTTGCCGCTACTTGAAAGAGAAGTCTCCTGTTGCCATTGCCTTTTTCAAAAAATTCTTTAGTGACATTGTAGGTAGGAATAGGAAAGGTGAACGGCCGGCCATTTTTATCCCCTTTTAGCATTATTTCCAAAAATGCTTTATTTATCATATCGGCTTGTTTTTGAAAGTCCTTATACTTTTTGTCCTTGAGTTTTCCGCCAACTACCACTCTTTGGTTGGCTAAATCGTTTGGAACCACCCAGTCAAAAGTAAGATTAGAAAAAGGCATCTCAAATCCCCATCGTGAAGGGAGATTAAGAGAGTAAACCAATCTTTGCAGGCTCTGATAAACACTGTTGTATGAAAGTTTATCGTAATAAATAAATGGCGCCAGCAAGGTGTCAAAAGAAGAAAAAGCTTGTGCTCCGGCCCATTCCTGATACATTGCCTTGATGTAATAAATCACATGCTGAACAGCGGCATTGAAATGATTAGCCGGTTTTGTCTCAATCTGGCCGGAAACTCCGCCAAAGCCCTCCATTAAAAGTTTCTGTAGAGACCAGCCGGCGCAGTAACCAACCATTGAGTGAGTCAGATCGTGAATATGAATCTCTCCTTTCTCGTGGGCTTTTTTGGCCTGAGGCGAATAGATGGCATCCAAGGCGTAATTACCAAAAACCGAACCAGCGGCGTGCAAAACTAAAGCAGAAAAAGAGTAGTTGGAATTTGAATTGGCCTTTGACTTCCAACCGTGCTGGTTAATGTACTGATCCACTAAAGCAACATGGTCTATGCATTTTTTGGGACTGTTCACTTTTATCAAGATATTAAATTAATCAGCAACTGTCAACCTTCGCTTTTAGAAGAAAAAAATAGCAGTTATTATTCCCTCATGTTCTTTCTCACCAAAAGTAGCCAGCCAGATCCAAAAAATGACATTACAGAGACAACCACAAAAAGTGGAGCAAATCCAAGGTGATAAGCAACTGCTCCACCAATAGCCGCCGCCCCAGCCCCAAAAAGATCGGTTAGGGTATAGTAGGCCCCCCACTCAACCCCCTCCTTGTCAGAATCAATGTGTCTAGTAAAAATTGCCATCCAGGAGGGGAAGGTCATCGCCTGGGAAAGTCCATATACAAACTGGATAGCATAAATGTGAACCGGCGTTCTAGCCAGTAAATACAAAAGCGGTACCAGGCTGGTAGCCAAAGAGCCGATCACCATCAACCAAAAATCATCGTCCTCCCCTTTTAGCCTGTCAATGACCTGAGCTACCGGCAGCTGCCCTAAGGATTTGGTAAGAAGATATATCATTGAAGCAATCCCAACCATTTCCAAATTCGCTCCTTCAATCTTAGTATCAAGAAAAATTGAAAAAATCGGAGCGATAAGACCGAATCCAGAAAGGATGAAAATGTCGGAAATTGTTAGAGTCCTGACAACAGAACTAACTTTCAAAGAAAAATGGTCACGCAAGTTTTTACGGTTTAAACGAATCACTTTTGATATTATACACACATGAGGCAAAACAAAAGCAAAACATACTGGTTAAAAACATTTGGCTGTCAGGCAAATGTCGCTGATTCAGAAAGAATTATCACTGCTCTTGAGAGCAAAGGCTACAAAGCAGCGAAAAACGCAGAAACTGCCGGTGTCGTAATAATTAACAGTTGCCTGGTTCGTGAGTCAGCGGAAAATCGAGTCTACGGACTGGTCAATAATCTTTCTAAACTCAAAGACAAAAAAATAATTATCACCGGCTGTTTGGCCGGATGGGCACTAAGAGACAAGAAGGGCAAAAACTTAAAAATCTTAAGAAAAAAAACAAAGAATCATGCCAGCTTTGTTCTCACTGAAGATATTGCCGATTTTTCCATCAGACCAAGTTTTTTAGACGACAAAATGGCCTGGGTGCCAATCTCCAACGGCTGTAATAATTTTTGCAGTTACTGCATCGTTCCTTACGCCCGGGGAAAAGAGACCAGTCGTTCGGAAAAAGAAATTATTGATGACGTTAAAAACCGAGTAAAAAACGGCTTTTCAAAAATTACCCTACTAGGACAGAATGTAAATTCATATGGAGCCGACCTGAAGGCAAAGGACAAGAAATTGGTAACATTAGTAAAAAGTATGGGCAAAAAAAGAATCCCTACCCTTTTCCCCCACCTCCTTGATTCAGTAGCGAAAATTGCCGGAGTTGAGCTTGTTGATTTCATGTCCTCAAACCCTTGGGATTTTTCAGAGGAACTTATTGAAACAATTGCTGGAAACAAAAACATTACCAGAATAATCCATCTTCCCCTACAGTCCGGAAACGATCAAATTTTGAAAAAAATGAATCGAAACTATACTGCAAAAGATTATCTTGCTTTGATTGAAAAGATTAAATCAAAAGTTCCTAAAGCTACTTTTACAACCGACATTATTGTTGGTTTTCCTGGGGAAACAAAAAGACAATTTGAAAATACAGTAGAAGTTTGCAAAAAAGTTGGTTTTAAGAAAGCTTATATAAACAAATACTCTCCCAGACCAAATACTCCAGCAGAAAAATTAAAAAACGATGTTGTCCCCAAAGAGAAAAAAAGAAGGTGGCAGATATTGGAAAGTTTAATTAATAGCTCTTAAATGTTTTTTCGAGGAAACTTTGAAACCAACGAAAAAACATCTCTCCTAAACCGTTTTGCCAGGTCCAGTTTTTCATCTAAGGTCATATTCTTATATTCTTCTGCTTTAACGGAATAATTGCCAACGATATTTAACATTTCTTCTGCCAAACCAGCAAACTCTTCTTTTACTGAGGGAGCAAGTGTTTCCATTGACAAAAGGGCTTTTGTAATATTATTTCCCCTAATTGCATTATTATTTCTGATGTAATAATAGGCCTGTCTTACTATTCCTCCGGTCTGATACATCTCTGTTTTCCAATCATGCCTTTGGTTATAGTCTTCACAAGTGTCTGTTATCGGAACCATTAATAGGTATCCATAAACATTTGAAAATATTTTTTCTGGAGTAACTTCTGATCCGGGGGAAGCAAACTGATCGAAATTAAAAACCGCCTCCAAGTCCAACCCCTCTCTTTCGGGAACATTCAAAGCCTCTGTTTCCAAAAACGAGCAACCCTCATCTTCCAAATACTTTCTGATCTGGTCCTCTGTATAAACCTCTTCTGCTACTGATTCTATAACCTCAGGCTGATCCATTTTAAAAATCACCTAATAAGAAAATTTCCAATTCCGGTCCTATTCCTATTTTCTTGTTGCTTTCCTTTTTTACTAAGTCTATAAGCGCTAAAACATCCTTGGCCGTAGCCCTTTCTTTGTTAACAATAAAAGCCGAGTGAGTATTAGAAATTTGTGCTCCGCCAACTTTTTTTCCTTTGAGCCCCAGAACCTTGTCAATTATGTATCCCCAACTAGGAGTAGGCAGACCCAATCTTTCTTGTGTTTTAGAATCTAGGTTTTTAAAAACACAGCCGGCCGACGGTAAAGGATATTTTATCTTTCTTTGTCCTAGCCAAATTTCGATAAACTTTTTAGCTTTTTGCCTATCTCCCAGAGAAAGTTCAAAATCGACAGACAGAATAACCTCTTTACTATCGTGGAATCTGGAACAATCATAATCAAATCGACACTCTTCTAGAGACAATCTTTTTGTTTTTCCTTTATCGCCTAAAACTTCTACTGCAGAAACGTAGTTTCCTAAAAAAAGATGACCTGTGTGAATATTATTGTAAACTGCCCCACCAACAGTTCCAGGAATACCGGCAAACCAATGAATTCCGGTAATACCAACATTTAAAAGTTCTTTTATCAGCCAGGTTAAATTAACTCCAGATTCTGCCCTAATTTTAATTTTTTCTCGGTTGTTCTCCTGGTAATAAAGATCCTCAAAACGAATTTTCTCCTCCAACTGAACCTGTCTGGGAATAATTTTTTCTTCCTTTTTTTCAGTTTTCTTTTCTTGTTCTAATACCTGCCAATTTCTGGAGTTGTTTATTATCACCAGCCCTTTTATCCCCCGATCGCCTACCAATACGTTACTACCTCCCCCAAGAATTGTTATCGGTAAATTTTCTTTTTTTCCGTAGCTAATAGCTTCGACAAGCTCTTTGCTGTTATTTGTTTCCATCAAATACTCGGCAGGGCCACCAATTTTCCAAGTAGTATATTCGAAGAGAAGGATGTTTTTCCTAATTTTCATCTTTATTCTCTTTTCTCTTTCTACCAAACTGAGAGCGAGACATTTTGACTATTTTGTCGTAGTTTTTATTAAAACAGCTTGGCAGTGGCAAAGTGTTAGCATAAAAAGGATTTGAGGTTCTGGCATTTATCGACATCTTCATTAATATCTGAAACTTGCCCAAAGAAACCAGATCATCAACATCAAAGTCTTTGCCAAACTCTTTATCTAAAACCTGAGCATCCTGAGATCCAACAATAAAAGTCATCAGTGTGCCGACATTACCTAAAATCGCATCTTGAACTTCCTCATCTAGCTGAGCCATGTACTGGTTGGCAACCGTTAAATTTAACTTAAATTTTCTTGCCTCGGAAAGAATCCTGATAAAAGACTGGGTAGCAAAATTTTGGAACTCGTCAACGTAAAGATAAAAAGGTTTTCTGTCTTCTTCAGGAATAAAAGCCCGATTCATTGCCGCCAACTGAATCTGGGTAATAATCATTGCTCCCAACAAGGCCGAGTTGTCCTCACCAATTTTTCCCGAAGAAAGATCAACCAGCAAGATCTTTCCTGTATTCATAATCTCCTCAATTTTTACCTTGCTCCAACGGTAACCAATTACCCTTCTGATAAGCGGCGAGGAGACAAATTGACCCACCTTGTTTAATATCGGCGAAATTGCCTCCTGCTGCATATTGGCACTCATGGTTTCATATTCACGATTCCAAAAATTGGTCAAATTCTTATCATTAAGGTTGTCAACTACATCACGACGAAACTTTTTATCAGTTAAAATTCTAATTACATCAGATAGGGTAGAGTCCTCTCTGGCAGTTAGGGTAAGCAGAGTGTTTCGCAAAATATGCTCCATTCTTGGTCCCCAAGAGTGTGAATAGAGTTTATAAAAAATCGAAACTATTCCTGAAGCGACCAGTTCTTTTTGAGCCGCATTTGAAACATCTAAAATGTTTAAAGGATAATCAAATTCAGGATCGGAAGGATTGAAATAACAAACATCATTAATCCTGTTTTTAGGAATATATGTAAGCAAGGTCTGAATAAGATCACCGTGAGGATCAACTACTGCCACCCCCTCGCCTTTGCGAATGTCTTCAATCGCCATGTTGCAAAGAAGGGTGGTTTTTCCTGTTCCGGTTTTTCCAATCGCGTAAACATGCCTTTCTCTATCTTTTCTCCTAATTCCAAATGTAGTTAATTTGTTTTTGAATTCAGTTTTTGCCAAAAAGGTAATTTTCTTCTTTTCCTCGTCGTTCAATCCCTCCGCTATCGGCAGATCATCTGGAGCTTCAGAAACCATTTCTCTTCCCCAGGCAATGTTGGGAAGAGTGATTAGTTGGGTGGGCAGATGCCAGACCGAACTTATCTCGAGACTATTTAAGATCTGACCTTTGCCGAAAGGTTCTCGGGCAAAAACGCTTTGCTTTAATTTTTCTTTTTTAAACAACCCCGGGCTTTTGGATACAAAGTAATTACCGTTGGGACTAGAGAAACTGCCAAAGCTTCCCAGCAGCGCTTTCAAGGCCTCGTCGTTGTTAGTCACAACTCGAAGAAAAGTCATAAAACCACTTTGAGAGGCTTTTAGCTCAATTCTGTCTCTTTGTGGATGAGCGGTAGCTACTCCATTACTATCCTTCGGTCCTCCGGAAGAAGCCAAATTTGCAAGACCAGTCTGCCATTTTTTACCAGCAGGAATCAGAATATACTGACAGGTAATAATATCTTCCGGCCGGGCATTTTTTGACATTGTTGCCAGAACCGAAGAAAGCGGATCTACTTCTTGAAACTGATCGGCGGTTTTGATCGGCAAATACCAGGGCCTTGCTAGACCAAACTGACCGACAAAAAATTGACTAGTATCTAAGTCGGAAAGATAATCATCAATCTGAGTAATCAGCGCGTCTTTGTACTGAGCCAAAAGCTGAGACTGAAAAAAACCGGCTTGGGACTGAGGAAAAGCAACGATAAAACGAATCTTTTGCTCTATACAAGCGATTTCTAAAACAAAAGCAACCGGTTTTTTTGAGAAAATAGACTTTTTCTGCCAAAGATCTAAATTGCTAAGCAGTGTCTGAGCTTGTTCAATGGTGTACTCGTTATCCCTAGGAATTTTTATTTCAAAAAAAATCAACGGCTCTTTGCTCATTTAGAAGTATTCTACAAACAAACTTGGAAAAACACAAAGATCAGAAGATCATTTTTTGGCTTTTTTTGCTTTTGGGGCAGTTGTTTGTTCAGGCAGATCCTTTGGTTTTTTCCATGAAGCCCATTTGCAGTTTGGCCAGCCAGAACAGCCATAAAACTGCCTACCTCTTTTTGTTCTTCTCGTTACTACCGGAGATCCACACTCAGGACAGTTAAAACCCACTTCTTTGGCAAACGGCTTTGTGTATTTACAATCAGGAAAGTTGTCGCAGGCAATAAACTTTCCGAATCTGCCCACTCTAATTATCAACTCTCCTTTTTTACACTCTGGGCATTTCTCTCCGAGTTTCTCTACCTCAATCTTTACTCTTTCTGCCTTATCTTTTACCTTCTCTGTTTCTTTAATAAACGGCTTCCAAAATTTCCCTAAAGTTTCCATCCAGTCCTTTTTGCCGGTTGCAACTTTATCCAAATCCTCTTCCATCTTGGCAGTAAAAGGCAGATTAACAATATCGGCAAAATTAGCTACTAAAAAGTCATTTACAGCGATACCCAAGTTGGTTGGTTTAAATTTTCCTTCTTCTTTTTCTACGTAACTTCTAGCTTGAATGACGGAAATTATCGGTGCGTAAGTAGATGGCCGGCCAATCCCCTCTTTTTCTAAAATAGAAATAAGCGAGGCCTCGTTATATCTTGGCGGTGGGGTGATTTCATGAGCAACCAGTCCAAAACCATCAGTTTTCAAGCTCTGGTCTTTCACCAGCTGCGGTAGTTCAATTTCGGAAAACTTAATTGGATAAACTTTGGTAAAACCATCAAAAACCAATCTTGTCCCTTGGGTGGCAAAAAGGCAGTTACCGTCTTCAACCTTGAGATTAGTTACTGCCAGTCTGGCCGGAGCCATCTGTGAGGCGACCGCTCTTTGTAATACCAGTTGATAAAGTTTTTCTTGTCTAGCGTCAGTCTTGCCAGTCAAAGCATCTTTCGAAGAATCGGTTGGTCTTATCGCCTCATGAGCTTCCTGAGCCAGTTTTGATTTTGTTTTATAAAAAATAGCTTTTTCCGGCAAGTAATTTTTTCCAAACTTACTGCTGATCTGATCTCTCACGGCGGCAACAAACTGACCACTAAGAAAAGTAGAGTCGGTACGATGGTAGGTAATCAAGCCCTTTTCGTATAAGGACTGGGCCACCCGCATCGTTAACTTTGAACTCCAACCAAACCGGCGAGAAGCGTCCTGCTGCAAAGTCGAGGTGGTATATGGCGGCAAGGGACGGCGCAGAGACTCTCTTTCAGAAATGTCACTTACCTTAGCAGAGAAAGAAAGGTCGTTTACTATTTTTTCTGCCTGAGCTTCTTTTTCAAAAACTGTTTTAGAGCTTCTATGAGTGCCGGCAAACAATTTATGAGTTTCCTTTTTTTCAATTGATTTTCCGTCAACCTTAACCAGCTCGGCAACAAATGACTCTTTTTTATCTGTCTCAAAAATTGCCCAAACTCTAAAATAATTGCCCTTGGGAAACTTTTCAATTTCCCGTTCTCTCTCCACAATAAGTCTTACCGCCACCGACTGGACTCTACCGGCAGACAGTCCCCTTCTTACCTTTCTCCACAAAAGCGGAGACAGTTTATAGCCAACTATCCTATCTAGAATTCTTCTCCCTTGTTGGGCATTAACAAGATCAATATCTAACTCTCGGGGTGAGGCCACCGCCTCCTCGATCGCTTTTTTAGTAATTTCATGAAAAACAATTCTTTTTACCCTTTTGTCCTTTTTATATTCTTTACCCAGCGAGGCAACCAAAATATGAAAAGCTATCGCCTCCCCTTCTCTATCTAAATCAGTAGCCAGAACAACGTTTTTGGCTTTTTTAATTTCTTTTTTGAGTTCAGAAACTATCTTTTTTTTGTCCGGCATGATTTCGTACTGAGGATCAAAAACAATCTTGCCGTTTTCGGTAATCTCTACTCCAAATTTCCTTTTGGGAAGATCACGAATATGACCCATGCTGGCCAATACATGATAATTTTTAGAAAGAAATTTGCCAATAGTTTTAGCTTTTGTTGGTGACTCGACAATGATTAGGTCCATATTTTTCCCCATATGGTATCAGTAGAAAGATATAAAAGTCCAATCAGAAAAAAGCTGGGGACTGAGAAGAAACAAGAGAGTACTTGATAGGCCAAAACCTATCCCTCTCTTTTCCCAGTCACCTCGGATTGAGATTTCGTTAGCGCCTATGCTAACAAAACTATGATAATAAAATTCCATGTTATCATCTAAGCAATGAAGAAATTTTTAATCTTTTTTGCTCTTTTTTGGCTATTTCCTTTTAAAGTAAGTGCGGCCAATCAAGAGTACGTAATTGAAGACTTCGAAAGCCAGATAAAACTAAATCAAGACACTTCTTTGCAAGTTACCGAAACTATTGATGCCAATTTTTATGTTTCCAAACATGGCATATTTAGGATAATCCCTACCCTATATACATATCGGGGAAAGACAATAAATTCAAAACTTAAAGTTATCTCTGTTGCCGATGAGTCAGGAAAAGGCTACCCATATTCGACCAGCAAATATAGTCAAAGTGTCAAGATTAAAATCGGTGATCCTGATAAAACTATTACCGGCAAACATACATATGTAATCAAATATCTTGTTAAGGGAGTGGTTGCCCAATATGAGGATTTTGATGAGATTTATTGGAATGTCACTGGTCATGAGTGGGACACGGAAATTCTAAAAGCCTCGGTAACGGTTGAGTCTCCTTTTGCTGAGATTTCAAAAATTAGTTGTTTTGCCGGTCAATTAAACACCCAAGAAAAAAACTGCCAAGGAAAAATTGGTTCTGGTAACCTGGCAACCTTTAGCGCCGATATGCCGATAAATTACAATGAGGATTTTACTATTGTTGTTGCCATGGATAAAAATAATCGACTAATATTTCCTGGAGCTATTGAGAAAATCAAAAACTTTTTACTAGATAACTGGGGTTATCTCGTAGCCCTAATTCCCTTTTCTCTTTTCTTCTATCTTTGGTACAAAAAAGGGCGAGACTTAAGATACCTAACTGACAACTATTATGTTAAAGATAAAACAAAAAGAACTAAAACTGTTTCTTTCTGGGAAAGACCTCATCTGCCCACTGTTTACTCCCCCATTGACGGACTAACTCCGGCTGAGGTGGGAACAATCATTGATCAAAAGGTTGATACCCATGATATTGTTGCTGAAATTATCGAACTGGCAAGACTAGGGTTTATCAAAATTAAAAAAATTAAAGTCAAAAAACTGGTAAGAAGTGTTGATGACTACCAGTTGGAGAAACTGGAAAAGGATGATACCAACTTAAAAGAACATCAAAAATATCTTTTTGAAAAAATATTCGTCGGCGCAGAAAAAAACACTATAAAGCTTTCTGAATTGAAAAATAAATTCTACAAATATTTATCTACTTTAAGAAAAAAGATTTATGACCAATTGACCAAAGACGGCATTTTTGACGGCAATCCAGAAAAAATAAGGGGCAAGTATATTGCTATTTTTACGGTGGTTTTTATCGCCTGCATTGTTATCGTTTCAGTCTTTGGGAACGAAACGGATAATTTTGGACCACTGGGTCTTTGCGTAATTATGATTATCCCAACAATAGTTTTAGTTTTTTCCATGCCCAAAAGAAAGGCCTGGGGATACTCGCTTTTCCAGCAAATCAACGGACTTAAGTGGTATTTGGGTAAAAGCAAATGGCGAGAAGAAATTTCGGAAAAGCATTTATTTTTAGAAGAAATACTTCCTTTAGCTATTGCTCTTAGACTGGTAAATAAACTAGCCAAAGACATGGAAGGCTTAGGAATAGAGCCACCTTCATATCTGGGCGGAATGACCACTCATGGCCTATACAGAGACATAAACACTTTTAATACAAAGACTGCCAGCGCCTTAGTCTCTGCCCCAGGAAACTATTCAGGAAAGGGCAGCTGGTCAGGAGGATCAGGATTCTCTGGCGGATCATCTGGAGGAGGATTTGGCGGCGGTGGCGGTGGTAGTTGGTAAAATACAATCATGACAGAAGAAAAACTAGGTCCATTCCCACACGAAGTTGCCTTAGGAGAAGAAAAGCCTCCGGCCCATACTCCACCAAGTGCAGGAAGAAGAACACTCCCCCATGAAGAGATAAAAACGGATATTGACAAAACTAGACGAGCTGATCAAGAATTTCGCCGACCCCTGAAACCGCTCTAGCTCCTCTTTGGATCAAAAACGTCGTTCCCTGGCTAAACGGCATATCGATTCTTCCCGGTACCGCAAAAACATCTTTCCCCTGCTCTGCTGCTAACCGAGCAGTAATCAGTGACCCAGATCTTTGTGCTGCCTCAGTTACTAAAACTAAATCAGAAAGACCAGAAACAATTCTATTTCTAAAAGGAAAATTTTGGGGACTTGGTTTTGTTCCCGGAGGAAATTCAGAAATAACCATCCCACTGTCAAAAGAAGTTAATTTTCCGTAGATATCCTTACTTTCCGGAGGATACAAAACATCAACCCCAGAACCCAAAACAGCGATAGTTTTTCCCTTATCAGAAATTGCCTGCCGATGAGCAACACCGTCTACCCCCTTGGCCATTCCGGAAATAATACAAATCTTCCTCTCAATCAATCCGGAAACAAATTCTTTGGTAACCGAAACTCCATAAGGAGTAACCATTCTAGTTCCCACTACTGCCACCGCGGGTAAAGAAAAAAACTTGGAAAAATTACTTCTTTTAATACCAGTTCTAACGTATAAAACTGGCGGAGAATCATCAATGTTTCTTAATCTCTCCGGATAGTCACCATCCATCCAGGTCAAAACAAAAATTTTTTTATTTTTTAATTCTTTTTCAACTTTTGCAAAATTAAAATTTCTTTTAAAAGTCAAAAAACTATCTGTCAAATCAGGCCGTAAACCAATTTGCTGTAAATCAAAAAGTGAAGATCCCCAAGCTTTTTTTGCAGAACCAAAAAAATTGAGAAGTAATTTAAATCTGGCAGGACCTAATTCAAAAAAATAGTTAAACCCTAGCCAGTAAGGAAGATCGGAAAGATAATTAATATTTTTTAGTGTTTTCTCCACTAAAAAATTTTGAACTATTTAGAGGAAAAATGCAAAAAAGTAAAAGGCTCTGGGCTATTGTTGTTGATGTTGCTAACAACAAAATGTTGCTCCCAGAGCCAGCTTGTGTCGGGACTTTCCCAGCTTTCGGGAAGTCCCGAGTCCCAGGGGGCGGACATGAAACATAAGGATTATAAATAAGAGGTTAAAAAAAGTCAATAGTTAAGCAAATCAAAAAGAAGTGGTGCTGGGGAGGCGATGAAAAAAAGTTAAATTAAGAATAATCCTCCCCAGCACCAATGCTACGAGGTTGCTCGCTATTGAGCAGTTACTTGAATAATACGAAAAAGATTGGGGAAAATCTATACTATTTTTTCAAGAAAGATTCTAAAGTGACTAGTTTTTGTTCTTTTTTATTTCTTTCCTTTATCTCTATTTTATCTTCTGTTTTTTTACTGACTACCAACCTATGCGGCATTCCCAGTAAATCAGCATCTTTGAATTTTTCTCCCGGAGATATTTCTTGACGGTCGTCGTACAAAACTTCCTGTCCATTATCGGTAAGTGCTTTATACACTTTTTCTGCTTGCGCTTTTACCTTTGGTTCATGAAGATCAAGGCCTAAAAGATGATATTTAAAAGGAGCTACCGACTCCGGCCAGATAATGCCGTTTTCATCATGATTATTCTCAATAATTATTGCCATACAACGCTCAAGACCGATACCATAAGAACCCATCCACATTAACTTGTCTTTGCCGTCTTTATCAGCAAAAGTGCCTTTTTGGGCTTTGGTGTAAAATTTGTCAATTTTGAATACATGACCCCATTCCAAACCCTTTTTCTCTTTAAACTTTCCTTTTTTACACTTACCACAAATACTTCCCTTGCTGGCATCAACAATATCAGCCAAAGGATATTTGAAATCTCTGCCATAGTTTACATTTATGGAATCTGTTTTATCGGTCTTTTGTCCACCGATAAAATTTTTAACCATTTTAAGACCCAGATCCCCGATATATTCTGCTTTTTCTCCCCAAGAATGAACATAACCATGTTTTGTATCTAATTTTTTCAGATCATTTTCCCCAGCAGGTTCCAGACTGCTTACGTTTAATGTTTTTCTTAGCTTTGCCTCGTTTACCTCCTGATCACCCCTTACTGAAGCAATATAAAACTTTCCTTTGCTGTCTTTATAAACGACATTTTTTAGATATCGCCATAAAGGCTCTCCATAATGTTTAATATTGTCCTCCATTGTGTAAACCCATTCCGGCTGATCGATTATTTTGAATGGTTTAACTTTTTCCTTGGGGTTTTTTTCTTCTCTTTCAAACTCCGCCTTCTCAATATTAGCCCCGTAGCCGCAATGATCACATATAAAATATGTTTGATCTCCCATTGAAGATGGGGTCATAAACTCATGAGATAAACTGCCCCCAATCGCTCCAGAATCAGCCAAAACTGGGGTCACTTTAATGCCTAGTTTTTTGGCAATCTTTAGATACGAATCATAATATTTTTGGTAAACCTTGAAAGACTGTTTCTCTGAAGAACAAAAAGAATAAGCGTCTTTCATCATAAATTCTCGGACTCTTATCAGTCCTCCTCGGGGTCTTTTATCATCACGAAACTTGGAAGAAAACTGATAAATCTCAATTGGCAAGTCTTTATATGAAGGATTCATCATTTTAACCACCTCAAGCATTAGTCCTTCCGCAGTAGCTCCAATGGCAAAACTATTTCCGTAATGATCATCAACCACCAACATTTCCTCGGCAAAAGCCTCGTCTCTATTAGTTGCTTTCCAAATGTTTATCGGGTGAAGAGTAGGAACAACCATTTTTTGGCAACCAATTGTTTTCATCTCATCATCAATAATTTTGTATATCTTTTCCCAAACCTTCATTCCCAAAGGAAGAAGCGACCAGCGGCCAGTAGATATTCTTCTGACAAAGCCTCCCTTTACCAAAAACTTGTGACTGATAAGTTTGGCATCTGAAGGAACAGTTTTTTCTGATTTACCAAAAAGCTTTGAATACAGCATTTAGGAAATTATAAACTAAAAAGGGAAAAAACTAAAATCAAAAATACTTGGGGTGGCGCAGATATGAAACTTAAAAAAAACTCTGCACCACCCCCAGAGAGACGGTATCACCTTCTCCTCCCTCCTTTGGAGGGAGAGCCAGCGTTACCGCCTCTCCTATCGCCCGCCTCAGGCGGGCGGCTCCCCTTTCCAGGGGAACCCTTTCCTTTCGGTGACATATGTCACCTCCTTTTTTAAATTTTCAAGCGCTTTCGCCTGAATTTAGCCTATCTTAGCAAAAAAAATAACTTCATTCAAATATTCGCCTTTTTTTCGGGTCGTGTTAAAATGTTTCTATGACCGAATTTAAACCATTGGCTGATTTGATAAGACCAAATGACTTGACCTCTTTTGTTGGCCAAAAACAACTGGTTGGTAAAGATGGTTTTGTTAAAAAATTATTAAGCGGTGGTTTTGACTCTTTTCCTTCTTTAATTTTCTGGGGACCTCCCGGATCAGGAAAAACTACTTTGGCCCGGATTATTGCAAAATCTTTGGATGTTAACTTTCGCGAGTTTTCTGCTGTTACAGCGAAAAAGTCTGAACTGCAAAAAGTTTTTGAGGCCGGAAAGGTCAAGGCTCAGGGAGGTTTATTTTCTCCACGAGCGGAAAAGCCAACCCTAGTTTTTCTAGACGAGATTCATCGCTTTTCCAAATCCCAACAAGATGTATTTTTAGGGCCGGTTGAAAGCGGCAAGATTATTTTTATCGCCGCCACAACAGAAAACCCTTCTTTTTATGTTATCTCTCCTCTGCTTTCTCGCTGTCAAACATTAGTTTTTGATTCACTTTCAAATGATGAGATTGAAACCATTGTTGAAAGAGGCACAAAAAAACTGGAAAGAAAAATTTCCCCCAAAGCGAGTGATCTTATTGTCCAAATCAGCAACGGCGACGCCAGAATTTGTCTTAACCTTGTTGAGCAGTCATCCCAAACCACTCCTAAAGGCAAAGAAATCAACCAAAACACTGTCGAGAAAATCGTTTCTACAACAACTTTGCGCTACGACAAAACCGGTGACGAACACTACAACACCATCTCTGCATTTATTAAATCAATAAGGGGTTCTAATCCTGATGGTGCTTTATATTATTTAGCAAGAATGATGAAGTCCGGCGAAGACCCTCTCTTTATCGCCAGAAGACTGGTGGTTTTGGCCTCGGAAGATGTTGGTTTGGCTAACTCAAACGCCCTACTGCTTGCTAATGCCACGTTTCAAGCCTGCCAGACAATTGGTCTTCCTGAGTGTGAAATAAATTTAGCCCACTGCGCTAGCTATCTTGCCCAATCAAAAAAATCAAATGCTTCATACGTTGCTTACAATAAGGCCAAAGAAGATGTTGAGAAATTTGGCAATCTACCGGTACCGCTTAAACTCCGAAACGCACCGACAAAACTAATGGAAAAGCTAAATTATGGAAAAGGCTATAAATACGCTCATGATTATTCAAAGAAAGAACTAAAAAACGAGGTTTACTTACCGGATAAATTGAAAAATAAAAAATACCTAAAAGATTAAATCCCTAAATACTTTGCCACTCCTGAGTCCAAATCCGAGGTAATCAACTTTTTAATCTCTTTCGGCTCCACCCATTTGTATTCAGCAATCTCGTATTTTTCTTCAATTGGACGCAGTTGATTTTGAGAAATCATTCTTGCAGAGAAATAATGAAGCTCAACAGGAAACTTTGGATGGATTCTGGTTGAAATTTCTTCCCCAACGGAAACTAAAAAGCCTGTCTCCACCAAAACCTCTCTTACCAAAGCCTTTTGTAAAGACTCGCCTTTCTCTGGCCAACCACCAGGAAAAACCCAGGTAAGTAAAGCTCCCTTTTTACCTTTCTCGGGTTCAACTTTACGAGTCATTAAAACTTGTCCTTGACTGTTTTTTATTATTCCCAAAACTACTTTTTTTTCGTCTGTCATTGTATTTTTTCGTCCTCAAGTATCTGTCTGGCAAGTAATTTACCATATTTTACCGAATAATTCATCCCCCTATCCCAAGGATAGATGTGGTTCATGGTAATCCAGTAAAGACCCGGAGTTGAAGTTTTAAATTGAGGAACCTTTTTTGATTGATTTAATCCGGTTATTGGCTGAGAGTAAAGATTAGTAAAAAACTGACTGCTAATTAGTGTTTTTCTTAAAGATGGGTTTATCTTCTCAGCAAACGGCAAGAAAAGTTTTTTTACTTCGATTTTTGTCATTTTGAAAATTGGATTTTTCCAATCATAGTATCCGCCTAAATAAACTACAGGATTACCATTATAATATTTCTTATCAATAAAATTGGTTTGTTCTACTACTGCTACAAAAGGCCAGTTTTCTTCCAAAACATTTAACCAGTAGGTGTTTTTTGGTAAAAACTTTTTTTTCAACTCTAATATCAAAACCGCCGCTCCCATAGTTTTTACCGCAGAATATTTGCACTTTTCAGACTCCAAAAAATTGCCAAATTTTTGCAAGGAAACCTGCATTGGCGTTGCTAAAATAACTTTGTCAAACATAAACTTTTTTCCGTTAGAATAAAAATAAAACCGTTTGCTGTTTTTTTCTACCTTTGAAATATTTTGTTTCGTTTTTATTTTTCCTCCTCTTGACTTGATTCTTTCCGAAAGGACCCTGGTCAATTCCGAAAAACTTTTTTTGAAATATCTTAGTTTTGGTGTTCTTGATCTGATTCTCGCCCAAAACCAGGAGAGAGGAATTGTCTGCCAATCATTTCCAAATTTTTGTTTTATCAGCGGCTTCCATATCTTATTATAAGCCTCACTCCCTACTAATAATGATAGTTTTTCAACTGTTACCTTCTCGTATAGGCTGCTGTAGGGCAAGAACTTCATAATTACTGTTCCCAACCCCAGATGAAGCCTAGACATCAAGCTTATTTGAGAAAATTTTAAAACGTCTATTGGCGAGTCAAACGGATAGACTTTGCTTTCAAGATAAAGCGATGTTTTAGGTTTTTTAAAAAATAGTTTATCTTCTTGCCTTAGTTCTTTTACCAGACTAGTAAAATCATTATCTTTAGCAAATACGTGTCGATAAAACTGATCTAGAGGCCATAACCACTGCTTGCCTTTAAAACTTCTTGCTAAGCCGCCAATCTGGGCTTCTTTTTCAAACACAACCACATCGTGATTAGTTTTAACAAGCTCCCAAGCGACAGTTAAACCAGCGAGCCCTCCGCCAATGATAGCAACTCTCAATTTTCTTTTTTTAATCATTTTTTAATTTAGATAGCCTCTTTGTTTTAGCTTATCAACAATTTCTTTGGCAACTGGTCCAGCCTCATAAGATCCCGATCCTCCTCTTTCTATAAAAACTGTCAGGGCTATCTTTGGATTATCTGCTGGGGCAAAAAGCGTAAACCAAGCATGCGAGTCATTACTTCCATCACCCACCTCAGCAGTTCCAGTTTTACAGGCCACCTGAGGCTGATAGTCAAAAAATGAAAAGCCTGTCCCTCCGCTTGAGCAGGCCTCGGTCATTCCCTGCTTTACCAGGTCAATATTTACTGATTTTATTCCCAGGTCATGACAGTCACTTTCACTATTTTTAACTAGATGAGGTCGGCAATATTTGCCTCCGTTAGCAACTGCTGCTATCGCCGAAGTAACCTGCAGCGGCGTGGCCAGTAAATCTCCCTGGCCAATTGCATAATGATAGGTGTTTCCCAAAAACCATCTTTCTCCTTTATATTCCAGTTTCCATTGCGGGGAAGGAACTAGGCCTTCCGTCTCGCCAGGAATCTCAATGCCGGTTTTTTCCCCGTAGCCAAAAATCTTTGCCCATTTAGCAATATTGTCCGATCCTGTCCACTCACCAACCTTATAAAAATAAATATCATTTGATCTTTTAAGTGCCTTTACCAGATTTACCATGCCTTCGGTGCGACCATAATCTAGCCAGTACCAGTTACCATACTGCCAGTCACCAACTTTTAAAACTCCGGTATCTTCAACCTCTGTTGTCGCATCAATTTTTCCTTCCTCTAGACCAGCAATGCTGGTAACCGGCTTAAATACTGATCCCGGATGATAGGAGCCCGAAACAGCTCGGTCTAAAAAGGGCAGTCCTTCTTTGTCATTTAACCATGAAGAAATTTTTTCGTTATCCGCCCAAACACCAAAGCTATTGGGGTCAAATGAGGGAGAGGAAACAAAAGATAAAACCTCTCCTGAACCGGGTATCACAACTACCACCGAGGCTTTTTTGTCCTTAATCAGCTCCCAAACATCATTTTGTAAATCGATATCAATCGTCGTTACCAAATCACTGCCTTTTTCTGCTCTTGTCTGGCCTATTTCTCTTACCAACTTTCCTTGGGAGTCAAGCTCTATTATTTTTTTACCTTCCCTACCAGCAAGCAGACAGTCGAATTGTTCTTCAAGCCCTCCCCTTCCAACCCAGTCGACAGAAAGATAAATCAGTTTTTTTTCTGGACAACGGAATTCTCCTACCTCTTTATCATTGACCTTGCCAAGGTAGCCGGTAAGATGGGCTGATGCCTCGGATGACGGATAAGCTCTTTGTAAAACAACCTCAACTACTTCTCCCTTAACCATTCTTTCTAAAGCCTCATCTTTTGATATCCAGTTTCCTTGCTCGTCCTTCCATGAAGCAATATCTTCTGCCAGCACTTTTCCATTCCTGTCAAGTACTTTTCCTCTTGCTGCTGGAACAGAAATCTCCCTTATTCTATTTTTCCTGGCCAGTTTTTTATATCTGCCACCTTTAATAATCATCAGTTCAAAGCTTCTAACCAGAATCAACGAAAAGCTGACAATTAGAATAAAAAATACTAAAAAGGAACCAGTCTTTCTTTCATCGGCCATATTATTTTTTAAACAAGGTTCGTCTTTGCCTTATCTTGTCAAAAATGTATTTAATTGCGAAAGCAAAAAGAAGTAGTAAAAGCGATGACTTGCCCAGTTTATCTGCCCAAAAAAGGTCTTTATAGATGCCCAGCCAAAATGCCAACCACCAGGAGTTCTCCTCCTCTAAAATAAATCCAGTAAAAATAAACAAAACTAAAAAAGGAATCCACCACTTGATTAAAAGAACTGCCAACAAACTAGCAAAAAATGAAATTATTACCAGACCAAAATAGGCAATTGCTTTATTTATCGACATTCTATTTGGCCACAAAAACTGTAACTAGATTATCGGGATCAACCAGCCAGTTAATCAACGCTTTTTTAAACAGATTGTCATCACTCATCCAAACCCTATCGATTTTTCCAATAAGGTAAATCCCACCAAAATCTAAACTGGCGACTAAGTCTCCCTCGTTAATTTTCTCCCCAGCGGTAATTTGCTCTACAGTCAGAGAGCTTCCTCCTCTCAGAATCGCCTTGACGGGAGGATTTATTTTTTCATTAAAACCATCTTTTGGCCAGATACCTACCAATATCATTGTTTTTGAGTTTGTTAATAGTTCAACCTGTGATCTTGAAGCTGATAAATCTGTTAACCGACCAAGCAAAATACCATCAGATAATACCGCTGCCCCATCTTCTAACCCTGCGCCTGTGCCAACATTTAGATCGAGAAATTCACCGTTTATGCCCAAGACCTTAGCTGGTTCATACTTAACCTGGGCAGGAAGCTTTACTCCTAGAAGTCTTCTCGCAGAAGCGTTTTCCTCTTTTAATTTTTCTACTTCAAGTTGACACAAAAGCAGGTTCTTTTCCATCTCCAAGTCCCTTGATATCGGCGATACCAAACCGGCCTTTTTCTCAACTATTCCTGCTCTCAACTTCTCAGTCGTTTTATTAAAACCACCATGAAACCAATCAAGTAAACCAAAAACATCCAGTAGTAGTAAAACTACCGAAACAATTACCAATATTATTGGTTGGTTGTATTTTCGCGAGCCATCCATTATTTCAATCCAGAGACCAACTTAACCTTGTCAAGTAGTTTTCTATCCTCCAAAAGCAGTTCCCCTCCTTTGACAACCGAAAGAAAAGGCAATTTTGCCAACCAAGCGGGCATTTTTGTTTCCTCGCTTATGTATTTTTCCAGACCGTTAATCTGGGAAACTCCACCGGTTAGACCAATCCCTCCCTTCAAAATATCATTAGTAAGTTCAGCAGGAAGCTCTTCAAGAAGCTCTGAAAGCTGAGTAACAATTTTTTGGAATACCGGCATTAGCGCTTCCATTACCTCCTGCTGGGTAATTTTGACACTTTTTGGCAGGCCGCTTTCCAAGTCTCTGCCTCTGATAACTAGCTGTTTTTTGCTCTCTTTTCCGGTCGGATAGACACAACCAAGCTGGTTTTTAACTTTTTCTGCTGTCGGCTGGCCGATGAGCAGGCCGTATTTCAACCTTAAGAAATTTACAATCGCCCCGTCCATAGTATTTCCTCCTACCGGAATGGACCTATTTAGAACTATTCCACCAAGAGAAATCACTGCTATTTCTGTCGTGCCACCACCAATGTCGATTACCAAAAAACCTGATGATCGGTCAACGGAAAGATCCATGCCAATTGTAGCTGCCATTGGCTTCTCTACCAAAAAAACCTCTCTGGCACCAACCTTTAAGATTGCCGCTTTTACTGCTCTCCTCTCTACTTCGGTTGCTCTCGAGGACACCCCAACAATTACTCTGGGACCAAAAATTTTTAATCGTCTTCCAGGGATCTGTTTGACTAGGGAAAAAAAATGATCAATGAGATTGAGGGCGGCGTCAAAATCAGCAATCACCCCTTCCGATATCGGCTCAACTATCTCAATTTGTTGAGGTTCTTTGCCCATCATTGCCTTAGCCTTCTTGCCTACCGCCAAAACAGCTCCTCCTTTTTTCCTCTGTCTAGCCACTACCGTCGGCTCCCGAACTACCAGTCCTTTGCCTCTGGCAATAATACGGAAATTACAGGTGCCAAGATCAACAGCCAGGTCATAACAAGAAAGCTTATTAGCAAAATCAATCATTGTCCTCCAAGTATACCAAACTACTACCCCTTGATCTGATCAAGCCAGAAGATTGCTTGATCAAAGTTTGACTTAAGGTTAATTGACTTTTCTAAATAGTCAACAGCCTTTTGATTATCCCCAATCGCCTGATACATCAACCCAGCGTTATAATAGAGTTTGGCATCAGTAGGAGCCAAGACTATTGCCGAGAGCAATGACTCCAAAGAGTTTTTCAGGTATTCAGGATCAACTTTTGAAAGAAGATAAAACATTCTTGCCCTATCTTTATAGAAATTCAGATGGTAAGGAGAGATGGAAAGGGCAATATCGGAGGCCCTTACTGCTTCGTCCATCATCTCCTGGCCCTGCTCTCCTAAATCCGATTGGAAACTTAAATAACCAAGATCGGCCAAGGTTAAGCCCAGCTGACTATAAAAACTTGGTTCTGACCGATTTAGTTTAACCGCCCTTTTAAGATAATCATAACTGGCTTTGTAATTTCCCCCCGATTCTAAGTTTTTGCCCTTGGCGAAAAACAAATCTGCCCGCCAATAATTTACAATTCTGGCCGCGAAAAACAAAAAAACAAGCCCGACCGCCAAAAGGGCTATTTTTGATTTTCCGCTTAACCTGACCTGCTGGACTTTCTCTTTTTTCTCTTTTGAAAGGTGAATATCAACTAAGCCCGGGATTAAAAAGAAAGCAACTCCAATGGCAACTACAGAAAAACCAAAGAAATTGGTTGTTAAAATAGTGACGAAGGCCGAAAGAGAACTAACTAAAAAAATGTCCTTTTTTACTTTTTTGGCAAAAATCCTTTTTAGAGAAAAGTAAAAAAAGACTACAACAATAGACAGGTAGCTAGCTAGCCCCACCGTTCCACTAGTCGCCGCAAAATTAAGATACTCGTTGTGAGCCTTGTTGTATAAAAAATCCCATTCCGAAGTTAGATTGTGCTTGGCCGGTCTGACCCAATAATAACTGTAAGCAAAAGTTTCTACTCCAGTACCAAAAATTGGCTTTTGTCGCCAAAGATCAACCGCCCCCCGCCAAACTATCTTTCTTATCTCTCCGGAAGGAGTAATATTTAAGCTTGAGGCCTGTTCAACTCCCTCATCAACCATCACCTCTGTTCCCAACCCGCCCTCTTTAATTTTTTCTACTGTCCCTGCCAAAACTGATGGCACGGAAGGAGAAAAAGGGGTGCCAACCAACAGACCTAAGCCAATAATCACTACTACTGGAAAGAGGAATGGGGAAATCGCTTTTTTAACTCCTTTTTTTACCTCGAAAGAAAAAAACATTACACAAAAAGACAGAAGTCCGACTCCAAATCCTAAGAATCCCGACTTTGACCTGGTGTAAAGAAGACAAAGATAATAAATGAAAAAAAGGCCGCCTATTAGCTTTTTTTGTTTTCCTTTTTTGGAAGATAGAAACATTGACAAGCAAGCAATAAGAAGGATGTCAAGATAAGCAGCCAGCCAGTTGGGCTGACCAAAGGTAGAAAATACTCTTCTTTGTACATCCTGAACCCAAAGGTTCTTATCAATACCAAAATGCTCGGCAATGCCATAGAAAGAAACCAAAAGCCCTGAGAGCAAAGAGGCTTTGATTATCTTTTCAAGCCAATACTTTTCCCCATTGCTTACCAAAGCAAAGTAAAGAGCCAGGCAAGAGATGGTTGACAAAAGTCCACCATGAAAACGCGAGTAATAACCATATAGACTGGTATGTGGGTCAATTGAAAACAGGGTGGACAAAAGCTGAGAGAGAAAGAAAACGATCAGTGGCCAAAAAAGGACAGTCTTTCGAAAAACAAACCTTTTTTCCAAAATCATCCTCACCAGCCAAAGGGAAACAATCAGCGAGGTAAATAAATAGACTAATACAATCTTATTGAATTCAAAAAGCTCAAAATTAACCGGGGTCCAAACTAAAGGGGTTGCGAAAAACAGCCCCAGAAAAGAAATTAAAATCGCTTTTTTAACTTTCTCTAGCATGGGTTTATTCTACCAAAAAAGATCTAGAGATTTTCAAGCTCCTGCCAATCAGTTTTTATCTTCTCGCCCTTTTCGTCAAACTTAAAAAGACCTTTTTTCTCGTCTTTAACATGATCAATAAACAAAACTCCATTTAAATGATCCAGCTCGTGTTGAAAAACAATCGCCTCCATTCCAGAAAGATCAGCCGACTTATCAATCAGTTTTCCTAGGTTATCTGGTTCCTGCCACGAAACAGTAATCTTTAGCCATCTTTTCACCGGACCGAATACTGCAGGAACTGACAAACAACCCTCAAGAAATTCTTCTTTGTGACCATGATCATCCTCCATCGCCGGATAAACTTTGTCGCCATGGGTGTCTTTAATTTTTGGATTGATAAAGGCTAGTACGCCTGTTTTTGTTTGCGGGAAAGAAAGAATGTTAGCTTTGATGACAAAAATTCTTCCCTTTTTGCCTATCTGAGGCGAGGCCAAACCAATACCGTCTCCGTAAGTAACTATTGCTTTTTTGAGACTAGTAACAGTCTTCTCGGCTTCTTTTCCCCAAGAAACAACTAGTTTTTGTTTTACTCTGAGGGAAAGGTGTGGATAAATAACGATCTTCTTCATAGGTTTGATTTTATCACAAAAAGGCACATTTAGTGTTAAAATGGTTAGAAATGATTATCTTTTTTGGCTCGTCTCAGTATTCAATCCCTGTTTTGAAAAAACTTCTCAAGGCCAGGAAAGATATTTTGGTAATCACTACTAAAGATAAACCGGCCGGCAGAGGAAAAGCCCTGACGGCAAACCCCCTAAAAAAATACGCTCAGGAAAAAAACTTAGAAACATTTTGTCCAGAAAACCTAGACTCTATTTCTTTAAAAAAATTGAAAGAAAAATTCAAAACAAATTTCCCCTCTCTGGGGATTTGCTGTGTTTACGGTAAAATCATTCCTTCTTCCTGGCTTGATAGTTTTTCGAAAGGAATTTTAAACGTCCACCCGTCACTACTACCAAAATACCGCGGGCCATCCCCGGCCCAGTTTGCAATTTTAAAAGGAGAAAAAACAACGGGGATCTCTATTATAGTTATGGATAGTAAAGTCGATCATGGCCCAATTGTTTTTCAGAAAAATTACTCTATCTCCCCTCAAAATACAGCCAATGATTTATTTGATGACCTTTTTTCTCTTGCTGCCGCCAAGATTTCTGATATAGTCGACAAACAGCTGGCAGGCAAAAACAAGCCCAAAAAACAAAATCATTCTCAAGCCAGCTTTACTAGACAGATTGAAAAAGAAGATGGGTTTATAAGTCTTGAAGCAATCAAGCTGGCAATTGCGGGAAAATCAATAAAGGCTAAACTACTTCCAAAAATTTTCCGGCTGGCTAATCCAAAAACAAAAAGCTTCTCCCCGGAAATTATTAACCAAGCAAGAAAAGCTTTTTCGCCCTGGCCAGGAATATATACCAAGGTTGAATTAACCAGGAAAGGAAAAGTCGAGGAGAGAACTCTTAAGATTCTGGATACTAAAATTAATGGAAAAAGGCTAGAAATTAAAACTGTTCAGCTTGAGAGTAAAAATCCGGTTACTTTTTCGCAGTTTTGCTCTGCTTATCAGATTTTTTAGCTACTTTTTTAGGTTTTGATTCTTTTTTAATCTCCGGCTTTTTTTCTTTTGTCTTTTGGCTAACCTCGGCGGCTCTTTTTTTCATCGTCTTTATACAAGTAGTACAAAGCTTCATGCTCATTTTAAGTCCCCCTACCCGGATGGTAGTTTTTTGAATATTGGCCTTAAATGCTTTTGGTTTTTTAGTCGCTTTCTTCCTAAACTTTTTGGAAGCAACACCTCTTTTGTGTGCACTTTGTCTGCCAATTTGTGTTTTTTTACCGCAGTTGTCACATCTAGCCATAAATTTCTCTCCTTTAAAAACGGCTTGTCCGCCTTATCTTTAACCTGTATACTATACCAGTCGGTTAGTTTAATATCAAATACCACCAAATGTTTATTTTCTGGATTATTGCTTTGGTTATTGCCCTTTCGATACACGAGTATGCCCATGCTCGAGCCGCCGATGAACTGGGAGATCCCACTCCTCGGTTAAACGGCAGATTAACCTTAAACCCCCTAGCCCACCTTGACCCGATTGGCACTTTGATGCTTTTGCTCTTCCGGTTTGGCTGGGGAAAGCCAGTACCGATTGACCCTTACAATCTCAGAAATCCCCGAAGAGATCAGGCATTAATTTCTCTAGCTGGGCCAGCAAGTAATTTTATCACCGCAGTAGCCTTTAGCCTTATTTACCACCTTATATCCAACTTTGCCCCGGCAATAAACTCACCTTTAGTTTCTTCCTTCGCGATTACTGTGGTAATAATGAATCTGGGACTGGGCATTTTTAATCTGCTTCCTTTCGGTCCTCTTGACGGAGCAAAGATTTTTTTAGGGTTTTTACCAGCAGACAAGGCTGAAGATTGGGAACAGGCGATGAGTCAGTACAGCCTGATTGTATTTTTACTCACGCTTCTACCAATAATCAACGGTAGCTCAATTTTGAGCTTAACACTGGGAACCTTGGTCAACTTTTTTTTGAAACTACTTTTCCCTTCTTTTAGCGGGATCATCTGATTAAAGATCAATGATCTTGTTTATTTCCTTGAGAAGTTCGCCTATTTCCTTTTTACTCATTCCGTGAGCTTTTGCTCCTTCCTCTAAAGTTTCAAAGGCGGCAGCAAAACAACCAATACAATGAAGCTGATATTTATCAGCCAGAATATCGGCCGCCTTAGGATATTTTTCAACAATATCTCCCAGCTTTGTTTTGCCTGTTATTTTTAGCTTATTTTTTTTCTTTTCCATTTTTCCTCCATTTATTAATTCCTTTAACAAGTACGTCCTGGCTTAAAACCGAACAGTGCAGCTTTACCGGAGGCAGTCCTCCCAAAGCTTTGGCAATGTCATTTTTGTTAATTTTTTCTGCCTCAGTGAGTAGTTTTCCCTTAGCCAGCTCGGTCAATACGCTGGTAGTGGCAATTGCAGCAGCACAGCCTAAAGTCTGAAATTTAATATCCTCAACATAGTCTTCCCCTTGTTTTTTGCCAATTTTCAAATAAATCTTCATCACATCTCCACAAATCGGATTTCCCGCCTGGGCAAAAGCGTCCGGATTTTTCATTGTTCCCATGTTCCTGGGATTTTTGAAATGATCAAGAACTTTTTTGCTATACATTTAACTAATCCCCTTTCTCATTGCTCTTAATTTATTAATAATCTCTGGAAATACGTTCAAAACATAATCAATGTCTGCCTCTTTCGTCTCTGGGCCAAGCGAGAATCTAATTGAGCCATGGGCTTTCTCAGGAGCAATTCCCATTGCCAGTAAAACATGGGAAGGCTTTAGTTGTCCTGAAGTACAAGCACTACCCGAGGAAGCAGCTATCCCCTTTTCAGAAAGAAGAAGAAGCATTGCTTCACCCTCTACCCCCGCAACCAAAAAACTAGCAATATCAGCCAGTCTTTGTACGGGGTGACCGGTCAAACTTACCCCATTAATTTTTAGCATTCCAAAAATCAGTTTGTCTCTTAGCGCACTAACCTTTTTTATATTTTTTTCCGAATTAGTTAGACTAACCTCTAATGCTTTGGCCATGCCAACAATCAAAGGCACCGGTTCGGTACCAGGAAAAAGCCCCAATTCATGGTGACCACCAAAAGTAAGAGGAGATATTTTTACGGTTTTACCTAGATACAAAATCCCCACTCCTTTGGGACCGCCAAACTTGTGTGCACCCAAAGAAAAAAGATCCACTCCAAAGGAAGGCAGATCAAGCGGTAACCAACCAACGGTAGCGGCCGCGTCAACATGAAAATATATCCTAGTCCCCAACTCTTTTTCTTTAGCCTTAATAATTTTACTAATCTTTTCTATCGGCTCGACCGTTCCTACCTCATTATTGGCATACATTACTGATACCAAAACGGTTTTGGCAGTAATTGATTTTTCTAAAGCGTTAAGATCGACCAAGCCAAACTCATCTACTGGAATATAGCTGACTACCGCTCCCTTTTTCTCCATCGCTTTAAAAACATCCAAAACAGCATGATGCTCAATAGATGAAGTAATTATGTGGGGGCTAGAAATCCCTTCAAGCACTCCTTGAATGGCAAGATTATCAGAAACAGTTGTTGTGCCGGTAAAAATTATTTCATTCACACTTACATTTAGCAGGCGGGCAATTTTTTCTCTAGCTTCATCAACCACCACCCGGGCCTCCTGGCCAAGAAAATGAACTGACGAAGGATTGCCAAATTTATCACTAAAATATGGCACCATTTCCTTTAATACCTCCGGGTAAACCGGAGTGGTGGCTGCGTAATCTAGATATACTTTTTTTGTTTTCATTTCAGTTTTTACTAAATCGCTCAAAGTTTACTGTTGCAAGCACCTGCTGTCAAGATAAACCTAAAGTCATTTGTAATTTTGGCTTTTGATCAATCTTGCCAAAATCTATCTCAACTTTCTTCTCCTCGTTCCATTTGTTTTTAAAAGTTAAATGGCCATTTTTAGCTCCATATTCAAAAACCTTGGCGGTTACCTCGACATCTTGGCGACAGTATTTGGCTAGCTCATCGAGCCTTCCTTCCCGCCAATATTGAACCGCAGAAAGACCGCTTCCCGATTTTCCTTCATTTAAAGTAGACATTGCTACCGCCTGAAGAGAAATCCGGTGCGAAACCACTTTCTCTATCTCGGCCATTATATCCAAAACAGAAAACCGAGAAAAATCACCCTGGTAATATCCCGAAAGAGCCGGCAGATCAAACTCGATAACATTAAAACCAATTATCCTGTCAGCTTTCTCCATTATCGGCCAAAGGCCGGATATTTCATTCTCAAAAAAGCCAACGTAATCCCCGCTTTTGTAGTTGCCTGATTCGTCAACCATTAAAGCACCGACATATGAAACCCCTAGGTCAGCTGGTTTGCGAGAACTAATCTCGGAAAACAACTTTTTGGTTTCAACGTCAATCACCAACTGATTCATCAGCCGATTACCTCGCTTAAATTAACTTTTTTAATCTGCCTGATAAAATCGCCCTCTAGTTTTCTCCAAAAACCTTTTAATCGACAACGATGGACACAATCGTCCCCATTAAAGCAACTAACAATCCTTTTATCATTCTCAAAAATTTCAAAAACTCTCCAAAGAGAAGTTTTTTTGGGATCGATAGTTAACCAGTAACCGCCCCCCGCCCCTTCCCGGCTACCCAAAATTTTTTCGTTTTTTAAATTAGTAGCCACCTTAGCCATCAGTCTAGTCGAAAGCCCGGAGTGACGGCAGACTTCTTTTAAAGATATTGGCTCTTTTTCGCTTTTCAAATGGTTAATCAAAAATAGTGCGTATTCTGTTTGGCGGTTAACTGTAATCATCTGCTAATTATTGTCTGGTAACTACTACCAAACTAGTAATAGTTTAAACAATATTCTCCTAACTGTCAAGTGTATTTTCGAAAAGCAGGGTTCCGACAGTGCTTTTTATCCTTAACAATCAAGATAATTAGTTCTTTTATACCTAGTTTTAAATTTGACAACCGTAAATTTACTCCTCTACAATATATATGTCCTGCCAAAAGGCATTTGAAAACTAAATAGGAGATTTTCCTCCACAACAATCTAAAAAGGAGGAGCGGGGTTTTCTGTCTCCTTGGAGCCAGAAACAGTTTCTCCACTTTTTTCCGATCGAGGAAAACCTATTTTGAGCCCACGGCGGGACTTTCCGCTGAAACAAATTTCTTTTCTTCCTAAAATATTGATATAATTTCCTTGTGCCTGGATAGCTCAGTTGGTAGAGCAAGCGCTTTGTAAGCGTTAGGTCGAGGGTTCGAATCCCCCTCCAGGCTCAAATAGCCCTACTAATCCATGAACTAATTTGAGCAATGCTTTTTTTGAAATTTGCCGAATCGACTTCAAAGTACTTAATGTTATTCTTTTTACAATCTTTTCTAACCCATTTACTAAATTCGGTACAATAAGCAATTACTCTTTTAAAAGTTTCAAAATCCTCTTTCTCCAGCCAATCACCGGCAGTTCTGTTTTTCCAAGAATATTTTAAAAACTGCTCAAAGTTGGTATTACCAACACAAAAAAATTTAATTCCATACTTTTTTAGAAATTCTTTTGAAAAAAACTGAGGCATTAAAGCTACCCCTTCGAAAATGTACTTATCCAATCCTTGGTAATCTATTGACTCCACAAAACCCCGAACTAATTTGGCAACTTCGCTAGATTCCTGATTTTGAAAACTAATCGCCTCTTTGGCTGAATATTTAGAATAGTAATTTTTGGGGTCTTCCCACTCCCCCTTCTCAATGACAGAAAATAAATCAGAATCTTTAGAAACACTGTTGAACTCAATTACTCCCTGTCTCAAAGAGTCGGTAGGCACCAAGGATGTTTTTAACTTCTTGGCAAGCTTGCCTGCTAGCAAACTTTTTCCCACCCTGGGAGGACCACCGATATAAATTATCATTTTTTTTCTAAAACGTTAACTATTAATACTACTTAATAGGATGTAAAAAAGTTGGCTCAGACTTTTCGTGCTCCGGCCAGGTAGTTTCGTCAGTCAAATTAATATCACCCCAGATCATAGTCAATGATCCTTCCCTGTCCACTGTCGAGGAATCATAACTACCACAATGATGAATCGTTAAGTGAGGATAATGTTTTTGGTACTCCTCTACATCGGTTACTACTCCGGAGTGATAACTGGCATCAGACACTAGGCCAGAGTTTAAATCTAACACTGCCAGGTGGCCTCTTCCTTTTTCTTTGGGTTGACCTGCTAATAAAACTCCGGCAAAGGGAAGATTATTCTCAGAAAATAATCTTTCGGTAACCGCCAAAACAGCTACAGATTGATCCTGACAGTTGCCCCCTACCCCCCTAACTGGGGATTCGCTTATTCTTTCAGAATCATGATTAAACTGAAATGACCCTGGATCAGATGGAACTTTCTCGGCCACTTCTTCAACCACAGACTTCAAAAGCAAATATTCTTCCGACTCGCTACTATTTCTTGTTACCTCTGACCACCTTTTGGAGGCCCCTATCACTATTGATTCCACCAATGGGTCTTTATAGTATCGTGGATCTTCAAGATGACGAACCGCTATACCAGGATAGCCGAACTTAATTATATGTTTTGCTCGTATTGATGGTCCTTCTGTCCCAAAATCATCCATTATTTCGTGCTCTCCACCCTCAACCAGACTTTATCAAATGGTAGTTTTTTAATTTTTAATTTCCAAAAAATATTTAACCACAAATACCCCCTGGCACAAAAAAGCAAAAAAAGATACCAGTATTCTAAAATTGATTTAGGAAAGGTTAGTAAAATTTTTGCTTGCAAAAACTCCTGTTTTATCCCCCTCATCATCGGCACGGCGACATTTTTTTGACTGGCACCACCAACAGAACGGGTTTTTTGTTTTATCCAGTCTTTAAAATTGTTAGGAAACTTAACCAAGACCTTTGCCTCAGGAGCATATACAGTTTTATATCCTTTTTGATAAACCTGCTGGGAAAGATAGGCGTCTTCGGTGAGATGGTCGGCAGGAATATGAGTAAAAAGGTTATTTCTAATTGCTAGTAAATATCCAGAGCAATCTAAGAACTGCCCTTTTAAGCTTCTTTGGATTCTAACCAAATGAGCGACTTCAGTAAGCAGATACGCCCAGTACCCAAATAGGCTTGACTTATCATTTAAAGAAACCGGCCGGCTACTGACTATCCCCACTCCTTTTTCCTTAAACTTTGAGATTAAACTCTTTATCGCGTTTTTATCCATCCAAACATCGCCATCAGTCAAAACAACAATATCGCCGGAAACTTTTTCAAAAACAAGATTTAAAGCAGTAGGTTTTCCGTTGCCAGGATCTTTAAGAACCTTAACCCCAGAAAATTTTTCAGCAGCAGAAATGGTTTGGCTGTCCGGAGCAACTACCCAAAGCTCATCAACTCTTAAATCAATTTGATTTTTAACGCTCTCCACCGCTTTTCCGATTGTCCCCTCTTCCCTGAAAGCAGTAATCACTACCGAAAGCTTGGGTTTTTGACTCATACCGATATTTTACACTAAATGGCAATCTAAGTTCATTTTGGGTAAAATATACCAATATAAATAGTCTCCGTAGCTTAACTGGATAAAGCGCTTCCCTGCGAAGGAAGAAACTAGGGGTTCAAATCCCTTCGGAGACACCAAGGAGGGATCGCATAGCTGGCCCAGTGCACCGGTCTTGAAAACCGGCGTCCTTTACGGACTCGTGGGTTCGAATCCCACTCCCTCCGCCAATTGGGAAATGTCTTTGTTGGCTCGCCCTCTGCGAGGGCTCGCCAGCCGATTTTAAGCGCAAATTGGAATTTTTTATCTTTCAAAATGAAGTTCGAGCCGATATTTTTTAGGAATGCTCGGATTTCTT
>Ga0210057_1000115_pt1 | contig 153922 bp, 134 predicted proteins | sample CryGeyCG2114_010_2_FD_183968 | JGI IMG/M metagenome (GOLD analysis project Ga0210057, IMG submission 183968) | Groundwater microbial communities from aquifer - Crystal Geyser CG10_big_fil_rev_8/21/14_0.10 (SPAdes) (version 2) | ecosystem: Environmental > Aquatic > Deep subsurface > Groundwater...
TTTGTTTTCATTTCACCTATTTTTTTAGGAACTGGTAAATAGCTAACCAAAATATTTAAAACCTCATTTGGTCTTTCAGTCTTTAGCATTCTAGCAGCTTCAAGAAAAAGCATGTTTTGATACTCGCCTACCGTACCGCCTATTTCTATCAATACAAAGTCAGCTTTATTTATTTTTCCGGCATTTTTTATCTGCCTTATAACTTCATTGGGGATATCGGGAACAACCTCAACACATCTACCGCCATATTCAAGATTACGCTCCTTTTGAATTACTGTTTGATAAACAGATCCTGTGGTCATGTAGTTGCTTCTTAAAATATTGTGATCAAGAAATCTTTCATAGTTACCAATGTCCTGATCGCATTCTAAGCCATCTTCGGTTACGAAAGACTCCCCATGCTCAACCGGGTTCATTGTACCGGCATCAACATTAATATACGGGTCAATCTTAACGGCAGTCACAGAATAACCGTATTCCTTAAGAATACGGCCAATTGATGCTGTTGCTATGCCCTTTCCTACCCCGGACATTACACCACCCGAAACAAAAATGTATTTAGCTTTTTGTTGAGCCAAAAAGTTAATTATTAATTTTCAATTTTATAAACTTCAGATAGTAGTTATCCTTATTTAAAAATTTACTCATTAAAAATTAATTAAAAATTAAAAAATTATTACTTTATAACTAAAATTCTACCTTAACGTTTTCTCTCTCGCCTTCGTTCTCAAGCTCAAAGAATGCTTCCTTGGCAAACTTAAACCACCCAGCGATAATGTTTGTGGGAAATTGCTCAACCTTAGTATTTAAATCTAAAACATTAGTATTATAGAATCTTCTTGCTGCTTGAATCTTATTTTCTGTATCTGTTAACTCATCCTGTAATTTAGCAAAGTTTTCAGAAGCACGAAGCTGTGGATATGCCTCAGATATAGCAAATAAGCTCTTCAGAGCCCCTGAGAGCATGTTTTCGGCCTCCGAATGTTCCTTAACACTTGAGGCATTCATAGCCGCACTACGGGCCTTTATAACGCTTTCCAACACATCTTTTTCGTGTGCTGCATAGCCCTTTACTGTCTCTACTAAATTGGGAATAAGGTCATATCTACGTTTCAATTGAATATCTATATCAGACCAAGCTTCCTTAACTCTGTTTCTAACGCGGACAAGCATGTTGTATGCTCCGACCAACCATAGGCCAAAAACAACTGCGATTATTAAGATTATAAGTCCCAAATTCATATTTTATAGTTAAAAGTTTTTAAAGTTTATAAAGTATTTAACTTGATAAACTTTTTGCTTTAAAACTTGATAAACTTAAATTTTAATATATCACAAATAAAATTTAAACAAAAATAAATGAGAGTTTCATAAACTCTCATTTGGTAAAAAATAAAGTGCATAGTTATACAAAGCCCCGATAAATACCGAAATTGAAGTAGCAAGCAAAACATTGGCTGTAAATAAAAAATAGGTCAAAATACCGAATATCAAAACAAAGGGTATTTTATAATATTTAATAAAAACTTTATAATTACTAATTTTTTTCATCACAATCCTTGGCAAATAGTTACCCTCTGTATCAAAATCATTGTCATTTTTTTTCAAGTTAAGTTCGGTACTATGAAAATCTAAAGCGTTCACCCATATCCACAAAGACCAAACAACCGGCCAAGACAAATAATTACCACTAAAGTCAAAACCAGCAATAGCCATCAAAAACATAGCAAATAAAAAAACCACGATGGTCATTTCAATCCTCCATTTTATTTATTATTTTAAAAAACTTTTTAAAAGATTATCACTAATACTTATTTTTGCCAAATTAAAACCGCGCCTCCAGGCGCGGTTTTAATTAATTTAATTTGGAATCAAAACTAACCCCCCACCAACTTAATTCGGGAATCCGCCTTACTATGCGTTCCTTAAAATCCACCCATGCCTCCCATTGGGGGCATTCCTCCTCCCATTCCTCCAGCAGATCCTGAATCCTTTTCTGGTTCAGGCAAATCTGTTACCACGGCTTCAGTTGTAAGAATTAATGATGCAACAGAAGCTGCATTTATAAGAGATGTTTTTACAACCTTAAGAGGATCAATGATGCCTGCTTTCATCATATCAACATATTTACCGGATGCAGCATCAAAACCTTCACCGGGCTTTCCATGATAAATCTTGTGAATTACCTCATTTGAGTCCTTTCCTGAGTTTTCAGCAATAGCTCTTAACGGTTTCTCAAGTACTGACTTTATTATTGCCACACCTTTGGCTTCATCGCCAAACTCGCCAACACCGGCTGATTTGTAATCAAGCTCTTTTGCTGCCTCAAACAAGGCGATACCCCCACCGGGGAGAATCCCCTCCTCTAATGCCGCACGTGTAGCTGCGATTGAATCCTCTATTCTAAATTTCTTTTCTTTCATTTCAGTTTCCGTTGCTGCACCGACTTTTATTACCGCAACGCCTCCTGTGAGTTTCCCGAGACGTTCTTGCAGTTTCTCTCTATCAAAGTCGGATTTAGTATTTGCCAACTGTCCTTTTATTTGAGCTACCCTCTTATCTATATCACCCTTTTTGCCCTTGCCGCCAATGATTGTTGTGCTTTCTTTGTTTGATACAACTTTTCTTGCGCGTCCAAGCTGATTTAATTCTACAGAATCTAACTTAATCCCTCTATCTTCTGAAATAACTTCGCCGCCAGTAACAATTGCGAGATCCTCCAATATTTCTTTTTTCCTGTCTCCAAATCCTGGAGCCTTAATGGCGAGGGTATTGAGGTTACCTCGAAGTTTGTTAACAACAAGAGTTGCCAAGGCATCTCCATCCACGTCTTCCGCAACTATTACCAAATCCTTCCTGCCTCCTTTCGATATTTTTTCAAGCACTCCCAATATGTCCTGAATTGATGATATTTTTTTATCTGTTATTAAAATATAAGGATCATCATACACAGCTTCCATCCTCTCAGTACTTGTAACCATATAAGGCGAAATATATCCTCTATCAAACTGCATTCCTTCGACTAACTCCTTTTCAAGACCAAAAGTCTGTGATTCTTCTACTGTAACAACTCCATCTTTACCAACTTCATCAAAAACATCCGCTATGAGTTTACCCATTTCTGTATCATTGGCTGAAATAGAAGCCACCTCCTTTATTCTGTCATACCCTGATACATCTTTTTTGTTTTTATCGAGTGTTTTGGCAATACTCTCTACTGCTTTATCTATACCTCTTTTTAAAAACACGGGATTTGCGCCTGAGTTCACCGCGCTAAAACCCTCGGCTACAATAGCTTGTGCAAGAACTGTTGCTGTCGTTGTTCCATCACCTGCAATGTCTCCGGTTTTTGATGCAACTTCCTTTATAAGCTCAGCGCCAATATTTTCAAACTTGTCCTTAAGCTCGATTTCTTTAGCAACAGTCACACCATCCTTGGTAATAATAGGTGCGCCAAAACCCTTATCTAAAATAACATTCCTGCCTCTAGGACCAAGGGTAACCTTAACTGCATTTGCTATTTTATCAACACCGCGCTTTAGCGATTCGCGGGCTTGTTCTTTGTAAATTATTTGTTTAGCCATTTTTTTAACTTGCTGACTGCTACATCTGTCGCCTTTGGCGACTTAGACTTAGCTAAACCAGCTCGTATTCTTAAAGCTTTTAATTTAATAAATTATTATTCCAAAACAGCCAACACATCTTCTTCTCTGGCAATTAAATATTCTTTATCTTCTACCTTTACCTCGTTAGGGCCATATTTAGTAAATAAAACCACTTGGCCTTTTTTAAGACTAACGGGGATAAGCTTACCGTCATCGCCCATTTTACCAGGACCGACAGCAACAACTTTAGCTTGTTCTGGCCTTTCTTTGCTCACGGTTTCGGGCAAAATAATACCACCTTTTTTATTTTCCTCTTTGACCGGCTCCAATACGACACGGTCGGATAATGGCTTAATTTTCATACCTAATATTAGACGCTGATGCATAAATAAACACGAATTATAATTATTATTCGTGAATATCAACACATCTGTGTCGCTTTAGTTAGCACTTATTATATAAGAGTGCTAATAACAAATATGTTAACAAAAACAAAAATCCAGTCAACCCCGCTCTTGAAATTGATTCCGTCGCCACTACTTCACATAGTTGAACTTATTTATTTCAAGGGCGGGATCAGCCCCATTCTTAAAAAATATCGAAGTCATACAAAATCCCCGTTATTGTACGGGGATATTTTTCCATGTCGGGGTAAATATATATTATATAGACTGAATTAAAATAACATGAAAAAATTTTGTTCTTATTAAACTATATTTTTCTTATCCTCCTTTTCTTCTTCCTCTTTTTTATCTTCGTTAGTTTCTTTATCTTTGCCCTCCTCTTTGGGGTTAGGCATTGTAAAATTAGAATTTCCAAGAACAACATAATTTCCTGGAACTTCAAATGAATCAAAAATTAAAAATCTATCGTTTGGGCTTTGTTTGTTAAAAAACCAAGCCTCTGCCGAAGACAATCCATGAGCATTGCTTTTACCGGTTGCCTTGTCATCTGAACCGCAATCTTCGCAATACGCATAAATATTATTTCTGTTCTGAGTAAAATTCAACAACTTAATAACCTCAGGGGATGCCTGCCATTTTTTATTTAAAACTAAATTTGCCAAATAATTTCCTGATGATAACTTAATTTTTTTACCATGAAGACTTTCATCGATCTTTCTTAGAAATTTAAAATTAACCTCATTACCGTCTTCATCATATAAAAAAGTGGTAACGGAAACCTTAGTTTTGTCTTCATCTACAAATTCGGCAACAGCTTTTTCATTAAAAACTAATGTTTTATAATCTGTCTCGCTTTGGGATAAAACAATATCAATAGATTCAACATTTGGATTTAAATTTTCAGGCCCACCGACATACATCAGCAATTCATCGGGCAAAGTAAAAAAGTCTACTTTTTTACCGCTGTTGCCTGGAAATAGAAACGCTCCCCAAAATTTACTTTTTGCTAAAAGGTCGGGTGTATTCTTTCCCCTTACTTTATAATCTATATCCATATCCAAGCTCCCATCCAATAAATTCTCGGCATTCTTAAGTGTCAACTGAAGTAAAGCGGGGATAATCTTGCTATAAGCGCAATAAACTTTATTTTCATAAGTTTCACCTTTTTTGTTTTTTACGATTATGTTTAACTCAAAACTTTTAGCTGTAACTCCCAATTTTCCGACGACCCCGAACGGACCGTTGAAGATAGCAGTCCCGATTGGACCTCCGGTTGTTTTAATGAATTTTGAAGATATCATCGTAGAAGCAATGTTTGTTAATGTGTTGGCCTTAAAAATTGGCGCCCCCATTACCCCCATATTGAAAAGACCTTCCATGGAATGGCCGAAAACATATAATGTCTCCGCTGTGTTTTCAAATCTGCTGGTAATAACTGTGCCATTGGCACAAGCAACCCCCCCTTCATCATTCCACGCAAAACAAATTGCCACACTGTCTCCCGGGGCAAAAACAAGCTCGCCGTTTACAGCTGGTGTTTGATCAATAATATTGCCGGGCGTGCTTTGGGAAAGCCATTTATTTGAAATGCCTTGGCTATTTTTATAAAAATCAAATGTGTATTGAATAGGCATAATAAGACCTTGAGGCCATTTGCCAAAAACCAAACTCGTCATCACAGAGCCCACCAATCGGCCGTCTATATATATAGGGGATCCGGACATGCCCTGCATAATACGCGTGGTTTCGAGTAATTTTCCGCTACCCTTACCGTCCCCTTTTAATTTGGGGCCATCATAATACTCTGCAAAAATTCCTTTATAAAAACCTAGGCCAATGTCATCAATTGATATCACTTTGCATTTAAATTTCTCGGGCTCTCCATTGCCGAAATCAGAATAGCCATAGCATTCCATGCCAGGTTTTACCTCAGATAAGGGCATAATCTCCTGAGCACCAACAGGAACCGTAATTAAAAACAAAATCATAGCTAGGAAAACAAAATTCAATAAACAACTTAAAAAAATCTTCTTTAATCCGTTCTCAAATTCATAGTTATTGTGTTCCATATATTTTTCCCCATGTTTTTAATGAACTAAATTTATATTAATTTACAATAAAACTCCCCAGGAATCAACCTCGGGAATTTTCAATATCGCCTTACTAAATCAATTAAAAATTAAACCACAATACCCAAATCACTTAATTTGTCGCCATACTTCTTAATTATATATTTTTCTGGTGAGTCGGGATGAAACTCTAATCTCTCATCACAATACACAACCTTGCTCCCCTCTTTATAAGTGAGAGGGTTTTTAATTATTCTACCAAGCTGAATGTTTTTAGTTTTGCTTTCTACCACTCCTCCGATCCAATAAAAACTTAAAGCTCTCTCAAATAAAAAAGATATAGCCCTTGAAACCATGCTGGCTCTTTTGTGCTGGTTTGAATTAAAATTCCATTTTTGAACACAATCTAGAACCCACTTATTTTTCTCCTTAAACTCATCTACTATAGCTTCTTCTCTTACTAAAAGGGGTATTAAACGAGAATATGTTTGTGCGTTATAAACACTTTTTAAATCAATATGCAATGATTTATCGGTTATATAATGATTTAAACATATTTTATCAGGTGCTATTTTATCAGTTGGTTTTCGTCTAATCCCGACAAGAGACATTAAAACAACAATCAAAAACCTGGCAGTCCACATCCTGCCATGCTTCACAACAACCAAAACATCCAAATCACTCAACTCGTCTGTGCTTCCTGTAGCCAAAGAGCCGGATGCAAAAACAGCTTTGATAAACGGCAAAAAACTCATAAGAGAAACTGCGAGTCTTGTACGTTTTATTTTTTTATTTAAAATATTGTCTTTCTTTTTTCTTAGAGGAATTAAATATTCACGATTTGGTAAAAAATAATAATCGCCGTTTAAATCGATTTTATTTTTTTTAATTAAATCAGCAAGAGAACGCCCCACCAAATCTTTTTTAGCAACAACACTTCTGGGAAAAGTTTTTATTAAATAATTAAAAACCTCGTCCCTACTCAACGGATAATCAAAAATATCATAATAAATCAGTGTTGCCATTATAGATTTTTGTAAATCATCCATACTCAAATATATACCACAGGCGACAGGAATCTAAAAGCAAAAAATTAAACCCCGGAATAATCTTTATGCACAATAAAAGCCCCGCCTTGGCGGGGCTTTAAAAATTTTATAATTATTATTCTAAGTAATCATCGTAATCATTATAATATTCCTTGTTATCTTCCTCAGTACCGCTTTCATTTTTCCAAAAATCTATACCCCTTATAAAACCATCTAAAAGTATCTTATCTAATCTACTTCTATTCTCATTACCCAAAATAGCAGATATATCTGAATTCATCTCGCTTAATGAATGAACACTGGAGTACCTTTTAATAAATTCTCCGGCGAACATCAGCGCTTCCATCGTGGTCATATTAGTTTTGAAAATTTCTAAAATTTTTCTTTCTCTTTGTTCGTCATCTTGAATTCTTGATAATTCTTCCAAACTATTCATTATTTCTTGTCTTTGTTCATTGTTTTTTCTTTCATAAATCATTTCAAGAGCAATTAAAATTGCATCCAACCCTCTATTCATTCTTTCATGCTCTAGGTGGCCAGAATCAATCAATGATGCAACATCATCTGCATTATCATGCAAAATACCAATAACGAGCTGTCTGTTTATGAAAAATGGGCTTATTGTCACACCTTCGCTCAGTTTGTTTTTTTCATATTCAGCTTGATCAATAAACTTAATAGAGAACCCCAAGGTTCCATTTGCCCAGCGATCCTTAATGTTGTCTACATAATAAGGCTTCGAAAACATACCCAAGCGTTGCGTTATTTGAGCATTAAAATTTCTTGTAACCAACTCGGGGTCGGCATTAAGAATTTCATCATCGGTGTTTTGTGCAAAAACAGGTGCAAAAATAAAAACCAAGAACACAAGCACGGTTACCAAGATTCTAATTTTTTTCATCATTGTCTCCTTAATTATATTTTAAAAAACTATGCTAATTTTAAACTTAAAGACCACAATGGTCAAGAACAAATAAGCATTGCATATCGCCGTAAAATTATACTTGTCATTTAAACTATAATAGGATATTCTTTTGTGGAAAGAACCTTAACAATTAGTCCAGGAGACAATCATGAATACTCACATTCTTAGCAAAAGAAATCTCAGCTTCACAGACGAAGAAGCCGAGGATTTTAGACAAAAAGTATTAAAGATTAAAGAAGAAGTTCACAAAGAAATTATCGGGCTTGATGAATCAATTGAAGGTCTAATTGTAGCACTTTTGGCTGGTTATAGCGGCAGAGGCCATGTAATTTTTGAAGCTGCTCCAGGCAGAGGTAAAACTCTTTTGATTAATGTTTTGGCAAGAGTAATGGATCTTAAATTTAAAAGGCTCCAGGGTACTCCCGACTGGGAACCCAGCGATCTTTTATACTCCCAAAAAGTAGAAGGCAAGACAATCCACGGGATTGTTTTTTCCGAAGGTCCTATTTTCACGAATATCCTTCTCGCAGATGAGCTGAACAGGAACACCCAAAAATTCCAAGCAGGTTTATTAGACGCTCTTGAGGAAAAAATGGTTACGTTTGAAAATGAACCCCGAAATCTGGGTCCAATCTTTCACGTTTTCGCAACTCAAAATCCGATCGAGACAGCTGGAACTTATGGCGTTTCAGAAGCCCTTATGGATAGATTCATGTTCAAAATATTTGTAGGGTTCCCAACGACAGAGGAACTTCGTCAAATTATTGCGAGAGATCAAGTGCCCAAAAAACTAAATGTACTCCTTGCACCTGCAGAACTTACAAAGTGGAGCAAATTAATTTACGAAAATTATACACTTAACCTAAAACCGAATTCTACTCCGGTTCGCTATATTGCCGACATAACAGAAAGAGCATATTATCACCCAGCAAAAAAGGAAGGCGAGGGTGGAGAATCGCCCTCAGTAAGAGCCGGCGAAGATCTAAAAATTGCAGCAGGCGTTGAAGCATTCCTGGGTGGGCGCGATAAAGTTAGCCAGCAAGATGTAAAAAAATGGATTATACCTGCCTTTCGAGGCAGATATGCCATTAGTAAAAGATTGGCAATTGAGTTTGGCTATGGTGGAGAAAAAGGAGAGAAAAGCCACCTAAACCACCTGACCGACAGTGTTTTGGCAGATATCATAAACAACACCCCATTCGTTCCAAAGGAGGTATAAAATGCCGGATCAAAGATTACGATTATTTTTATCAAAAAAAATACACGGAATGCTTGCAGGCGATCATTCAAGCCAACAAATAAGCACCCGCGGTTATGAATTTGATGAGAGAAGAGAATATAGATTTGGTGATGACCTAAGATCAGTTAATCCTTTATCTACCGCAAAAAGAGGCGAAAACGCCAAACCAAGAGTGGACATAAAGCAGGTTGATAAAGGCGTAAATATAGTTTTTGTCATAGATTGTTCAAATTCAATGCAATTTGGAACTTTTAAGAGTAAGTATGAACAAGGGGTAGATCTAGCATTCAATATTAGCGAAGCTGCAATGGGAGGAGGAAATAGATTTCGTTTTATTGTTGTTGATAATGAAATAGTATACGATAGTGGCCTTATATTTTCACAAAGCATCATATTAGAAAATGAGCCTAGGATAAAAAGACTAACCAGCAAAACCAAGACCACATCTTTCTCTAACGCCATAAAATACATTGAAGATGGAATGGAAGAAGGCGTTTTCAATAGGCCGGGTTTAATATTCATCATATCCGATTTTTTAATTAACTGTCATGACAGTAATTATTTAGAAAAAAATCTTGCTGACCTAAATAACATCTTCAGAATCTCTGAAGAGGTAGACACAATAGCTCTAATAATGAGAGACCCGGCTGAAACAAAAATACCGGGTCTTGGTATGGGTTTTCTTAGATTGTCAGACCCTGAAACAGGCATGAGTTTTATAGCAAAACAAAGCTCGGATACACTTGACAAACTTATGGAAACTTTGAAAAGATATGAACTAGATTTCCTTTTAGTAGATACTTCTACAGAATTGGAAAGGAACCTTGAAAAATTAGCTGATTTACTCGAAGAAAAGCACTAGGCACAGGAGAACACATGCAGGCAACAGCTCAACTCACAAAACTTGCTACAATCCTCGCTGTGCTGTTCAGCTTTGAACTGCATGGCCAGGCTCCATTAAAACCCTTAGTTGTTGAAACTCAGGTTGTAAATAAAGATTTTTTACCGGGTCAAAATGTTGAAATTAAATTTGGTCTTTCTGTAAGGAAGGATGTCAATTATGATCCTAGCGGACTCGAGAATGTTGGCGACAACTTCTCAGTCCAGGAACTAGTTTTTACAAAACCAGTCCCAATAGGCCAAGAAAGAGAATACAACGCAACAATTGCTACGCTTATTCTCAAGCCTGCTGACACCTTGTCATATGGCCAATACAAGTTAGAAGGCCTAGAAATAAAATATGACTTCCCTGTTTCTAGCTTTGAAAAAAACAAGGATGGACAAGAAGTCCTTGTTACAAAAAAACAAACAGAAAAAGTTGCCATACCAGCAGTAAATCTTAACAAAGTACCCCTTGTGGCATTTATTTCCTATGATGAGTCTTTTCAAGATGTGGTCAACATAAGTGAGCACACAGTACTAAGACTTGTAATCTTAAAAGAAAAAGGGGTCCAAATATTAAACGGGATCCCGCCAAACGAACTGGCAAAGGAAGGCATTAAAGATGCTTCAAATCTTGAAGGGCCAAATCTAAAACCCTTCAGCCTAATTAATTTCTACAACGAAACAATCGATAGAGGTCCTTATGAGGAATTAATATATGAGTATACATTGGCGCTTTATGAAGTAAGTCTAATGAAAATGTTTGAAATTCCCAAAATGAATATTTTTTATAGGGTTACAAATGAGTCCGACGGCTCAAGCTCTATTGAAAATTTTTCAACACCGGTTGTAAAAGTCAGGACCAATAGTGTTTTGATGGAAACCAGTGAATTCAAACCTCTCAAAAAAATATTGGGAGGCATGGAAAAAGATCGATACTGGCTTGTTTCCTATTTGCCAATATTGATAGCTAAAGTTCTGGGATGTCTAGCCCTTGTTTTGGCACTTTGGGGTTTGTCGGGACCATTTGTTCGGCTATTATCTCACGTAAAAAAGGTGGGTATTGCCAATATTATACGCTCGACAAAAACAAAAATAGCTTTGTTTGTTAATAGTTTTTATTTTGTGAGCATGTTCAATTTAAAATTTAAATTAAGTGCTCTAGAAAAAAATCCAGACCAAGCAAAACTCAAAGATTTTATATGGGAATTGCGTTGCCACATCGGCAACATGGCCAAATTAAAACAAAAAGAGTTGGCCCACTCATATACTGCACAAGAAATGCTTAAACATTTGCAACAAAGATATAAAGCAACAGAAATAGGCGTACTAGAAGCTGCTGAATATCTTCAAGATGAAGAAATAACTAACCAAGATGTGGCTGTATTAAAAGAAGAACTTAATAAACTTAATAGGGCTAAAAAAATCAGACGATCCTGGGTTAAGAAACTACAAAGGAGGTAGGACATGGAACTCAAGCACCCTGAATTCCTGCTGGGAATTTTAATATTTGTCCTCCTCCTTTTTTTTATTTCTAAAATTAGGAAGAGGCGCGGCATATCTTATTCAAGCAAACTTGCCACAGCAAAAATTTCTTTTATCTGGAAAACAATATCAGTATTACCTAAAATTTTATATCTATCTTTGGCTTTTGTGCTTTTGTTTGCTCTTGCTGCTCCTTTTATAGAGGAATCCAGCACAGAAACAACTATTATAGGCAAGGTGCTTGTCCCCTGCATTGATGTATCAGGCAGTATGGATATAAATATTGATCTATACGCCATGACAAAACTAGAATTTGTTAAAAAAATACTCCAAGAATTTCTAGAATCCCGAAAAGAAGTAGACTCAGTCGGGCTCACCGCATTTTCAGGAGGAGGCGAAGGATGGGGAGCTGGTGTAATCCAATACCCCACTCTAGATAAAGACCTCTTTATAAATTCGTCCAAAAGAATAACGGGTTCCATGTTCGGCGGTTCTACGGCTATCGGAGAAGGAATATTTGTATCCGTTCTTGCCATAAATGAAAACATATGGAATAAAAAACTACGACAAGAAACAGGCAGCCCAGATGCTGAATTTGATATCATCAGACTATGGAATGCCGTTAATGCCCTTAATATGCCCGAAATGGGACTGCCGAATGAATCTTCAGGATCTGAGGATAATGCAATTATTGCAGAGGCCATTAGCTTAACCCCACCGGAAGAAAACAAACACAAAGTAATTATTCTATTTTCTGATGGAGATTCTAACACTGGTCTTGATCCAATAAAATCAATATGGCTGGCCGCACGGCTTGGCATAAAAGTTTATTACATTGAGATAAGAGACAATGAGGCTTATAGAAACTCGGATGGTTTTATCGTTCGGGGTGAAAATTATAATATACCGGAACATCTTAAAAATCTAAGAATAATGGTTAATCAATCCGGTGGAAAATATTTTGCCGGTGATGATTATGAAGATGTAAAAAGATTCTTTATGGAAGTAAGCAGATTAGAACAAAACGAGGTCACTACGAAAATAAAATACAGCAACCGAGAATCATATCAGCAATTTATATGGTTAGCAGCAGGAATTTTGGCATTACTGATATTTATTGAGAATCTTTTTCCCAGCAACTAGCACAAAGGAGAGAAACCATGAAAGTACTAACAGCTTTTATTCTATTAAGTTTAGCTATTGTCCCTGCATACTATGGCATTCTTCACAATGAATACAACGAAGTAATGAAATCAAGCAACACAAACTTTGAACTAAAAAAATATAACGTTGCGACTGATTCCATAGATAAAGTTCGCAATAGTTGGGTCTACTGGCCCATTAACAAAATGCCCTTTCTAGACATTTTGGGCATAGATGAATATTTGGACTATCAAAGAGGTAGAATCAAAGCAGAGTTAGGCGAATATGACGATGCAATGGCCACGCTTAATAATTGTGCCGAATCAAACAACAATGTATTAGCAGGAAACTGTTTATACCTATTGGCGAATATTGCCCTTTATAGGGGCAATGTAAACACTGCGGAAAAAAGATGGAAGGAGGCGCAGGAAAAATATCCGGGTGGTCATGATTACGACACTCAGGTAAACCTGGAGCTTCTCCAGTCACAAAAAAAGAAAGCGCAAGCGATGGCTGCAAAAGCAGGAGCTGTACTAAGCCACAGGAGAAACAATAACCCCAATACATTAGTACAACCGGGTGCAGGCAAAGACAAAACAATAAAACCCTAAGGAGGATGATATGCTAGAAGGATTGTCTTTGTCCAAAATTTTTTTCCTACACAATCAATACTTATGGCATGTTTTTTTGGCCAGTATTGTTACTTTTTTTCTTTATTTGTTTTGGTCCTTAAGAATTTGGAGGTTATACAAACATTTTGGAGGATATAACAACTGCAAAAAACAAGCAAAACAAAGCAAAACAAGTCTTCTTGGTCCATTTAAAATTATGGCCAAAGTCTTGGTGATGACTTTTCTTGCACTTCTTATAGGTCTATCTCTTCTTGAACCATCCATAAAAGAACATGGCGAAGAAAACCAGTACGAACCTTCTCAAATAGTTGTATCTATTGATAGCACATTAAGTATGCTAGCAGAAGATATTAAGCCCTCAAGAATTGAAGCTGCAAAAACTGAAGTTTATAACTTAATAGAGAGAGTTAAGCGTGAGGGTGGAAAAGACAAAATTGCCCTATATAGGTTTACGGATATTGCAATTCCTGCTGTGGTCGTACCCACACAAGACTACGACATCTTAAATCATGAAATTGGCCGTATCACAAAAGGGTTTTTAGGAAGATTTAAAACACATGGTACAAATATATGGGATTCTATAACCCAAGGACTAAAATCTTTCACCTCTGATGATCAAATAAAAATTCTAATCATAATCACGGATGGCGAACAAGCAACAGACGATGAACACTTGGACAAAACACGCCAAGAAGCCATTGAATTAAGAAACAGAAATGAAGATGTTAAAATATTTATAGTAAGCATCGGCACCATAGAAGAAGAACCCTCTTTAATCCCCAAGGTAAAAGACGAGTCGGGCAATGTTCTTGAATTCTATACTCAAGAGGCAGGTCCAGATGAAGGTAAATTCATAGAAACAAGACCTGACAAACAATACATTGAAGAGGTTTGCAGTCAAATTAATTGCAAACCCATAGTTTCCCAATCAGGGAAAGAATTATCAAAAGAATTAGATACTATTCTCACCGAAGAACGCAAAGTAATAGGAGTAAAAGAATCTCCTAAGTTTAAAAATATAACACCACAATTTATAATAGCTAGCTTATTGTTAATGCTATTTATGCCACTAGCCAAGATTTAATCTTGGCAACCCCGCCAACTTAAGCGGGGTTTTTATTTATAAAAAAAAGCCGATTACAATGTATCGGCTTCCTTATTCTCTCCCACTACTATTTTAACTTTTTCCACAGCATTAGGAGTTCTTTTTTTAATTTCTAAAAAAGCTTCTTTGCCGGGGCTAAGACTCCGCTCAAGCCAACGAAACCCCACATCGTCTTTAACTTCTTGAGCATTTACACTCAAAATGATATCCCCTTGAGATATGCCGGAATTAGCAGAAGGCCCATCGGGCACCAAACTGGTAACCATGACGCCCCCGGCATCTTGAAGCCCCAATTGTTTTCTAATTACCGAACTTAGCTCATTTACATTTTGAACATTTATACCAAGATATCCAAGAGAGGTTTTTTCGTTTTTTATATCCTCAACAATCTTTTTTACGACATTAGAGGGTATAGCAAACCCAATTCCAGCGTTACTGCCAGTCCTGCTAATAATCATCGTGGGGATACCCACAAGCTCACCGTCTAAATTTACTAGGGCACCGCCTGAATTGCCGGGGTTGATAGCTGCATCAGTTTGTATCATTTGGTGAGGTAATTTACTGCCATTCATATCTATTGATCTAACTGAACTTACAATACCGCTAGTTAATGTACCACCAAGGCCAAAAGGAGATCCAATAGCCAATACATGCTCCCCCACTCTTATAGAATCTGAGTCTCCAATTTCCATAGCTTTAAAGTTTGCTACTGATTCTTCATTAATCTTAATTAGTGCCAAGTCTGTGTCAGGGGCCACTCCAACTATAGTTGCTGTTATTTTAATGCCTGTAGGCGAAACAACATAGACCTTTCTTGCACGTCTTTTAATTTCTTGGCCATTAACGCTAGAATCTTCTTGTATTACATGCTTATTTGTAACGATATAACCATCTTTACCCCAAACAACACCGCTCCCGCTTCCGTCTGCACTTTGCGGCCTACCCTGAATCACTACAGTAGCCTCAACCTCTAAAGTTACTACGGAATCCTTAACATTGTCGTGTATTTCTGAAAATGTAAATCTGCCGATTGGTTTGTCTTGGGAAAACGCCGGACTTAACCAAATAGCAAACATAAACACAGAAAAAAACATTGCTGTTCTCACTTCTTTCTCCTTTGAAATTTTTAAATGTCTGATTGTAAGATACAATATAAAATGCTAAAATGTCAACATGAAAATAGACACGACATCAATCCCAAACTCTCCTGGAGTTTATTTTTTTAAGGGCAGAAATGGCCAGGTTCTTTATATTGGCAAAGCATCGAACCTTAAAAACAGACTTAACTCTTACAAAAAGAACGATAGCCCACGTATTGAAAAAATGGTTGAATTAGCTGAAAAAATTAAGTGGCAGGAAACTGATTCTGAAATTGAAGCCCTAATTCTTGAATCCCAGCTTATTAAAAAGCAGAGGCCTAAATTCAATATAATGTTAAGAGATGATAAACAATATTTTTACATAGGATTTAGCAATGAAGAATTTCCACAAATTTATATCACCCACCAGCCCCAAAACCCCAAATTTAAAAACAAAAAACTTTTTGATTTTTTGGGACCTTTTACTGATGGAACAGCGCTAAAAATTTCTTTGCGCTTGCTTCGCAAAATATTCCCCTACTGCAACTGCAAACAAAAGCACAACAATTATTGCTTAAATTACCACATAGGAAACTGCCTTGGAATCTGCTGTATAAAAAATCCCGAATCAAAAATTAAAGATCTAGATTTCAGAAAAAAAGAATATATTAAAAACATAAAAGCGATAAGAGATGTGTTAAGTGGCAAAAAGGATTCAGTAATTAAAAAATTCAAAAAAGAAGTACAAGAATTGTCTAAAAATGAAAAATTTGAAGAAGCAGAGATACTACAAAACAAAGTTCACAAACTAGAAAAAGTCTTTGAAAATTCCCAAATTGTTCTTAATAGTAAATATTTATCAGGGACCAGAATTAATCAAAATCATAAGAAGGTTTTAAATGAAGCAAAAAAGTCACTAGGTCTGTCTTCGACACCCTTTCGCATTGAAGGTTACGATATAGCAAATATTCAAGGGGAATATGCCGTAGGTGCAATGATTGTTTTTAAAAATGGCCGTCCGGATAAAACACAATACAAAAAATTTAAAATCAAAAAAGTCTCAGGCGCAAACGATATAGCGATGTTAAAAGAAATATTAGAACGAAGATTTAAACATAATGATTGGGCGTACCCTGAACTAATTATCGTTGATGGAGGCAAGGCACAGTTTCAGATTGCTAAAACTATAATTTCTAATTCCCAATTTTTTATTTCTAATAAAGTTCAAGATGCGGAAAACAAAATTTTCAAACCCACTATTATTGCGTTAACTAAAAATAAAAAACACAAAGGTATTAAAATTTATATTAACGAGCAAAAAAACTCCACACACTTAACAAAACTACCGCCCGCTGTGAAAAATTTAATATTAACGGTTAATGCCGAGGCTCATAGGTTTGCAATAAATTATTATAGAAAATTGCACAGAAAATCCATGAGCAATTTATAAAAACAGTTCCGCCTTTGCGGGACTGTTTTTTAAATCTTCCAAAGCACTATTACGTTAAGCAGTTAACCTCTTAATGTCAGTCCTGCTCTTGAAAATTGTGTTTTTTTAATTTTTCATACACTATCATATGACAAACTTTCAAGGGCGGGGTCAACATATTTCATTTTTTGTTATTTGATATAATGTTTCCATGGCCAATAAAGACAGATCAAAAGCCCCTCTCCCCCCTCAAAACATTGATGCAGAAAAGTCAGTATTGGGCTCAATAGTACTGGATAATGAATCACTCAATAGGGTGGTTGATTTTTTGATGCCTCAAGATTTTTATTCAAGAGCTCATCAAATAATATACGAAAATGCTGTAAAATTAAGCGAAAAAAGAGAGCCTATTGATATTGTGAACCTATCAAATTCGCTTGAAATATCAGGACAGCTTGAACAGATAGGAGGTGTTGGATACATCACAACATTAGTTAATCTAGTAAACACATCCGCTCATATTTTAAGTTATGCTAAGATAGTTCAAAAGAAAAAGGTTCTGAGAGATTTAATAACCACAGCCCACGAAATAATAGGCTTAGGCCATCAAGAAGATGATGATGTTGACTCGTTGCTTGACCAAGCAGAACAGAAGTTATTCGCCATTTCACAACGCTCAGTACAAAGATCTTTTGACTCTCTTGATGCCTCATTAAAAGAAGCCTTTGAACGTTTAGATCGCCTACACAAAGATGATGGCACATTGCGAGGAGTTCCTACAGGATTTTATGACTTAGACAATATTTTATCAGGATTACAAAAATCAGATATGATAATTTTGGCAGCAAGACCTTCTCTTGGTAAATCAACCTTGGCACTTGATATAGCAAGAAATGTTGCCAGAAAAAGCAATTTACCTGTAGGGTTTTTTACTCTTGAAATGTCTCGCGATCAAGTCGTTGACCGTTTAATTGCTTCGGAGGCAAATGTTAATGCTTTTAAATTAAGAACCGGTAAATTGTCATCGGAAGGCGATGGCAACGACTTTGAAAAAATAATGGTTGCCCTAGACAACCTATCAAATCTTAAATTATTTATAGATGACACCCCGTCCCCAACCATATTACAAATAAGGGCTATGGCAAGACGACTGCAGGCCGAACATGGGCTTGGATTAATAGTTGTAGACTACCTACAGCTTGTTAAAAACCAAAGGCATTACGATAGCCCCGTCCAACAAATAACAGAAATATCAAGAAACCTTAAGGCCCTAGCAAGAGAGCTGAATGTTCCTGTTTTAGCTTTGTCTCAGCTAAGTCGTGCAGTAGAAACACGTCCTGACCAAAGACCAAAACTTTCAGATCTTAGAGACAGTGGTAGTATTGAACAGGATGCCGATGTTGTAATGTTTATTTACCGTGAAGACAGAGCAAGGAAAGAAACAGAAAAGAAAAACATAGCGGAAATAATGATTGCAAAGCACAGAAATGGTCCCATAGGTCAAGCAGAGCTCTACTTTGATGAAGAAAGGGTAACATTTAAAAACTTAGCAAAAAATATTTAATGAACTCAAAAATAAATAAAATAATTGAATATCTAACAAAACTTCAGGGCATCGGCCCTCGACAAGCTACGCGTTTGGCATTAGATTTAGCCAGTTGGAATAAAATGGATTTAAAAGATTTTGGAGATGCATTAAGAGATATGAGAAACGGCCCAATCTTTTGTCGCCAATGTTTTAATTTTGCCGAAAATGAACTTTGTTCGGTCTGCTCAAACCCAAAAAGAGACAAGTTCAAAATAGCAGTGGTTGAAAAAATAACCGACATTAATGCAGTGGAACAAACTGGGATATATGATGGTGTCTATCATGTATTGGGCGGTGCAATTAGCCCATCAAACGGGCAAAATGGCCTTAAAATAAGCGAGTTAATTAAAAGAGTGCACATGCTTAGTAATGAACCGGGTATAACCTCCGATAATATTGAAATTATTGCCGCCACAAGCCCAAATACATATGGGGAAACTACTGCCATTTATTTAACAGAGAAACTTAAACCTCTTGGAGTAAGGGTCACTAGACTTGCTCAAGGTTTATCTGCAGGTTCATCAATTGAATATTCGGATGAAGTAACATTGTCGCACGCCTTAAAACATCGACGATAAGTCCAGATTTCACATGCCAAAAAAACAAAATCGGTCATTAAGACCGATTTTTTAATCCTCCTCTTTGACCATGTTGGCCGGCAAGGAAATAAAAAACATAATAACTGAATAAAAAACCATCGAAAATATTATACCAAGAGGAGAAACCTCCTTATAGTTATCCACTAGTAACTTGTCTTTTATAAAATTATTATCATTAAATACAAAATCAATCGGAATTTTAACAATAAAAATATGTATATCATTAATAAAATTCGGGCTTATGGACCAAGAAATCAAGGCCATCAAAGGCACCCCAAGAACTATAGCAGTAACTAGACCAGTAAAAATTGCAATTCTGAGCTTGGTAAATTTAAATAAAAACATAACTGTTCTCCATTTAAAAAGTTAAGGTTCTAACAAAACCATAACACAAAATAATCCCTAGATAAATCCTTACAAATAAATATATTTAAAATAAAACCTACCCATTAGGGCAGGTAGCTTCCGGTGTTGGTTTGCATTTTTTACAAGGTCGATAGCCCTCACTTATGGCATCTTCCCAGGTTAAAAAGAAGACTCGATTTTATTTTTTTGTTTTCATGCCAGACTTACAATCTAGTCTGCCAAAAATTTTGCCTTTCTTCCACCCGGCATATTTACCGGGCACTTTGCTTTCAACAATTTCCCCATTTTTAAGAAGTTTGTACACAAGGACCTCCTTTCGTTTTTTATATTAAAGCAAAGACCCCTTTCGGGGTCCATGCTTAGTAATATATTCGGATAATAAATCCTTGAATATTGGTTACTTGAGTTCAACAATACCGCCTGCTTCTTCAATCTTTTTCTTCAATTCCTCAGCTTCTTCTTTTTTGACACCTTCCTTTATTGGTGCTGGAGCTTTATCTACTAAATCCTTAGCTTCTTTAAGACCCAAAGCTGTTGCCTCTCTTACAACCTTGATTACCTGAATCTTCTGATCTCCGGCAGCTTTAAGAATTACATCAAAGCTGTCTTTTTCTTCAGCAGCTCCGCCTTCCTCACCTCCAGCAGCTGCTCCAACAACTGGTGCTGCCATAGCTATGGCGGATACGCCAAATTTTTCTTCCAATTCCTTTACGAACTCCGAGAGTTCTAGAACTGACATTGATTCAATCTTTTTTATAAGATCATCAAACTTTCCACTTGATTTTGTTTCTTCGGCCATAATTATTTATACACTTCTTAAATTTTTAACTACTTAGCTTTTAGCAACGAGCCAAGAAACTGGAAACCTAAGAAGTTTTAGTTTAATTAAATTTAAAAGTTAATTTTATTTTTTTGATATCTGCGATAATACACTAACTAATCCTCTAATGTTGCCCTGCAATACATTCATCATTCCAGTTAAGGGGTAGCTTACCATACCGACTGCTCTGCCAAGCATAACTTCTCTAGAAGGCAATTTGGCCAATTCTATAACCTGTTCCTGGGTTACATAATCATCTCCAAAAAGCGCTCCTAATATTTTAAGAGCCGGGGTTTTTTTGGAAAAATTATAAACAGCTCTTGCCGCAGATGCTTCGTCTCCCCGGCCGAAAACCAATCCCAAAGAACCGTGAAACTCTTCTGCCTTAACACCTTTTGGTTCAGACACCTTATTTACCAATCTTTTCTTGGCAATAAGATACTCGGCCTCTACGTCCCTTAAGCCATTCTTTAACTCGCCCATTTCAGACACACTTAAACCCTTGCCATCACCATCAACTCCGGCAAAAGATGTAAAAACTGTAAGCTTTGAAGCCCCCATTTTTTCTTTTATTTTCTTTAATTCCTCAGATTTTTGTTTAAAAGATTTCATTTTTGAAATATGCCCATCGCTAATTTATGAATAACCTAATCCATATCCTCGTATAATTTTTATACTAAGGAAATTAGCAAAAGGCTTGTTTTTAGTCTTTTGTTCTTAATATTATTAATAAAAAACGGCATCACTGCCGAAGACATAAAATCACTCAAAGGTTGCAAACCCAAAAGCTATTAAATGTCTCGGCGGGTCTTACTTTAATGCCCACTGTCTGTGACATCATTAACTAATAAAATCTTAGCAAATTATAAATTTGAAGTCAACCCCGCTCTTGAAGATAACTCCATTGTCTTTACTTCACCTTGTGAGGCTAATTTGCTTCAATGTTATATACACAAAAAGGCCGCCTTTTTAGGACGGCCTTTTTGGTTTAATTTACTAAATTATATCTGTGCACAATCATGAGGCGTATAGCCTGGGAGACAATATTCTCCAGAAGCCGGAGCACCGCACAAAATTGCCTGCTCCTGTGTTCCACTGTAGCTACACCTAAAGAAGGGCTGACAACCTCCGCCGGCAACAAGACATTCTTCTCCTGTGTACTGATAATCATACACAGTTCCTCCTGTTCCATACTGATCTGGCGTCAAATTTGTATCATAATTCAAAGAATCTAGGTTTCTCAGACACTGTAGCCATTCATGGTAATAGTCATATCCGTATTGTTCACCGCATGTTTGGAAGCTGCCTTCAAATTGTTGTTCACAAAATGCTGCCTTATCAGCTTCATATTCGGGTAAATTGAACCACTGCAAACAATCCACATAGCCTCCTTCGTCCCTAATATCGAAAGGATGCCTGCAAACCCCTCCCTCTTTTTGTTTTATGGTTGTTTCATTGCCGTCCGCATCAATACAATCAACATAAAGATAATCGCAATTGTCAGCATTAAAAACACATTCTGGCGGTGGTTCATATATTGGATCATTATGTCCATAAACCCATTCCTGTATAGGCGTCGGGCTGGCAAACACAATCTGTCTTGTGGGTATCGGAATGGAAGTTGGGGTAGGAATTTTTATTTCAGGAATCTCCAAACCAACAACATTGGTGGGTAGTGGAGGCGGTGGAGGGGGAGGCAGTGGTAGTGGGGTTTGATTAGCTCCAGCAATAATCAAAGCATCAGCCTGAGCCTGAGACACCATCTCAAGACCCTTTGGCAATGAGCCCCCTACTATAGAAAAAGTGTAGGGAGTCGTCCCGCCAGCTGCGTGTACTTCTTGATAGTACCATTCATTAACAACGCCTGTAGCTAAAAAGCCTGTTGTAAATCTAACTATTGAACAGTCGGAATTTTGCGCGTGAGCTTCATCTATTAATCTAAAGTTATAAGACACTTGCCGTATACTGCTTCCAGAATTTGCAGATCCCTGAAGTATGTCGAGTGTATAGGCTCTGGTACAACTATTTCCATTTGAATCAACAACTCTGAAAGACAATGGGAATGACCCCACAGCTTCCTGAGCTTCAGCTTGATTAATCAAGCCATTATTTGGTTCTGACTGAAGAGCGCCCTGAATAAACCCATTAACAAAACCAAGAATTACGACATTGTTGTTAACTACAACCTGCTGTTGCCCGCCTCCTTGAAAATTGTTTTGATTATTTAAAATTTTAAAGAAATCAAAAGTATTTTGTGTTAAAGCAGGGTTTATGACATTCAATATCAGCCATGAAGCCAAAAGTAAAATAGCCCCAATTATGGCCTTTTGCATTTTATCTTTGGCTCCAGAAATCGCTCCAGAGTTGCCTGCTGCTGTCAGCCACTGGAATCCAGCTCTTAAAAACTGGATGAATACAGCAAGACCAACAACCAAAAAAGCAAACCTATAAATTTGAACAATTAAATCAGCTATTCCTTCTTCGTCTTCTCCTACTAGGGATGGAATTTCGACCTGGGCATTTGCAATTTTGAACAGCAAATAATCTAACATCGTTTATTAGCTTGGTAAAAGTTTGATAGTTCAAACCTTGAGATTATCTAAGGAAACTAACTATCTGAGCATTAGTTACATCTCTGACATTACTGTCAAAGAACTAACAAATACTATTTTTATCAAGCTGTTTTTAATTATAACCCCAAATATTTTCTCCTAGCTGTAACGTGTTCTTGGTAAGTTCTAGAGAATATTGTTTCACCTGTATCCCGAGTGTTCAAATAATAAAGATAATCACTCCCAAGTGGATTCAGAGATGCTTTAATAGAATTTAAACCGGGGTTAGAAATAGGGCCCTCAGGAAGACCCTTCCTTTTATATGTATTATACCTTGAATCTCTTGGAATATTATCCACAAGATTAACTTTTGTAACATCGCACACTTCTCCAGACAACCAAACATCCAAACAAACACCGTATGCAACTGTTGCGTCAAGCTCAAGAGCTTTATCTATCTCCATTCTTTTTTCTATCATCCCAGAAACTAAACGCATATCATCGTAATTTCTAACCTCCTTTTCAAGCATGGAAGCTATGATCACAGCTCTTTTAATCTCCTCATTACTTAAACCATTAAAAATTTCCCTAGTTCTTAAATTAAAATTATACTGCATTTTTTCTACAACATCTCCTGCAGATATTTTTTCCAGTTCCGGCGGAGGAAATCTGTAAGTATCAGGAAAAAAGTACCCCTCCTTATCAAGTATATTTTTGTGCAACAAATCCCCTCTTTCAATTATGCCGGCATCAGCCAATCTTTTATCTATTTCTGAAATATTCAAACCTTCTGGAATATTAACAACAATATCCTCGGATCTTGATAAACCCAAAGAGAATATCTTTACAAGCCTATGCGTACTCATAGATGAAGACACGTCGTAATTTCCAGCCTTAAAGTTGTCTTCATTACCCGTTATCAAAGCGTGAATAACAAAAACCATTTCACTTCTTATTACACCCATTTCAGCCAGCAGAGAAGCTGTCTCTCTTACTGTCTGACCTTTTTCAATTTTTAAAATTTGAGTTTCGTGATAACCAGGAGACAAAGGAAGAAAAACCAAAAACGCCTCAATTAAAAACAGGACCAGTGCCATAATTACAGCTAATTGTTCGGGTTTGGAGCGCGAACGTATGCGCCTATAAACACGTTTTACGAACTTAAGAATCAAAATGAAATATCAAAATTAAAAACTCTGCCAAAACTTAAACCGGCCAAGCCGGCTTAAGTTTTACTAATCAATTTTGAATTTTGAATTCTGCACTTTTGTTGTGCGTTATAGGGGTTCCTGATCCAATACGTTGCCGGGGGGTATTATCCTTCTGCCCTCCTCAAGCTGTTGCAACCGTTGTTGGACTAATTCATTTCCAGGATTTAATCTTTCGATTTCTCTAACCTGACTAAGAGCATTTTCTATGTCCCCCCTCTCTTCATACATCAATGATAGATACCACCTGGCGTTTGAATAATCCGGGAACAAAGATACGGCCTGCTGCCAAGCATTAAATGCTGCATCTTTTTGATTATTTCTATAATATAAAAGGCCAAGCTGGAAAACAATACTTGGATCTCTTGGGCTTGAAGCCCTAATAACCTCCAATCCGGCAATTGCCTGTTTCAAATTATTCATTCTTTCGAAAGCAGCGGACATATTGTATATAGCTCTGCCATTTGACCTGTTAAGCTCTACTGCTTTTTGATAATTTTCAACTGACTTATTTAAGTTCTCATTTATTTTCTCCCTCAACTGATTAATCGTATTTATATCACTTCTGGGAGTTCTGTTTAGTGTTCTAGTCAAATTCTCAGCAATAGCAAGATAAGTGTTCCCCAACCTTGTATATGTCAAGGAGTTGTGTGGATCACGCAATAAAGATTCTTTATACATTTCTATGGCTATATTTTCTGAACCGCCAACCAAGCCCATAAGATTTTGATAAATAAAACCTCGATTTGCCCAATTTCTTGCATCTGTCGGATTTATATCGGTACTTCTTTTTGCAATATCTACCGCCGATGCAATATTGTTTTGTATCTTTGCATTATGTGCCTGAGTCTCAGCAGGATCAACTTCTTTATTTAACTGATCTGCCAAAACAGCAATAATGGTTTGAGACAACTCTCTTGGATAAAAAGTTTCGTTTCTGTCGCTGTTTACAGCTTTAACGAGCCTCTCAATCTTACTATCATTATTATTTTCCTCTAAAGCATTGGCATAGTGATAGCTCGCCAAATACCTATTGGCTGTAAAATATCCCCCAGTCAACACACCAACAAGAGCAACAATGAATAATACCGATCCTAGAAGTGAAAGCACTGGCGATCCTTCAAGCTCCACCACCTTCTCTTCTGATTTGGGGTTGGCAATATCAAAAAGAAGCAAGGTGAAAACTGCCAAAAACGAAAGGACGATGTTAAAAGGATAAAGAAAGGCAGAAACCACAACGCCAACAATCAAAGGTATGCCATAAGCATTCCCTGTTCCGCTACCTTTTAGCATATCTCTAAAACGCCTAAATAGAGCTACCCCCAAAAACCAAGCAAATAACAAAAGACCAATTAGCCCAGATACTCCGCTTTCGGTAACTATATTCAAAACCTCGGAAGTCGCTTTATTAAACCTTACCTGTGAAAAAGGGGTGTTGGCTATGGCCTGAGGTTTAAATTTGTCATAAGAAATTCCATAGTTACTAATACCAAAACCGAATAAAGGTTTTTCTTTTATTGAATCCTTGAGAATACTAAAGGAACTTTTTTGAGACAAATTTATTTCAGTAGGTATTTTACTTCTTAGAGGTAAGCTAAGATCAATCAACATTAAGAATGTGCCCATAACAACAATTGCTAAGGGCATAACAAAAATATTCATGCGAATTCTTCCCATCTCAAAAACTCTTATAACCATCCAACCAACAAGAACAATAAACGCTGTTATCCATAAGGGCCACCAGTTTATCAAAACCAGCAAAAATAACGTAACCAACAAAGCCAAAAATCTGGAACCATCAAAAACTTTTTTCCAAAAACCAGTCATGGACTTTGAGGAAGACATGAAAAGAGGAAGACTCAAGGCAGCTACCATAACAAGAGTATTAAGGCTCCCAACAGTATTAAATGAACGCCCTACAGATCCCAAAAAATTAAATACACCAAGACCTAATACCTGCAAAACTCCTAGCAATAAAGCAATCGCAATAGAATAAATGTAAACATTTTTTAATCTCTTGCCGTTATCATCGATTACATTTAATCCCACAACAAACAAAACGGCCAGAAAGGCCCAAACAATAAAGGAGTCTGAGGAATTGGAAAAACCACCCATCAAACTTACATATTTATTAACCGAAAATAAAGAAGACAGCAAGATAAAACCTATAAATACCCCCATGGGCAAATAGAAACTACTAGGCCTATATTTGAAGGTTCCCGTCTTAATAACATCTAAAAGATAAAAGATTGCGGCTCCACCTGACAAAACAACCAAAAATATTTGCTTGTTGTAATCTAACGGACTGGCAGTAAAAGGCAAAACAAACAAAGGAATTAAAAACACAGTGGCATAAAAAAACCACTGTGAGATTTTTCTAAAATTAAAGCCACTGGGTTCCTCTGTATTAGCCCGGTGGTCTGCACCAATAAGCTCGGGTTCTTCTTGTGAACCCAAACCCTCTGAAGAATCAAGGATATTCTTTTCTTCCTTGTATTCTTCCGATACATTGGAATTATTTCCATGAAAATTAATTTCCATGTATTTTTGCTAAAAATTTGTCTTGTCTCAACGGCCATAGCGATTAAGACTTAACCGAATTTTTAACTGATTAATTAATTGTCCGCCGATTTGTTACGAACGTATTCGACCAATCGGCAAATAATAAACTTAGGTATGTTTCTTATTATAATTATATAACACAGAGATTCACAGACAAAATATTGACCCCGCCCTTGAAAGTTTGTATCGTATACAATCGCACTGTGTTTATGTATTAAAATTCAACAATTTTAAAATTGAGAAGAAAGATTTAATATTCTCAAGAGCGGGGTTGACTTATCAACAATTAATTGAGAAGATAAATTTATTAATCTTTAGTATACTTAGTACAAATGGATAAAAAATACCTAACAGTAAAAGAAGTGGCAAAACTTGTCGGAGTAACCCCTCTGACAATTCGTAACTGGGATAAAGCCGGTAAACTTATTGCCCATAGAAATCCCGTAAATAATTATAGGGTATATAAAACGGCAGATGTAGATAAACTAGTAGAAGACATTGAGGGAAGCAAAGGAAAGACATTCCCCCGCCCGCCAAAAGAACCGCCCAAACCAAAAACAAAAAAACTAATGATTGAAGAATTATAAAAACGGCTCATAATGAACCGTTTTTTATATGTTAAGCCAAAAAGAAGTTTTTCCAGATAGCTACAACACATGAAATTGTATAAATCAAAGTTAATGTAAAAACACCGAATTGCTTATTGCGCCATGCAGTTATAAACCAAAATGGTTCCGTGGTAAAAGTGAGCACAAAACCCCAAGGAGCCCATGGATTGCCGACAGCTATCATAAAAAAGCCGATACTCCCAATTATCGCAATATACCACTGGCCAAACTTTTCAAAAGACACAAAACACCTCTTCTTCACGTTGTTGGATAAAAACCATCAGGAATGGGCATTCTTACCAAATGAGCCTCTTCATACGGACGCTCCACTCGATTATAAATTTTCCATGTTCTAAGTCTTGTTTCTTCATGGGGGACCACGATTTTAGGATCACTACCTAAAATCTGGTTTTTCTCTTCATCAGTTGTCGGCCTAACTTCAAACAAGCCATTAAACGGATCTCGGACAAAAGTTGCTAAATCTTTTGCTGTCACATTTTGTATGGGAATGACCAGCCATACATACTGATTCCTTTCAAGAAACCACTTTGCCTCACTTGCCACACCAAGACCCAAGCGGCCATCCAGAAAAGGCACTGCGACGCAATTTGTGCAATGGGGCAATACTTCTTCATAATAATAGTTCATTCCCTTATGGTTAGTACTGCTCTCTACCTTTCTTCGGGCCCATTTGTCATATCCCACCTGATGATGAGGTTGATTAGGATTCTCAATAAAATCCGAGTTTGAGCCGAATAATGTTCCGACAATCAACTTAACAAAAGCTTTCTCAACTGGCTTATTATAGGTATTAACTGGATGCGCAAAATACATTTTTTTCATTTCTTTCTCCTATTTTCTTATTAAATATCTGTCACTAGGTTACAAGGGTAAAATTTTTTTTAAAGTTTACAAATTCATAAATTATTTTAAAGCAAAAACCTCTTATTTGAGGTTTTGATTTACATTTTCCCTAATTTTTTTAAAAATTTTATATGATTGCATTGCGCCATTTAATGCTGTATGGGGATAAGGCTCTTGTTTAATACCTAGCCGCTTGGAAATTTTGCCGGATCTAACACTAAACTCTCTGGGATCATATATTACATTTGGCTCAAGCAATTCTTGAACAGCCATAGAGCGGGTATCTAAACGCGTATAGTGAAAAAATCTTGATAAATCTTCATTCAAAATATCACAACAAACAAAAGCTACCTGTAAAAAATTCCAATCAAAGAAAAAATTGTGTCCTGTTGGAATAATTTTTTCCTGCCATTGACCCAAAAATTCGAAAAGTTTTTTTAAAGCACAGTTCAAAGATACAGCATCGTTCCACTCCCCATTAAATGCGCGCTTTGGATATTCATTAATTAAATTAGAAATGCATCTCTCGGGATGTTGTGGGTTTATTTTTATTTCGAACTCACCCAACTTATCAAAGTTAGGTTGGTCAGCCACGACCATTCCTATTTCAATAATTTCATGCCACGGGACTAAAACATTACCGACTTTTTTTAAAGGATCATGCCCAGTTGTTTCAATATCAATAAATCCAAAAATGTATTCTTCTTTGGCCACAATTTTCTCCTGTTTTTACTAAAGTGCTTAAACAAGCATAATATTATAAAAAACAAAAATCAACTGCCGATCTTTTTTATAAATTTTTTATTCAAAAATGTATAAAACTAAAATTAAAAAATAAACCCCCGTTAAAACGGGGGTTTCTATCCCACACTCATACATGAGTGTGGGGGTTTATTTAAATTTTTTAAACCGCTTTCGGTAAAAACTTATTCCAGTTAAATGATTTAGGATTTGCAAACCAATCTCTCAAATAATCATGCGGTAACATCTGCACAAGAATCGGACCTTCTTCGGGCCCACCAGCGGGAATGCTCACAAAGCACACACCGGTGTTGTTGGGAGGAAATCCTCCTGAAGAGCCGTACATATTGGTATGGACGCTTGCTGCGCACATAATATATGTTAAATGATTAACTTCAGCCTTGGCATAAAAGTGTTTATCACCATAAAAAGTAACTGTGGCAGTTTTTAAGAGACCATATGAATCATCTCCTCGGGCCAAATCATTTCGTATAACTGATTTTAGAAGGTCAGACCAGCTTGATAACTTAGCCGGCGTACCATGGACCCTCATGCCCCAAGGATAACCATCGGGCGCTTGGACCGTACCCCAGCCAAATGTCTCATTGCCAAATCTGGGCGCTCTAATTGATTTACTCAAAAAATCAGGATTGTTTTTAAGATATTTTTGCCAAAACGGAAGTTGGGCAAGTTTTTCCTGCAAGTGGCGTGCAATATAATCGCCTTCAAGATCTCTTTGGTCAAGGGTTTTAATACGGTGATTACCATTAGGAAAATTGTGAATAGCCAAATCTCGCGTATCCACCATGCTTTTGTGGAAATCACTAATGCCGCGAATATTCAAACCAGATTTAACAAATCTTTCTAAAACTGCGCTATAAAAATCGACATTCGGGTCGATGTGTCGTTCATAAACCTGCATCATCTGATGGAACGGAAAATCTTCGCCCCTAAAATAAAGCTGTGAAATACTTACGCGATTAATATCGCTAGTTATCTCACGAACAAGTTCATGATCCCCTTGCTCAGAGGCCCTTTGAAGGTCAGAGGTCATTTGCAATAACCACCGTTCAAAATGTAAAATTTTCATTCGCTCAGGATCTGGCCGATAGCGAGGATTAAACCACATGTCGCCATTGGTAGCATCATCCATCTCGGCAGTCATGTGCAACCCAATATCTTTTGCATTAATTACACCCTCACGACGCATCAACTCAATAGCCGCCTCTGTAACGCCAAGGTGGATCTTCTGAGCGGGGTCCCAAATATACCTTTTGTCAGGAGCACCAAAGTGGTTATCTGTGTTTAAGAATACATTAATATACTCTGTTTTGGGATAAGGAAAAGCAAAATTTTGATTATAAAACGGCCTGTCCTTATCCAATCTAGAAATTGGCAAGGATATGGTGTTGAGAATACCGTTACTCCAAGAAAGCAATAAAACTCCAGGCTTAAACATGGGGTTGTTCACCAGCTTTTGAACCTTGTGAACTTCCCTAATATTATTTCTAAATTCATCACGCAAAAAAACGTCATCAAGACAGCTGGGAGCAACAGCAACAAACTTTGTAACAGGCTTCCCATCTATGGAATCTTCTCTGCCCACCAATCGATGGTCTAAAGCAAATGGATGGCAAATAACAGTGAGATCAGCCAAGGTATCAGCAAACACCTCTGCGCCATAGGAATCGCCATAACTAGCAAGCAACGAATCAGTAACCCTCTCGTGCTTAGGAATATGCGCTTTAACAATATGTTTATGAAGTTTAAAATATGCACTCCCCTGGCTAATAACTTTAGCGTTAGGGATTGCTTCCTCAAACTTTTTAACAACAAAAGCTGTTATCTTGCGATTGAAGTATCTATAGTGACGATTATGTATGTTGCTTTGAATTGTTCTAGCTTTTTTTCTGGTTAAGCGCATAACTTCGCTATCCCAATGTCTTATTTCACTAGTGTCATTGTCTTTCCTTGCTTTGGAAAAGCGCGACTTGGCCATGTTCAGCTCAGCTTCAATTTTCTTTTCTTTAACAATTTTTAAATACCTGCACTGATAATATGAAGCTGCCCTGATTAATTCCTCTTCTTTAAGGCCGAACATTATATACACAGGCCCCGGAAATTCTGGACCCTTATTTCTCGGCCTATGAGAAATTTTATGTAAAGCATCAATAATCTCATTAAACTTTTCTTCTAATGTCTGATAAATTAAATCATCAGTTATATTTCCTCTCAAAATATCTATAACTTCTTCCCGATATTCCTCAGGAAATCTTTTGGGGTTTGCTTCTAGTCCTGATACCTCAGCACGATAAGCCGCTAAGGGTCCCGCGGTCTTTTTTGACCAAAGGTCTAAGATGTTAACAAAAATCACAGCCTTAGCCCCGCGATTTCTAGCATCAGCAAAAGCTCGTCTTGTCGTATTACTTTCAATGTCGGGATACTTAATGCCGATAAGAGAACCATTAATAATAGATACCTGACCTTCTGGTTCCTCAGAAATAACGAAGGGGTTACTATAGGAATTATCAGGAAATTCATAATTCTCCAATCCTTCAGGAAGGTCGTCCAAAGAAGCAAAACGACCCATACCAGCCTTAAACTTAACAATAGATGATGATGTATTGCTGGTATAACCCTTTTTGGACTTCACTCTTTTCCTAATAATGCTTTTTGGTATATGAGGATGTGTTTCTTCAAATTTAGAAAGCATATCATTACCAACAGCTCTCCAAAGAAGCTTATCTACATCAGGTGTCCAGATTAATTCATCAAGGCGACTACTAATCACCTTTTGAGTCATAGTTGAACCGGCTAACTTATCGTGAAATTCTTCATTAATAATTTGGCAAATCTTGGCCAAACCACCATCCTGATTAAGCAATTGCTGGACCAGTTCTTTGCAACGCTTCTCTAATCCTGAGATTTTCCATATCTCTCTTTTCCTGTTTTTTTGATTAACTTCCTCAGACATAAAACCTCCTTTTCTCATATAAGAATTTTAAATGTTCTTGCATTAATACTATCTTTATAAAAAACTGTAACAACTTGTCTTTAATTTTTTTGCGTTGTGTTACAACCAAAAAAACCGCTCTTATGAGCGGTTTTTTGAATATAGATATCCACAATTAAATTTATTGCGACATTTATAGGTTATATAAAAAGAAAGATCCGCTGTTCCTGTGCATCAGGAACAGCGGTTGAGAGATCGGTCAAATCGACCTCTCTCTATTGCTCCGGCCCACAGGCCGGATGATCCTTTAGCGACGGTGCGAGCACCATCGCTAACAGAATCAGAAACACTGGAATAATCAGAACGTACTGCATGGCAGAACCTCCCTTACCTAACTATTTATATTATAACACAAAATATGTATTATTACAAGTGCTGCAAATATCGCCTCCCGAGTTAATTATACGAAAATAGAGCTTATTTTTTAAGTTGTTGAATAGAATTGCGGGGGCACATGGACTCCCTTCGACTCATTGCATTCGCTCAGGATAAACTTCTCGTCCTATCACAAAAAAAACGGCAAGTTCAGCATAAATCTAAAGCTTGCACTGAGTTTGCAAAAGTGCGGGGGCACCTGGACTCGAACCAGGAAGTTCGGTTTTGTCCCGATTTTTCTTCCCCGCCTTAGCGGGGTTAGAAAATCAAGGATCCACGATTTTGTAATCTTGCTTCAGTAAGAACAAAATCAGGAGAGACTAGTGATTTGCTTCACCTACCCAAATTTTTGCGGGAGTAGTAGGACTCGAACCTACAGTCCTGGTTTTGGAGACCAGTGGTTTGCCAATTAACCGATACTCCCACACAAAGCAAAAACTTGGGCGGGCAAGTTAAGCTTATACCCCCAAGAAAGCAAATTTTAAAACTTTACTCGTTTGCTCAAGTTCAAGATAAAATCAAGATTTGGAACGAAGCGTACTTAAAAGTACGTTGAGTTTCAAAGCGACGATTTTAACAAAGAAATTGGTCGAACCAGAAAGGCTAATTTCGGAATAAGCCCTTCCGTATTTGGGCTTCCGAAATTAGCGAGTAGTTTTAATTTATTTTTTGCTTTCCTTATGAGTTGTGTGCTTCCTGCACCACTTGCAGAATTTTTTAAATTCCAGCTTTCTTTCAACTAATTTTTTGTTCTTGGTTGTATAGTAGTTGAATCTTTTGCAGTCTCCACACTTCATTTTTAACAAATTATCTTGTGACATTATTTTAATTTCTGATCTCTGGTTTCTTGTTTATGATTTTATACCAGCTACAAAATACCAGCTACCAGCTACTAAACTTATGAGCCGACGGTGAGAATTGAACTCACGACCTACTCCTTACCATGGAGTTGCTCTGCCTCTGAGCTACGTCGGCTTTAGCTAGCTCCTCTTGATTTAATTGTGAGCCAGGAGGCGATGAAAGACAAGGGTTTGGCTTTCATCCTCAATTTTATAAATTCTTTGTCTTTAAGTCGATCATGTGCCGTTAAAAAATTGAGCAGAACATACCTAATGCCAGTTCAAATCTTTCTGTTTTCATTTCTTATCTCAGGATAATATTTTTTTAAATATTATCCTGAGATAAGATTGTGGGCCGGGAGTGGAGACAAAGTGAACTGCTTCACTTTGTCCAGAATTTTAACGTAGCGTCCTCGTGGAGTGTTTAAAAATTCTGTCGAACCCTGTCGAGCAAAGCTCGACTTATTCGAATATTTCCATATTCTATTGTCTTAAATTAATTGGATTTTAATCCAATTAATTTGAGACTGTGGGCCGGGAGGGATTCGAACCCCCGTAGGTCTAAGACCGCGTGGTTTACAGCCACGTGCGATTGGCCACTCCGCCACCGACCCATATGATACTTATTTTAAAAGTTTTTTAAATGCCTCACCACCTTTATATTTTTTAATTTGTCTCTAGTGTCTTAAAGCCACTTCTTTGCTATTATGCTGTTCATAAAATTCTTAATATTAACGGCCGACGATTTTTCGTTGATTTAGTAGCGCCACTGTTATGTTTTTCAATTCTATTTTTTATATTACTTGTTGAGCCAATAAAATATTTACTATCTTTTTTACTTTTTAATACATAAATATACCATTTTTTATCCATAAATCCTCAGACCGCCCTGCTTATAGAGGGATGCGATTGGCCACTTTTTAACCCCGCCAAGGGCGGTGGCCGCCACCGACCCAATTTTTAATAATATACCCTACTTTAACCCAAAAAACAAGAAAAACGGTGAATTTACCGTTTTAAACATATCATATGGAGCCGCCTCGCAGATTCGAACTGCGGACCTTCACTTTACAAAAGTGTTGCTCTAACCACTGAGCTAAGGCGGCCTAAGATTAATGTGTTAAGTTAGCTTGCCCTCAGCTTCTTTCATCTTCTTCTCTATCTCAGAATCACCGGGGCTTAGCTTTAGCATTGCCTTAAAAGATTCTACAGCATCACTCCAGTTTTTAAGCTTAAAATACACCAACCCTAATTCTCTGTAAAAATTAGGGTTCTTAGGATTTCGAGCAATTTCCATAATAAGCTCTTGCTCCCTCTGTCTCAACTTCTCTTCCTTGCTTAATACAATAATTGGCTTCTCCTCAATCAAATCAAAATTACCGTTTTGGGCTTCTAATTTTTCTGTTCGTCTCTTGTGGTTAATAGAAGCGGATTTAATTTTTGTAATTAAATCATGAATAAATCTATCAATTTTTAAAGAGATTATTCTTAATCGTCTTAATATTTTTTCAGAAAATGAAAAATACGCTTTCTTGTGTTCTGTAAAATCCACCTTCCCTACTGATTGTAATAATTCTGGGAAAAGTTCCCCAAAAAAACTGCTAGGAGCATCACCTGCCCCACTTTCTATTATTTCCGGATTAAGTTTTTTGAGATAGCTAAACTTACGACCCACAATAAAAAGTATGGCCGTTAGTGATACTGCAAAAATTATCAGAGGAGCTATTAGATACATCTGACAATCAACATTTCACCTTCACTTTGGGACCGACATTTATGTCAGCCATGAATGGTTAAATGCCGAATGCTGTTTTAAATCTAAATTTCTAACCGCATAAATTTTCCGATTTTAATATTTTCGCCTAATTTAGCAATAAATTGATTCATAAATTCTTCAATGGTCATGCTCTGGTCTCTTATATATTCTTGCCCCAACAATTCAGCAACATCTTTAGGGTTCATAGCTGTTATATGCATAGCAATTTCATGAGTAAGCTCTTGAAACATCGGGTTTTTAGCCACAAAATCAGTTTCACACAAAACAGAAACTACAGTAGCAATCTTGCCATTGGCGTGAACATACGACCCTATCAATCCCTGCTCAGTTGAACGAGATTCCTTTTTTGCAGCAACCACTGCGCCATGTGCCTTTAAAATATCGAGTGCTCTTGCCTGATCTCCTCCTGATTCTTCGAGGGCCTTTTTTATTTGACCAATTGAAAAACCGGTCATATCTCTAATTTTTTTAATTACTTCAATGTCATTCATAATTAAATAATAAAATAAGTTATATTTTTATATTTTTTAATCTTAAATATTATTTTAAGGATTTTTTAATCGTATCTAACACCAGCTTTACTGAACCCCTTGAGTTGTCATTTGCTGGAATTGGGTAATCAAGCATTTTAGGATCGCTATCAGTATTAACAATGCCTACGGTCTTAATGCCCAGCCTCTTTGCTTCTCTAATTGGTAATTGACTTTCTTTTAAAGATGAGACAAATATCACATCTGGCATTTTGGTCATGTTTTGAATTCCTCCAAATTTGTCTTTCATTAATCTCAACTCTCTTTCCATTTTTATTTTTTCTTTTTTGGTATGCTTTTTCATCTTTTCCGGAGAACTCAAACTATCACCAAGATCCAGCATCTGCTTAACACGATCCCTTATGGTTTTAAAATTGGTAAGCGTTCCTCCAATCCATCTCTCAACCACATAAGGCATTTTCAAATGTTCCGCTGTTTCTTTAACAAGGTCTGCTGATTGTTTTGTAGGACCAACAAATAAAACAACTCCCCCTTCCTCTAAGGATTTTTTAAGAAATTCAATTGCATCAAACAGAGCACTGTTAGTTTTAACCAAATCTATTATGTAGATATTTTCACGAGAAGTATAAATATACGGTCTCATGTTTGGGTTAAAGACAGTCTTTTTTCTGCCATAATGCATACCTGCTTCTAACATATCTTCGTATTCAGGAAGGATATTTAATTGTGTTTGTTTTTCTTTCATGCTTTAACATGCCCCCAAACTTCACCTTGGGATGCTTATAAGGAATAGTAACAGAAATTTAATAAATTGCAACACCAAATCCTCTCTTTTGTAAAAATATACAAAAAACACATTTCTTATTAAACAATTCTTGATTCATTTTAAGTTTTGTGCTAATATTGGCTCATGAAACAAAATACACATCCAAATTATTTCGACAATTCAAAAGTTCATTGTGCATGTGGTAACGAATGGACCACAGGATCAACAGTCCCGGAGTACGACGTGGAAATATGCTCAAATTGCCATCCTTTTTACACAGGTAAGGAAAAAAACATAGACAAAGCTGGGAGAATTGATCGTTTCAAAAAGAGACTCGAAAAACAGCAGGAAAAAGCAACACCAGTAAAAAAACTCCGCAAAAACAAACAAAAAAATTAACCGTTTATTTATTTATACGGCATCGCCCTCGTTTTGTTTTTTGTACTTAACTTAAATTGATAACCAACACAGTTCTTCCAACTCAAAACGGACTGCGATAACATAAAATCAAACTTATTTCGTGGTTCAAATAGAATCTCTAAAACAAGAATTAAAAGAATTAGAACAAAAGCTCACTGACCCTGAGTTTGTTTCTGATTATAAAAAAGTTGCCGAATCTTCAAAGCGCATGGCTGAAATACAAAGAATTTTAGAAAATCCAGAAGAGGCCGAAACAGGAGGAAATGAGGCCATAGTAGAAATTAGGGCGGGAACAGGGGGCGATGAAGCTGCCCTATTTGCGAGTAATTTGTTTGAAATGTACAAAAGATACTCAGAAATAAAAGGGTGGTCATTATCAGTGCTTGATTCAAACCAAACAACTCTTGGAGGCTGCAAAAGCATTACTTTTGAATTGTCGGGCAAAGATATATTTAAAAAAATGCGTTATGAGTCTGGCGTTCATAGGGTACAAAGAGTTCCTGAAACCGAAAAAAGTGGCCGCGTACACACATCAACAGCAACTGTAGCTGTCTTACCCAAAGCCAAAGAGTCAGATATAGAAATAAATCCCGAGGAATTGGAAATAAGCTTTTATAGAGCTGGCGGACCAGGTGGACAAAACGTAAACAAGGTCTCAACAGCTGTAAGAATCACACACAAACCTACAGGAATCGTTGTTTCTTCTCAAAAAGAAAGATCACAACAGAGAAATCGCGAACTGGCAATTGAAATATTGCGAGCAAAATTATTAGATATAAAAAGAGAAGAAGAAGAAAAAAAAGAAACTTCCGCCAGGAGAGAACAAATAGGCACTGGGGAAAGATCAGAAAAAATACGCACCTATAACTTCCCCCAAGATAGAATAACTGACCATCGCATCAAAAAAAATTGGGGTAATATAGAAAAAATATTAGCAGGCAACTTAGAACCCATAATCTCTGCCTTACAAGAAGCAAAATAATTTAAAAAATGTTATAATAATAGAACTATAAATGAGTAATAAAAATAAAAAAAATAATAACCCCCCCAAACATTTTCCTTCAGGTCCTGTTTTTGAGTCTGGACTAGGCTGGGGTGAAAAATTGAAAAATTGGTTTAAAGAAGATTTTCTGAACAAATTTTTGCCAGCAATTGCAATTCTTGTCCTAATAGCCGGTGTCCTATCATTTCTACAAAAAAATTCAAGCAAAGAAGATCTAGTCACTGACGAATATAACTCGGAAACAAAGGAATCAATTATAAAAATAGCCAAGCCCAGAGACAGTTACACAATACTAGCAAGACAGGCTCTATCTGAATATTTAACAGAAAACCCGACTGATTTAACTAACGGACAAAAAGTATTTATAGAAGAGACTCTGCGCCGTGAAGTTGAAGAAGGAACCATACAAATAGGTCAAGAAGTAACATTTCAAATTTCAAACATAAAAGATGCCATAGACAAAGCAAATTCTCTTACTCCTTTCCAACTGCAAAAATGGCAAGCATGGGCAGAGACAGTGGAGTTTAATGATAGTTTTTAGCATCATAATTTTTAAAAGAAAACAAAAACAGCTCCGCAAAGGCGGAGCTGTTTTTTATAAATATGTTTTAATATTTTTTGTTAATTATCTTCGCTATCTCCTTCTTTTTCTTCACCTGAATCTTTATCTTCCTTCTTCTCACCAACCTCAACATCTTCTACACTGGTTTCACCCGATGATACTTCTGACTCTTCACCTGCTTGTTCTTGGATTAAAGCAATAATATCTTCTGGATCTGCCTGAAATTCTACCCTGTCTGAAATAAATAAATCTTTTACTAAAACGTAATCACCAATTTTTTTAAGAGTGGAAATATCAACTGTAATTTCGTGAGGCAAATCTTGCGGTAAGGCCTCTACTTCAAGCTCTTTAACATTAACAACCAAAACCCCGTTTGAATCTTTAACAGCGGGAGATTCCCCTATTGTCACAACGGGAATATAGGTTGTTATCTTCTCATCAAGACGAATCTTGTAAAAATCAGCGTGTAATATCTCGTCGCTAACAGGATCTGTAGCAACATCGTGAATGATTGTCGACACTTCTTCTTTACCAACATTAATATAAACAACTGTTGACTCACCTGCTTCAGCATAAATTCTTTCAAATTCCTTAACAGGAATTTGAATATTTTTGGGCTCAAAATCACGGCCATAAACTACTGCCGGAATAAATCCTTCACTCCTTAAGATTTTAACCTTACGGCCACTAATCTCTCTTGGTTGTACATTTAATTGAATTTTTTCCATTACTATATATAAGCAAATTTTTATTGGTTTGTAAATAGTTTAAGCTTTTTCCTTATCATATCTTTGGTGGCCTCATAACTAGGCCTTAAAAACTTATATGGGGTAGTCTGATTAGGTTCCTTTTTAAACTCTTCTACAAGCGCGCTGTGGTAAGCTATACGAAGCTCGGTATTTACATGCACATTCGTAATTCCCCTTTTTATTGCCTCGGTTACCTCTTCGTCAAGCAGTCCTGACCCGCCATGAAGCACAAGATAAGCAGTGGGTACAACCTCAACAATACTAGACAACAAATCTAGATCGAGATGCATCTCTTGGTTTGTTGTTATCCCATGAACATTGCCAAATGCTAACGCTAAACGATCAACACCGGTTTTTTCAACAAACTCCTTTGCTTCTTCAGGTTTGGTAAAATCGTCAGGACTAATTTCTATCTTGTCCTGTATTTCAGAAGATCCCCTAAGATACCCCAATTCTCCCTCAATCATCATATTGGGATTTTTACTCCTGCCATACTCTACTGTTTTTTTAGTTAGCTCAATATTTTCTTCAAGAGGCAACTTTGAGCCATCTATCAAAACCGTATCAAAGCCTGCATCAATCGCTTGCTTTACTGTATCCCAGCTTTTGTGATGGTCGGCATTCAAAAAAACAGGGTGCCCTGTCTGGTCCTGCCATGATTTAACCAATGCCGCAGCCTGATTGTAGCCCACAAATTCCGACTCACCCTCAGATGTTGCAACCATAACAGGCAAATCAAGCTCTTGTGCCACCTCAACAAAAGCCCGCAGCTGATCTGCGGTTGAGAAGTTAAAATGTCCTATAGCTTTTTTCTCCTCCTTTGCTTTTATGAAATAATCCCTTAAATCCATTTAAATTATTTTTACAACTTAAGAAAACCCTTTAAAATATTATCTTCAACGAGTTCATTCATTTTATCGCGCCCCATATATCCAATAAATATTTTGTTCCAAAGCGCTTCTTGCTGATGATAAAGATATTTAATCTCACCATGGCTAACCAAAGTCATTATGGCGTCAACCAAGTCAAAACTTTTTAGCTCTTCGCTGTCACCATTTTTTGAAAAAAAGTCACCAACAAAATCTAACTCATAGGCATCGCGGATAAATTCATCATTTACTCTTTCATCAAAATCAACAATCTTAGATAAATCTCTCCCCGCTTTATACCAATGCTCCGCCTCTGGGTTAACGTGGGGAACAAACAATCGTGGATCATCTTTGTTATCCTTGGTTAGATATCTCTGAATTATAGCCCAATTAATACCATCACCCTCTTTTAGTTTTAAAGCGTCCTCAATAGATATAACATCGCCCCTTAATAATGATTTTAGATTTTCTGTAAAGTTAGGCTTGCCCTGAGTGCTACCGAAGGGTTCCTTTGCTATTTTTCTAAACAAACCGGAATAATATGGAACTTCGTTTAAATAGTGCAATAAAAGCACAAACAATCTAATATATTCACCGGGGTCATCAACCTCTATAGGAACAATGAACACGATGCCGAGCTCCTTAAGATGGCTCAGGTTGTGGTATTTCTTTTTTAAGAATCTTTCTGCGACATCTAACCACTCTTTTTCAAGAACCTTAATCTCTACATCCCTCTCTTCAAAGTCGTCGGGAGTCAAATCATTGTAAGCCTCGTCAAAAAACCTGTGCATCCATTCTGTATCTTGAGCAAACCTCAAAGAGCTAAAGACAGAACTAAAACCTTTTTTATCTATCAACTCCTTAACATTATCTATCTTAAAATGCTCCAAAAGATTCCCGGGTGGAAACTTCTCCAACATTTCAATCGCCTTTTCTTTTTTAACAAAAAATCCTTTGCCGGGATTTTTCAGCCTTAAAGCGACTTCACAAAGCTTACCGCATTTTTCTGAAAGCTCGTCCAATTTTGGTCTATCCAAATATTCATAAAGTGCCATTTCAAATTCTTTCAAACGTGCAGACATGGCAGTAAATATTTCTTCTCTTGTGCTCTTACGGCTCAAACCCAACCTGTCCAAAGTTCTATCTACTAATTTATCATTTTCCTCAACAATTTCTTCCATTACGCCTGTCTTGCCTGAAATCTCTGACATTTTTTTATCCAAATCTAAAAGCACCTGTTCTTCAACATTCAAAATTTTAGCTAATTTTTTGTGACTTTCTGCCATAGTATTATCTTATTTTAATCTTTAATTTAGATGTTAGACACTTGACAAGATACGTAGATTTGTTAAATTATAGACAGGATTTCCTTCACCATTGTTTTTGGACTTTAGAGCGAGTGAGCTAAAAGGAAACCAAGATGCCAAGCTCTGTTCGATAGATAGAACGGCGTCTTGCCGAAGACCAGGCAACCATTGCTTTATCTGATGCGACAGAAGCATACCCGTTTCGAGTCGCAAATCCCGGCACCCCGGGGATTAGCCCAGCAATTTGCACAACATGGGGGCTAATTCCCACCAAGCACTTTTCCATAGTTCTTTCTTTTCTTGAGACTGGCCACATAGGCTCGGGTGCTGAAAGCGCCGACAACAGTCTTTTGGGACCTACGCAAAGCGGGGTCCTTTTTGTTTACAACAAAAACTTATTTTTCAATAACCTCAACAAGAGGCCATGGCCCAGTATCGCCCCCCTTCAAAATTCCAGCTACTGCCCCAAATTCGGTAACAACCGAAGAGGCATTTGCGGTGCCAAGCTGTATTGCTTTTTTAATATCTCCGCTTCTAATAAACTCGGAAACAAATCCGGAACCAAATGCATCTCCTGCACCGGTTCTTTCAACCACAGGAGAATCAGGAACTCCTGCTGTATACTCCTTACCCTCATGCCATACCCTGACCCCTTCTGGTCCCTTACTCATAACTACAGTACCCTTAAATATGCCTTTCAATTTTTCAAACGCTTCATCCTCTTTCTCATAATCAACTCCAACAAGCATTGCTGCTTCCTCCTGGTTTGTAAGATAAACATCTATCTGTTCTAGTAATGGCTTTATTTTATCTAACCCATGAGCAAGCTCTTTTCCTCCGGGGTTCATGGCTATTTTGATATTATTCTTTACTGCATGATTTATTGAAGCTTCAAACAAATCGTAGTGTCCACCCAAAGAGCCTAGGTATATCCATTTAGAATGAAGATCGCCGAAAGGTATCTCACTAACATCAAAATGCTGACCCTCTCCTTTATAGCTCAAGATGGTTCTCTCGCCTGATTCATGAACCAAAATAGCCGAGTAAGCTGTCATATCATCATCATGAACTTGAAAAACCGGTTTAACATTTTCTTTTTCGAGCTCTGCCAATATTTCTTTCCCTGTGACATCATTGCCTATTACACCCACGCATGCCGTGCCAAGACCCTGTCTGCCAAATGTTGTTGCAACATTAACACCACCACCACCGATTGTTATGACGATTTTTTTTATTTCTATTTTGGAGCCCAAAGCAAAACACTCGGCTTGGCCGGTTGCAAAACTTGGATCTTTTATTTTTTTAAACTCCCTACTTTGAAGAAAAACATCGCGAGTAGCAGATCCAATAGTAATAATATCGTACATATTTATTTATAAGTGAATAAAGCAAGCGGGATACTCTCTGTTTCAAAATTGCCAATACAGTTAATTACCCCAGATTATCTTTAAACCATTTTTTAAATTCAACGATTGTTTTTTCAATTTTTACATCCATCAAACTAGCCTTTAAGCTATTTCTTTCTGCCCACAAATACAAAAAAATTATCAACAAAGCCATTGCGGGGCCGGGATTAACAAAAGCACCTATCAATACAACAGCACCCAAAACCCAAACGGGCCACCTTCTTCTTTTAACCAAACCGTAAGAAATACCAAGCAACAAAAGACCACCGACTACTCTAGTAAAAATCAAATAAAAAGGAACTTTGGCGTCAAAAACATCAGACATCATTCTAGCCAAAAGACCGAGTCCGGCTACCAAGCTTAAAAGTGCGACAATCCTAACCCCGAGCGGTTCATTTATTTTTGGTAAAACAAGCTGTAACTCCTTAGCTATTTTTTCTACTGTTTCCTCGCCATTTTTCTTTTTAGTTTCCTTATTATCATCTTTAGAATCCTCATAATCTAAGATTGCTACAGTTTCTTTTGTTTTGCTTTCATTTTTGGTTTTATCCGTCATTTATTTTCTATTATTTTATTTAATGTCTCTAGTGCCTCTTTTTTATTTTTGCTTTTCCAAAAATAGCTCCCCACAATAAATTTAGACACACCAGCCTCAGCCAGTAACCCTATCGTCTCTGGGTTAACTGATCCATCCACCTCAATAGGCACATCGGAATAATAAAAATGAAAATCCTTTATTTTTTCAATAACCTCAGGAACAAATTTACTGCCATAAAAACCAGGGTCAACAGTCATAAAATGAACAAAGTCAATTTCATCAATATAATCCGCAAGATCATCTATTGAAGTGTTTGGATTTAATGCAATCCCAACAATTTTATCATTTTCTTTTAAATCATTGATTATCTGCTCCATTCTTTTGGTTGATTCAACATGTACAACAAACTTATCGACATCTGTCTCAAGCCATCGCTGTATCTGATTTTCTGGTTTTTGGACCATGAGATGAACGCCGATCTTTATATCTGTAGAAACATTGGTAATTTCATTAAAACCATTAATTGTTGAATTTGGAACAAAAGAGCCATCAGCAATATCAAGATGGATACGATCAACGCCAGCCACCTCTTCAGCGGTCTTTATTTTTTCCTCAAACTCTTCTTTTGTCTTAACTAATATTGATGGTATTATCTCCACAAAAATATTTAAAAATTAAAATGTATTTTCCATTTCTTTTATCTTGTTTAACCTTCTGACATGTCGTTCTTCCCCGGAAAAATTGCTGTCAAGATAAGCTTTTATGATTTCTTGATTAATTTCCTCATCTACATAATCGGCGGACAATGCAAGAACATTCAAATCCTCATCATTAACGGATGCTTTAACTTGTTCTGGACTTAAAATTGTTCCGGCGCGAATACCTTTTATTTTATTGGCCGCAATTGCTACACCCACTCCGGACCCGCATATCAAAATACCCCGTGATCCTTCTGAACTCGCTACTTTTTCGGCAACAGCTTTTGCAAAGTCAGGATAATCATCATCCTTATTAAATTCAGCAGGCCCCAAATCCTCACATTCAAAGCCCTGCTCGCTTAACCAGTTTTTTATCTTACCTTTTAATTCGTAACCGCGATGATCAGAACCTATGTATATCATTTTTAAAAAATTATTTTAACTTATTTAGATAATTTACAGCACTCAACAAGGCTGTGGTTCCCATGCCTGCCGCGATAACTATCTGATTGAATGGCACGTCTGTTACGTCACCTGCGGCATATAGTCCTTCAACATTTGTGGCACAATTTTTATCAACCACAATATTACCGAATTTACTTTTCTCAACGTTTTCAGGCACAATATTTGAATTAGGAACCATTCCTATGTGAACAAATATACCGTTTGTTTCTAAATGCTGTTCATTACCGTCCTTATCTGTGTATTTAACACCTGTTACTAATTTATCACCTATAATTTCAGTTGTGCTTGCACTTGAAATTACTTCAACATTCTTGCTTGCCAGTTTATCAATTAACAACTTGTCTCCCTTAAACTCAGGGTTTTTGTTTATTACATATGCCTTCTTGGCGACGTCTGCCAACATTAAAGCTGACTCAAGAGCTGAGTTTCCCCCTCCGATAGTAACCGTAACCTGATCTTTAAAAAGCGGGCCATCACATGTAGTGCAATAGCTTACCCCTTTATTGCGAAATTCTTTTTCACCAGGTATTCCCAATTCTCTGGGATGGACTCCGGTCGTCACAATAACTGCCTTAGCGACATAATCACACGTCGATCCATTGCTCTCTCCTGGTTCAGACACCTTATCTCCAGCTTTGGTTGATCCTGAACCTTTTTTTGCTGTGATGCAAAAGGTGCCGTCTTCCTGCTTTGTAATTTTATCAACCTCAACTCCAATTTCTGGTTCAACGCCGTAAAACTTGAGATGCTCTCTAAATTTATCGGATAATTCAGTACCGGTTGTTTCATTCACGCCCGGCCAGTTGCCAATTTCACCGGATGTGGCCACCTCACCGCCAAAATCCTTTGATATTATCTTGAAGTTAAGATTTCTTCGCGCAGCATAAATGCCAGCGCTGGTTGCAGCAGCAGAACCGCCAATGATTATCAAATCGTAATTTTCCATAAACAATTAACCTTACAATATGCAACTTACAAAGCACAAACAATGTTTCATAATTAGCATTTCTAAATTCAACATTGTTTGGAATTTGCGAGCTGGAATTTGCGAACTATTTAACACTATTGTATCAACTATAATCATTAAATCAATCTTGAGTTGTTAATAAAAATACGTTATAAATAGCCGCATAATTAGCCATTTTATTTAATTGACAACCTGTGTCTGTTTTGCTAAAATGTTTAAATAATGGAAACACAATTAAAAAACTACGAACTTGCCTTTCACTTAACGCCAGATTTGGAAACAAGTGAGGTTGAGGCAAAAACAGAGGAAATAGAAAAAACCGTTAAAAAAGCAGGCGGTAATATTATATTTGTTAAATCTCCTGTAAAAACCCATCTTTCTTACCCTCTCAAAAAAAATCATTCTGCATATTTCGGACATATCAACTTTTCGGTTACACCAGAAACAATAGAAAAAATCAATTCAGAAATGAAACTGCAAGCATCAGTTTTAAGATATCTAATTTCCCAAAAAGAAATGATGGAAAAAAGACCAGTACATGAAACAACGCTCATAACTTCAACCCACACTCCGGAAAGAAATAAGACAGAAAAACCAAGCAGAAAACCTGAAGAAATAGAAAAAGAATTAGAAGAAGTATTGGAAAAAATTTAATTAGCCACCCGAGCATAGTTAAACGAAAGTGGAAACAAAAAATTCCCCGTTTGCTTTACTCACAAGCTAATAGGCAATGAATTTAAACAAAGTCATATTAGTTGGCCGCTTAGCAGCTGACCCAGAAACAAGAACAATTCCAAGCGGACAAAATGTAACCACAATCCGACTTGCCACAAGCCGAGTCTGGTATGATCAAAGCAGTCAAAAACAAGAACAAACAGAATTTCATACCATTGTCTGCTGGGGTAAATTGTCTGATATAACAAGCAGATATCTAAGAAAGGGCCAATTAGCAATGTTTGAAGGACGTCTTCAGACAAGATCGTGGGATGGTCAAGATGGAGTAAAGCGCTACAAAACTGAAGTTGTTGCTGAAGGAATGCAAATGGGACCAAAAGCAATGGGGGGTTCCGGATCAAATTACAACAACGACAACCAATCACAAAATAATTACAACCCAAGACAAAATCGAAACAACAATACCAACAGCAAATCAAATGATGATGACGATATACCTGTAATAAATGAGGAGGAACCATTTGATTCTACAAACAATAAAAATGATGATGATGGCGTAGAAGAAAAACAAATAGATTTAAAAGATATACCATTTTAATAAAAAGATTATAGCTGGGGACATATGGTCAACCACCATAAAGCCAGGCCATAATCATTAAGAAAATAAATGCCTTGTACTGCTTGCCACAAAAAAATAAATGACTTTGATTACAAAGAACCAAGAATGCTCCGAAAATATGTATCGGGTTCTTTTAAGGTTTTACCGGCTAAAAGAACAGGATTGTGCCCTCGACACCAAAGAAAGGTAACAAACGCTATTAAGCTTTCCCGCTTTATGGCATTGATGCCATTTACCCGAAGCCAAACACGAAAAAAATAATTCTAAAAATTTAAATCCCAAAACCCTCCGCCTAAGGCGGAGGGTTTTTAATTGATATTGATTGCTTTTAAGTATGTTTATGGCCAGGATGGTGTAGCAGTAATAAACGGACAGAAATCAACATAAGAACTTACTGGCACTCCCGAACCTGGGTCTTCTTCAGGAGAGCATTTTTTTCCGAGAGGTCCATTTGATGCTCCCCACCAGTTGTTCTCTGCGCTGACGGTAGCTGTTGTCTGGTTAAGCACACCATCCGTTGAAGTATTGATAAATGAGCTACTAGAAATGCTTCCGGTTCCACTATTTTCAATTTTGAAACCGACAGAAGCTGATGCTAAGATGGAATTATCTATATCAACATTTCCGCCATAGGAATCTACAGTCCAACCAAAGTAATTTCCCGCATAGCTTATTTTTGCATAACTAATAGAGGCAGTTCCTCCAGAATTAACTCTTATTCCCCGCCAATCTCCTGCGGTTGGGTTTGTAGATGAACCGTCATGATTTGTATCACCACCTACGGTGTCGTCCCTATAGGATGTGAAATATATAGGTGCGCTTGAAGAGCCTATTGCGCTTAGAGTTCCGCTTACATATAGCGCTGAAGCACCAATTTGAGGTTTAAAGATAACCCCCGGGTCTAATGTAAGGGTTTTACCAGAACTTATGGTCATACCAGATGTTGTAATTATGTATGGGAATTGGGTATCACCCCATGTTTGGTCTTTGTACATTGTACCGCTAACTTGCATACCAAGATCGCCACTGCTTCCTGATGCTATGTTACCATAAGAGGTTAATGTTTTATTACCAAGCAAAAATCTAACAGCAGCATAATTATTATCTATAAAAGTATTATTTGTTAATGTTAATGGTCCATTTGAACCCCCGGCATATACACCGTAATTACCTGTGTTTTGTATGGTAGTGCCGTCTATATTTACAGAGCTTGAGCTTAGATAAAAACCATAACTGTATAATGAATCAAGCAAAGAATCTGTTACATTTATTATGCCTCCATTGTTTGTGTAGATACCATAATCACCATATCTTATTACGGCATGGTCAAAATCTGCTGTTGAGCCTGGGTTTGTTTGTATATAGTTCCAGTCACTTGAAGCAGGGCTGGTAGCTGAACCATCGCCATTTGTATCACCACCTACGGTGTCGTCTTTGTATGATGTAAAGTAACTTGGGGATGAGGCTGTACCATTAACATTAAGGTCACCGCTTATTAAAAATTTAGATGTGTCTGTTTGGAATTTAACTATTGCTCCGGGCTCTATGTCTAGAGAGGCAGAGGCGGCGAGGGTGATGGAGCCGTTGAGTAGATGGACGACGTTTGGCCCCCAGATACTGTTGGAATTGATTGTGCCGGAAATAGGAACAACAAAAGAAGGTGAGGCGTTTGTCCAAAGATAATTATTGGTGTTATAAGGCCAAGGGTCAGATCCTCCACCGGACCAACCGTAAGGGTCTACTTGCTCAGTATCCGTTGTGCAATCACAATCGTACACACCAAAATGCAAATGAGGCTCAGTTGAAAGTCCAGTATCTCCACTACTAGCTATGACATCACCACGAATAACTGACTCGCTAACATCAAAATTATTTGAATCTTCTATTAAATGAGCATATACGGTTCTTTGGCTAGAGCTACCATGATATAAATACATACGGAAACCATAACCCTGACTGTGGTTCATGGGATTTTCCCAACCAACCACCCTTACATTTCCGTCAGCTGCAGCGTATATTTCCTTGCCCTCAATTTCATTAGTTAAGTAATCCAAACCATGATGATCATCATAAGAAAAAACTGTCTCTCCATCATACCTTACTTTTTCTCCAGAATCAGCATCGTGGTCAAAATAACCAAATAAGGAAATATCTGAATCGTTAATAGTATCTATAGGAAGAGTGTAATAACTTGCAAATACTGAAACTGGGGTCACGAAAAGCACAACTAAGCAAAGAATAAACAATTGTGATAATTTTAAATTTTTATTGGATTTTATACTCATAAACATAATCATCGTCTATAAAAGTTATTTTTGAACTATCATAGGCCCAAACAAATGGTATGTTTTTAGCTTTGTGAATTTTAATAAAATTACTTCCATCAAGATTTATTACATAAATCCAAGTTTCTCCATTATGGCTTTCCAAAAATGCCACCTTGTCACCCGCAGGCGATAAACCAATATGTGTTAAAACTTTTTTATCTTCCTTTAAAATCAATCTGGTATTACCATCCGATCTTTTAACATAAAGATCAGCGTAATCGGTTTGGCTGTCTGTAAGTGCATACACAATATCTCCTGCATTAGATATGTCCAAACTTATAATACCGCTTGGTAGATCAGATTTATAATAGTTTCCCTCTATATCAAGATAGAAAATTTCTCGATCTTTTCCAGTTGCTTCTATTGGTAAATATAAAGCAACTTTTTTACTGTCGGGATACCAGGCAGCAAAAGAACCGGTAAAATCATCTGTAATCCTATTTCCATTTGTGTCGGTTATACGTGTCAATGTTCCTTGTTCGGACTTATGAATTGTCTCAGCTTTATAATGTCCGTCAGGAGAAGTAGTTTGCAATACACCAAACTCATTTTCTGTGTTTTTATCTATTAGACGAACCTTGCTGACCTCTGTCGCAATTTTTGGTGTGATTTTTGGTTCAGGACTAATACTGTTATCGATGCGACTGTTGTTAACTTCTGTTTGTTTATTACTCTCTGTGTTCATTGAGTTTTTATTGCTTGTCTCTGTGTTTCCATTGTTGTTATTTAAACGAGTATTCTGTTTGGGCATATTGAATTGCCAAAAAATAACAATAGTAGTCAATAAAAATACAGCACCAATTATTATAAGAAGCTTTTTATTCATTGATTTCGTAAACCATAACAGGATAGGTTTTGAGTTGCTTGGTCTCAGTTAATTGTTTCGTTATCCTGTTAATGTCTGTAGACCAAATTTGTGATTCTTGATTAAAATCACGAGAAAAAACTACAACATCTTCACCTACTGCATAATTCGGCTGTTTAACAAAGCCACTAATAAAACTAGTTTTAGATTCTAAATTATTTTGCTCTGTATCATATTCAAAGATATTAGCCCCTGATGCAAAAAGTATTTTTTTACCATTATGAGACCAAATAGGTGGATAATTCCAATTAACATCGGAAACTCTTTTAATATTTGATCCATCTGAATTTATAAGCCAAATTCCACCATCTTGAACACTGGTAAATTTTAAAAATGCTATCTTCTGACCATCAGGAGACCACCTAGTCCAAACCGTAACGTCATTTTCGTTATTTCTTATTAATCTTTCGTCCCCATCAGATTCCCTAATGTAAAGATCAGCGTAATCGGTTTGGCTGTCTGTAAGTGCATACACAATATCTCCTGCATTAGATATGTCCAAACTTATAATACCGCTTGGTAGATCAGATTTATAATAGTTTCCCTCTATATCAAGATAGAAAATTTCTCGATCTTTTCCAGTTGCTTCTATTGGTAAATATAAAGCAACTTTTTTACTGTCGGGATACCAGGCAGCAAAAGAACCGGTAAAATCATCTGTAATCCTATTTCCATTTGTGTCGGTTATATAAGATATAGTTTTATATCCTTTAGAATAAGTCATGGAAAGGTATTGCTTGTTTGGCGATAAATACATTGTTTTACTAGTATCTACTACGTACAATAACTCTAATTCTTCTATGGGTGTAGAGACAAAATCTGCTTTTGAAAACGGCAACACAAAAACAAAACCACCCAATAAAAAGGTGGCGGCTACCATTATTATTACTGTTTTCTTAATTTTATAACTATATTTTACCATTTATAATAATTGTAGAATAACTAAGGTGTATTTTAAAACGATAATTTGTGGACAATCAATTACTTTTTAATTTTTTTCATTATAATTTTAAAATATTTTAAATGAATTTAGAATAGAATAAATTACATCTTTTTGGTAAGACATTCTACTTCTTACACGTATTGAGTAAAAATCATCACTGTTAAAATTTAAAGTTAAAACCAAAATAAACTTGTTAATTTCATCGGGATTATTAACTTGTCCAATCTTAACATTTTGGTCAGCTATAACTTGTTCAAATGTCTCAAAGCTATAAATTGGTCCACCTATGCCCACGTTTTTATTTATATCAACATGATATCCTTCTCCAGAAATATTAACTTGTATTAGTTGTCCTTCTTTCCAAGTCCCCGATTGAACATTTGGGCTATTTTTGTGTGGTTTTTTTCTTCTACTTCCCACCCACCAGGAATTTGAATTTCAAAACCCCAATCATCACTTGTATATTTTTGCCAGCCAGGATTATCACCATCTTTAAGGAGTGCTCGATCGGGAGTAAAAGTTGGAGAAACACCTATATTCTTACTTTCTATTGGCGTTGCTGTTATAATTGATTTCTGTGCTACTTCCTTGTTCTGATTTAAAAAATACATACCAATCCCACCAAGAATTCCAACAACCACAATAATTAAAACTAATTTCTTATTAGGTTCAAATTCAAGACTTGGCATGGTTTGATTTTCTATTTGTAAATCATTATTCAATTTTTGATTGTTTGATTCCATATATAATTATAAAAACAAATAGGTCATCTTTGAAAACTAAAAAAGTGGACAATTTTTTAGTTTACTTTTAATTATATCGTGAATTTTACCTTTAATCCCAAAACCCTCCGCCTTAGGCGGAGGGTTTTTAATTGGTATTGATTACTTTTAAGTAAATATTAGATTTTTTCTGATATTGCCACTGCTTTTTTAATCTCTGCCAGCACTTCTCGTGCTATTTTGGGATTATCTTTAAGGTGCTGTCTGGCGCCCTCCATTCCTTGTCCAAGTTTTTCTTCACCAAAGTTATACCAAGCACCCGCTTTTGAAACTACGCCGTATTTAACGCCAGTATTCACAAGATCAGCATGACGGGAAATACCCTCGTTATATAATATATCAAACTCCGCTGTTCGAAACGGCGGAGCCACCTTGTTTTTAACTATTTTTACATTAACCCTATTACCCACTATCTTTTCTCCTGATTGTATTTTTGCTGCACGTCTAACTTCTATTCTGACAGATGAGTAAAACTTAAGTGCCAATCCTCCGGTTGTGGTTTCCGGATTACCAAACATAACCCCAATTTTTTGCCTAATCTGGTTAATAAACAAAACCGTAGTATTTGTTTTGGCAATTGAGCCTGTTAGTTTTCTTAAAGCATGTGACATTAATCTAGCCTGAGTACCTACATGGTGCTGATCCATCTCCCCTTCAATTTCAGCTCTTGGGGTAAGCGCTGCTACAGAGTCCACAACCACAAGACCCACACCGCCTGATTTTACAAGCATATCAACAATTTCCAAAGCCTGCTCCCCTGTGTCGGGTTGAGAAATAAGCAAATCAGCAACATTAACGCCTATCTTTTTGGCATATTCAGGATCAAGAGCGTGCTCTGCATCAACATAAGCTGCCTTGCCTCCCATCTTTTGAAGCTCTGAAACAACATGAAGCGCAAGCGTTGTCTTACCGCTTGATTCAGGACCGTAAACCTCAATTACTCTTCCTCTTGGTACTCCTCCTACCCCTAATGCCACATCAAGGGAAACAGAACCTGTTGGGATAACATCAACATCAACCTTTTTGGCATCACCAAGACGCATAATAGAACCGTCGCCGTATTTCTGCTGTATTTCTTTTACAACAACATCAAGTATACCAGTACCTCCGGAACTCGGGGTTAATTCTTTTTTAGAAGGAGTTTTCTTAGTTTTTGCTTTAGGCATTATTTTAATTTTTAATTTCTAATTTTTAATTTTCATTGAATTTTCAACAAATTAATTAAGTATAAAAATTAAAAATTGAAAATTCTTTAAAAATTGTAAAATTGAAAATTGAAAATTCTTAGATATTTAAATGATTGCAAAGATATTAACAGCTAATTATTATTTATTAAATATTGACCCCGCTCTTGGGTTGTTGTATAAATCCTAGACCTTTTTTAAATGATTTCTTATTTAAAAATTGCCCAAGGGCGGGGTTGACCCCGCTCTTGAAAATCAGTATGAAAAAAACCACCAATACCCTATACCCAATTTTCAAGCGCAAGGATTTTATTGACAAAATTCATTTATTAATTATAATATAAAAAGTTCTAGCTACGGAGGTGCACAAATGACTTTTATAGGAAATTTAGACAAAAAAGACTCAAGGGTGGTCTGCCCCTATTGTAAAGAAAATATTGACTCTATTGAGTCAACAATATTGAAACTAGCCAGTGTTCAAAACCCAGTTACTTCAGTAACCAAAATGATGCACAAATGTCCTAAATGCTTTTCGGTATTAGCAATTACAGATTATTAGAAAGGAGGGAAACCATCATGCCAAAAGGTAGCGCAATAAAAGAACGAGCATTGATGCAAGTTGTTTACAGAATGGTAAGCACAATTCAAAATGCTGGCCTAGATCATGCCCCAGCAGAGGAAACTAAGTTCTTTAACTTATTTGAAATTGCCAAAAGAATTGATGGTGCCCAAGAAATTGGAGATCTAACCTCCGCGATTGAAGAAATCGAGGCTATGTAAATAAATTCTTTATAGTCCCGCCCTCTGCGGGACTTTTATGTTTGACTTGTACACAAATTAGTGATAATTTATTTAAACGTTATAATGAAAACAAGGGAGACATTATGGCTCTTTCAAAAACTGAAGCAGTATCTGAAACAGAAAAAAAGGTTCGTTCACTCATAAGAACAATTGAAACAAGGGTGGACAAGGATTATGAGAAGGGGAAAGAAATTTTTGTGCCAATGAAAGATTCATTGCCCACAAAAGTAGTACAGGAAGTAAAAAAACGCTACACAGAAGCAGGCTGGATAATTAGCTACGATGCCTCGGTCGGCTTCAAACTCAAATCAAAATACTAATAAAAAAACCGAAGTTTTACCTTCGGTTTTTATTTTTGATTTTTTGTGAAATCTTACACTTCTTCACTTTCTCCCGGTTCGCCCGGTTTTAAATACACATCTCTTGGTTTTGCTCCTTCTCCCGGTCCAATAATCCCCTTGTCTTCAAGTTCATCCAGTAAACGCGCTGCTCTTGCATACCCTACTTTCAATCGACGCTGAAGGAATGAGGCTGATGCCTTGCCTGCCTCAATTACTATTTGCTTTGCTTCGCCAAAAAGCTCATCATCTCCTTCATCACCTGATGAAGCAAGTGATGCCTCTACTGAGTTTTCTAGATCCATTTTGAGCCTATCTCTTTGCTCTTCATCAGTTTCCTCTTCTTCCAATTTTTCGGCCTCTTGTTTAATAAACTTAACAACGTCTTTTACTTCTTTTTCACTAACAAATGCCCCCTGCAAACGTCTTGGCTTTGCCGTATCCCCTGCCTGATAAAGCATGTCACCGTTCCCCAATAAAGACTCGGCGCCAGATGAATCAAGAATAGTTCTTGAGTCAATCTGAGATGCCACCTGAAGAGCTATGCGAGAGGTTATGTTGGCTTTTATAAGACCTGTTATTACCTCAACCGATGGTCTTTGCGTGGACACAATAAGATGAATTCCAATAGCACGTGCCATCTGAGCCAATCGTACAATTGCCGCCTCAACATCACGTCCATGAGCTGCCATAATGTCAGCCAATTCATCTATAACTATTACAATGAAAGGCATTATTTCTTTTTTAGCGGATATCTGCTTGGTGTTGTATGACAAAATGTCTCTTGATCCTGATTCTGACAATATTTCATAACGGCGTTCCATCTCTTTAACGGCCCAACGCAAAGCATTAACAACCTTTTTTGTATCAACGATAACAGGCGTAATCAAATGCGGAATATTGTTATAAAGAGACAACTCAACACGCTTAGGATCAACTAATATTAATTTTAAAGTATTAGGAGAATGGCGATAAAGAAGTGAAAGCAAAACAGAATTTATTGCCACAGACTTACCTGTGCCTGTTGCACCGGCAATAAGCATATGAGGCATTTTTTCTAGACCGGTTACTACCGGATAGCCAGCAACATCGCGTCCAAGCGCTAAGGGCATAAGGTACCTACTCTTTAATGATTCTTCAGATTCAAATAGATCGCGCAACCCAACCTGTGCAGATTTCTTATTGGGGACCTCAATACCAACAAGCGATTTACCCGGTATTGGAGCTTCTATTCTAATTGGGTGAGCTGCTAAGGCTAATGATAGATCATTTCTCAAGGTGGTAATCTTTGAAAGCTTAACACCAACAGCCGGCCTTAAAGTAAATTGAGTTACAGTAGGACCCACCGACACCTCTCCCATCTCAACATCAATTCCGAAGTTGCCAAATGTTCTTTTAATAATGTTGGCATTAGCATTAATATCTCCAAACCTGGGCTGATCCTTGTCGGAATGCAATATTTCAATTGGCGGGAAATTCCAATTGCCGGCGCTTGAAGTTTTTATTACAAAATCTTTTTCTTCATCTTTTTTAGCATCTTTGTTTAGCATAGCAGCCGCCCTTGCCTTCAATCCTCCTTTTTCTTCTTCCTCTTCTTTTTCTGCATCAACAACCCTGTTTCCGTGTTTTATAATTATTTTGTCCTCCTCATCTTCTTCGTCATTTTCTTCCTCGTCATGCTCCTCTTCATCGTCTCCTTCGCCATCTTCTTCGTCAGACTTTCTGCCTCTAAACAAAACCTTATTGAAAGGAATGTCTAAAGCCAAAAGAAAAGCAACAAATATAAAAAGTATTAAAATAATAAACGAAGCCAGAAATCCAACCGATCTAAACAATGGATAGCCCAAAATAAGTCCGAGATATCCACTCTGCTTAACACGCAAAGCGGTGTCGCCATGACCCACAATATGGAAAAGGCCAAGGAAACTTAAAACAAAAAGCGCCGTACCAAAAATAGCGCTTTTATATATTTTACGTTGAAATGACTTAATAAAAGAAAATCCCAGTATAGAAAATGCTACGGGAATCAAAAATATACCCCAACCAAAAAATAGTTTGGATATGGCAGCAAAAATCCTGCCAGCAACACCAGCCTTATCAATAAATGCCAAAACAGCAAGAACCACTAAACCAAAGCTGGCTACTCCGAATATGCCATTTTTGGTCTCCTGCGATAGTCCAGTGCTTTCATCACTACCGTCATCTTCTTCTCTTTTCTTTTTCTTGTTTTTATTCTTTTTCCTAGCCATATTTATAGACTTATTAAAGAATAACAAATCTACTACAATTACTGAATTTTTGCTAAAACTATATAAAAATTTTTCACCATAGAATAAGCTATGCTTCAAAATTTTTATTACGTTTTGTCTTAAAATTCACTAATTTCGTTACGAAAGTTATCCTTAAACAAGTCTATTTAATTCTACAAAAAAAAGCCACAAAATAAAAGATTGCAAAAACACAACAAATGTTATCATCCACTCAAAAACCCACCATTGGCGGGTTTTTGAGTGGATAGAACTTGTAAAATATATTAACATTTAACTATGGAGCAAGAAGATAACAAAATACTGCCCAAACAACCAGAAATTAATAAAAAATCAGGACCTATTATTTTTTGGTTTGTTTTAATAACAAGCTTTATTCTTGCGGGTATTTTTTCTTATATTACAAAACGTAGTTTAGTTCCGCACCCGGCTGGAATAGCACAAGAGCGTATAGAAACACCCGAGGCCACAAATAACTCTCCGCTTTTATTACCCGAGAAAAAACCAAATGGTGAAAAGATTGTATTAAGCCAATTTTACACAAATAATAAAATTTATTTTAACTACCCTGAAACTTGGTCTGTATTAGCTAACGATACTGGCAATAATTTACTAATATTATCACCGGAGGAATTAACAACACTAAATGCTCCAGATTATACAGATGGGCCTTTGGGTGTACTTATTAAAACTTTTGAGTCCAAGACAAGCGAAACACTGGAAGACTGGCTAAAAAATCATTATCAGCTTTCAACTTTAAATGTAGAAGATATTAATCAAGAAGAACCGAGCAGGTCATCTACAATAGACCACATAGAGCAAGTTACACTTCAGGGCAGTGGTGGTGCATACTTTTTTCACGAAGGAGGTATTGCAGAGGGAGATTATACTTACTTCTTAAAACATGGGGAAGTGATTGCTTCAATAACTACACACCGAGAGAGTAGTTTATCTAATCCAATAATTGTTGAGCTTATAAACAGTTTTGGCATTGGAAATATTCCGTCATTTCCAGTTGTTTATACTCCTTACGAAAATTACGAATATAGTTTAAAAAGAAGAAGCAATGATTACAGATCCAAACTATATTACGACCAGCAATTAATACAGAAAAATATTAAAACTGGCGAAGAAAAAATATTAAACTTAACCACTAAAAGTGTTACTCCTGCGGTTGGTGGGGATATAATGATTAAAAATTACAAAAAACCCCAGGATTCATCTAAAATTTATTTTTTTGGATTTTTACCAAACACGGATGCACCACCAGGAGGACTATACTCCTTTGATTTAAATACAGGCAAGTATTCAAAGTTATCCGTCAGCTCTCTTTTTGGTAAATATGGCAAAAGCGTTATTTCTCCTAACAGTAAAATGATTGCGAGTACCACGTCCAATGACCAGAGTTATAAAAAACTTTATATTTTAGATTTGGAAAATGACAAGGCACATCTTGCAGTCACAGTTGGTACAGATGAAATTCTGTCCTTCTGTTTGGGCTGTAGTCCAGGATCTCATGGATATATTACATGGTCAAATGATACAACCATAAAATATGCAGTATATGATTTAAATAATATTGAAACAGGGGGTGAAGGTCCTAGATATAAATTAAAAGAGTATCGTCAATATAATGTACCAGAAACTTATGATCTAAATAAAATATTTAAACTAGGAAATAAATTCGGAGACCTAACAGTAACATCAATCGATACACTTTTGGGCCGAGGAACTATAAGCGAAGACAATCTTAGCGTTGAATTTTCGGGTAAAATAAAAATATCAGGAGAATACCAATACGACACTAGAGAGAGCCCCTTACCACCACTCTGCTTTACCCCGGATGAAAAATCTTTAAGTTTATTACCCAAAATATCATGGGCTAGTGGCAACGGCACTTTCTGCTTTTCAAATCAACAAGAAGCGATAGAGATACTCCAGCCTGTTTATGGAACACCGGGTACCGGTTATGCTGAAATAGAAATTGAAAATTTTAATTATGTTCGTTGTGGTTGTGAGGCTATTAGCAAGGCAAGATTACTAAACGTAATCTCAAAATAAAAATTTTATCATCCACTCAAAAACCCGCCCTTGGCGGATTTTTGATAGTTAAATTTATGTTTTTAGTAATTATTTTAAATAGTGTTTGCATGTTTACATAAGTTCGAGGCGAGCATGAGGAACAAACCGAGGCATATTATAATACATTGAGGGAGCACCGGAATGCTCAACAAAGAAATTAGGCAAACCCTCTCGTTGAAGGTTTCTTCGCCGACTCCGTCAAAGCGGAGTCATAAAGCGAAGGAATCAATGTGGGCTAAAAACGCGAAAGGCCCCTATTCTTCGGGGCCTCGCGTTTTTAGCATGTGAACACTACTACTGTTTAAATCCAGTACCAGCAGGTATAAGATGCCCAATAATTACATTTTCTTTAAGACCCCTGAGAGGATCTGAAGCACCTGATACTGCTGCGTCGATCAAGACATGTGCAGTTTCCTGGAAGGATGCGGCTGAGAGATAGCTTTCTGTAGTCAATGAAACTTTTGTAATTCCTAAAATAAGTTCTTCATATGTTGCCTGCTGTTTGCCCGATTCTTTGACTATGGCATTTTCTTCAAGAGCCTTTCTCTTTTCTGTCACAGCTCCCGGAAGCAAATTGGTATCGCCCGGATCAATAATTCTAACTCTTGAGAACATCTGTCTAACAATAAGCTCGATGTGTTTGTCATTAATTCCTTCACCGGTAGTTTCATAAATTTTATAAACCTCTCTAACTATATATCTTGCCAATTCTTTTACATCCTTTGTATTCTTGAAGAATTCTTTCAAATCAACAGCTCCTTCAGTTAACTGCTGCCCCACGGTAATCAAATCACCGGCTGAGACTACAACTGCAGTTTTTGCTGGAATGAGATATTCCCTTTCCTCGCCTTTTTGAGTTATCATCTTCAAAACTTTTTGCTTGTCTTTTTCTTCTATGCTGGATACTTTTCCGTCTGAATCTGATATTAAAGCCTTACCGGATGGAGTTCTTGCTTCAAATATTTCTTCAACTCTAGGCAAACCCATAGTGATATCGCTTGCGCTGGCTACACCACCAGTGTGGAAAGTTCTCATCGTCAACTGAGTTCCTGGTTCACCTATAGCTTGGGCAGTTACGATACCTACAGCTTCACCGATATTTACCAATTGGTTCTTAGAAAGGTCATAACCATAACACTTTTGGCAAATTCCATCCATTAATTTACAAGTTAAGACAGATCTTATAGTTACCTTTTCTGGGTCTAAAGCTTCAATAGCTTTTGCCTGATCTTTATTAAGCAAGTCGCCTTTCTTAGCAATTTCTTTTTTGCCGTCCTTTATATCTTCTAGGATAGTTCGCCCAACAAGGCGTCTACTCATGATCTCACCTGTGATTTCACTATCTTTTTTAAATATTGTATAACCTTCGGTATCCTTACAATCCTTTTCCTTAACAACAACATCTTGGGCCACATCAACAAGTCTTCTAGTTATATAACCAGCCATAGCTGTTCTTAAAGCGGTGTCAACCAAACCTTTTCTTGCACCGTGAGTTGATATGAAATACTCAACAACATTAAGACCTTCTTTAAAGTTGCTCTTAATGGGCCACTCAATAAGCTGACCATCGGGTCTTACCATTAATCCCCTCATACCAGACAACTGGTTAACAGTTCCCCAGTTTCCTCTGGCCTTTGATTTAACCATGAGTGAAACAGAGTCTTTTTCTACATATTGCGCACTAACTAATTTTTCTAACTGTGAGTTAACTTGCATCCAAATTTCAAATGCTTTTGATTTTCTTTCATGTTCAGTTAAAAGACCTTGTTCATACAACGATCTGTTTTGATCTACTATTTTTTCAGCTTCTTTAATTATTTGTTCTTTTTCTGCAGGAATCTTCAAATCGCTCATACCCCAAGAAATTCCTGAAATTGTAGCGTATTTGAAACCAAGATCCTTGATTTGATCTAAAAATCTAACTGCAGCTTCTTCTCCATAATTATCTATAACCTCTGCCTCAAGAGTTCTTAAACTGTTTTGGCCGAAAGCAGAATTCAAGAAAGGCATCTGATCCGGAACTGATTTGTTAAATATAATTCGCCCCACAGATGTTTCGATCAAACCACCCTTCTTTTCTTTATTGTCTTTGGATGAATTACTTTCTTGTTCTGAGTTTACTGAAGAATCCTCCTCATGTCTTATATCTCCATCAATTTTTACTTTAATTTTTGCTCTTAGACCAACAATCTCATAGTCGTGGGCAAGCAAAGCTTCTTCTTTTGAAGAAAATATCTTTCCTTCACCTTTGGCATCGCTTTCAATACTGGTCAAATAATAGCAACCGAAGGTAATGTCTCTTGTTGCAATAGCAACCGGTTCACCCGTTGCAGGCTTTAAGATTCCCTTAGTTGAAAGCATAAGGTTCTTTGCCTCCTCCTGTGCCTCTTTAGTCAAAGGCAAGTGAACAGCCATTTGGTCTCCATCAAAGTCAGCGTTAAAAGCCCTAGTCGGCAAAGCTGGTAATTTAATAGCTTTTCCTTCAATCAATATCGGCTTAAATGCCTGCACAGAAAGTCGGTGCAAGGTAGGCGCACGGTTAAGCAACACGAGTTTGTCTTTAATAGCATCATCAAGGGCCTCCCAAACTTCAGGAACTTCCTGTTCTATGAGATGGTTGGCTGATCTAATGTTATGAGCGAGTCCGTTTTTAATTAAATAATTTATTACAAATGGTTTGAAAAGCTCAAGAGCCATATATTTAGGCAAACCGCAATTAGCCATAGACAACCAAGGACCAATAACAATAACGCTTCTACCTGAATAGTCTACACGTTTACCCAAAAGGTTTTGTCTAAATCTTCCATGTTTACCCTTGAGCATGTCGGCTAAAGATTTAAGAGCTCTCTTTTGGCCTGTTGAAGCAGCGGTCATGGTTTGTCCGCTTCTCATTGCATTATCGATCAAAGCATCAACAGCTTCTTGAAGCATTCTTTTTTCATTTTTGGTGATAACTTCCGGAGCTTTCAATTCAATCAAATGCTTCAAACGATTGTTTCGATTGATTACTCTTCTGTAAAGATCATTAAGGTCAGAAGTTGCAAACCTGCCTCCATCCAATGCAACCATGGGTCTTAAAGCAGGAGGAATAATAGGTATAGTGGTTAATATCATCCACTCGGGTCTTATCTTGCTATTAGCCATACCCTTTAATATTCTCAAGCGCCTAATGAGCTTCTGGCGAGTAGAAACTGTGTCTATTCTTTTTAGCTCTTTGTCTATTTCTTTTATTTCTTCTTCAAGATTCATTTCTTCCAAAACCCTTCTTATTGCTCCAGCACCAATACCAACCTCAAACACTTCTCCGTATTTAATAGATAGATCCCTATATTCAAGTTCTGAAATAATTCTTAATCTCTTAATATTTTTGATATTTTCTTTTTCTTTTTCTCTCTGAGCTTTTATTTTATCCTTGTCTGTATCTGTTGCAGCACTTTTTATCATTGACTTAAATTCAGAATCTATTTTCTTAACAGCTTCAACCTTTAATTCCTCGTTAACTTTAGTAATTATATAAGATGCGAAATAAACAACCTTTTCAAGGTCAGGCAAACTGACATTTAAAACCATAGCTATACGTGAAGGCACAGCTCGTAAAAACCAAATATGAGTAACTGGGGCAGCAAGTTCTATATGGCCCATTCTTTCACGTCTAACAATTGAACGGGTCACCTCTACGCCACATCTATCACAAATAATCCCCTTATAACGTATTCTTCTGTATTTTCCACAGTAACATTCCCAGTCTTTAGTCGGCCCGAAAATAGCCTCTGAAAACAGGCCATCTTTTTCCGGTTTCTGAGTACGATAATTTATTGTTTCTGGTTTTGTAACTTCTCCATAAGACCAATTCTTAATCTCCTCAGGAGAAGCTATTTTTATTTTAAGCTCTGCGTACACTAGCTTTTGGCTTTTGGCTTTTAACTATAGCCCAGTAAAAAAGTCGAGGCTAAAGCTAAAAATCTATAAAGCTGGTTACCGTTCAGTTAATTCCACATTCAATCCTAATCCTTTCATTTCCGAAAGTAATACCTTGAAAGATTCGGGTAAATGAGGAGCCTTTATTTCTTCGCCTTCAACTATTGACTCATAAGTTTTGGTTCTTCCCTGAACATCATCTGATTTAATGGTTAACATTTCTTGAAGCACATATGCTGCTCCATATCCTTCTAAAGCCCAGACTTCCATCTCACCAAACCTCTGGCCACCAAATTGAGCTTTACCACCCAATGGCTGCTGAGTAATTAATGAGTAGGGCCCAATAGAACGCATGTGCATCTTATCTTCAACCATATGATTCAATTTCATAAAGTAAATTACGCCTACTGTTGACTTCTGCTCAAACTGCTTTCCAGTTCTACCATCAATTAAGTACATCTTTCCATCTTCGGGAAGATCTGCTTTTTTAAGTTCCGCCTTTATGGCATCTTCGGTTGGTCCTCCCATTGAAGGAATGGCAGCTTTATAACCAAGTTTTGCAGCAGCCCATCCTAAGTGAGTTTCAAGAACCTGACCTATGTTCATACGTGAAATAATACCTAAAGGACTCAAAATCATATCTACGGGTCTGCCGTCTGGCAAAAATGGCATATCTTCTTCCGGCAAAACAGTTGAAATAACGCCCTTATTTCCGTGCCTACCAGCCAACTTATCACCAACCTGAATCTTTCTCATTTGAGCAATTGATACTTGAATCTGTCTTATAACTCCTGCCGGAAGCTTGTCGCCATTCTCTCTTGAAAATATTTTAACACCAACAACCCTACCCTGCTTACTGTGAGGAAGAATAAGTGAAGTATCTCTTACGTCTCTTGATTTTTCACCAAAAATAGCTCGCAACAGTCTTTCTTCTGCAGTTAGATCACTTTCTCCTTTTGGTGATATTTTACCTACCAAAATGTCCTGAGACCTAACTTCAGCACCTATTCTTACAATACCGTCAGGATCTAAATCTTTTAATCTTTCTTCGGATCTGTTGGGGATATCAAATGTAGTAACTTCAGGACCAAGTTTAGTGTCTCTAACGTCAATTGAGTAGTCCTCAATATGAACTGACGTAAACAAGTCCTCCTTAACTAATTTTTCAGATATTACAACCGCGTCCTCAAAGTTGGAACCTTCAAATGACATGAAGGCAACAACCAAGTTTCTACCAAGAGCCAATTCCCCTCCCTGAGTAGCAGGTCCGTCAGCAAGAACATCTCCCTTCTTAACTGTTTGCCCTACTTGTACAATCGGTCTTTGGTTAATAGAAGTATAGCTGTTTGATTTTATGAATTTTAGCAAATCATATTTCTTTTTCTTGCCCTTATTGTTTTTAACTGTAATAGAAGAACCCACAACGCTTTCTACCTTTCCTGGCTCTTCAGCCAAAACAAGCATTCCAGAATCATGCGCCACCTTTTCTTCCATTCCGGTACCAACCACCGGGGACTCAGGTGTTATAATAGGAACGGCCTGTCTCATCATGTTGGATCCCATCAAAGCTCTGTTGGCATCATCGTGTTCCAAAAATGGAATAAGCGATGTAGCAACTGAAAAGGGCTGTTTTGAGGAAACATCCAAATAATCAACGTTTTGAGTCAAAGCCACTCCTGCTTCTCCCCTAATTCTTGCCGGAACTTTTTCTTCAACCAGTTTGCCTTTTGAATCAATTTTTGAACCAGCATGGGCAATTGTGTATTTTTCTTCTTCTCGCGCATCCATGTAAATTATTTCGTCTGTGACCTTACCGTTGGTAACCTTTCTGTAAGGAGAAAGAATAAAACCAAGAGGTGATATTTTTGCAAACAAAGCCAAATGACCCACCAAACCAATGTTGGGTCCTTCTGATGTTTCAATAGGACAAATTCTACCGTAGTGAGAAGGGTGAACGTCTCTAACCTCAAAACTTGCCCTTTCTCTGGTCAAACCACCGGGACCCATAGCAGACAAACGTCTCTTATGTTCAAGTTCTGAAAGCGGATTGATTTGGTCCATGAATTGTGAAAGCTGACCTGAGGAAAAGAACTCCTTAATAGCAGCAATAAACGGTCTTGAATTCACAAGCTGTACAGGCATAGAATCTTCAACATTTAAAGTACTCATTCTGTCCTTTGTTATTCTTTCCATTCTGGCAAAAGCCAATCTAAGACGGTCCTGTAATAATTCTCCTAATGTTTTAACTCTTCTGTTACCTAGATGGTCAATATTATCCGGCTGTGAAACGGGGTCATTATTGAGTCTTATTATTTCCTTTATTACGTTAACAACATCTTCAAGCTTCAAAGTTCTGTTCTTTTCATTTAATTCAAAATCTTGGCCAAACCTATTGTTCATTCTGTGTCGTCCCACCTTAGACAAGTCGTATCTGGTAAAATTGAAGAACATGTTGTGGATTTGCTGTTTGGCGCTATCTGCCGTTGCCGGTTCACCAGGCCTTATTCTTTTATACATTTCTATCAGACCTTCATCTTCGCTTGATGCTGAATCCTGTAAAATAGTGGCGTCAATGTATTTCATTTCTGAATCAGTATCAACATCTTTGAATAACTTTTTAATTTCATCATCCTTACCTACGCCAAAAGCCCTCAAAACTGAGGTTGCTGGAATTTTTCTTTTTCTGTCTATTCTAATGCTTATTACTCCGCTTGATTCGGTTTCAAATTCAAGCCACGCACCTCGAGATGGAATAATTTTGGCGCCAAAAAGCTTTTTGGCTCGGCTTGATTTTGACAACAAAAAGAAAGCCCCAGGGCTTCTTATTAATTGTGATATTACAACTCTCTCAATACCATTAATCACGAATGTACCGCGGGGTGTCATAATAGGAAAATCGCCCAGGTAAATTTCCTGTTCGTTAACCTCTTGTGTTTGAAGATTTTTTAGTTGAACATTAACTCTTAGAGGTGCTTCATAAGTAATGTTCTTTTCTTTTGCTGTTTTTTCTTCGTATTTAGGTTCGTCTAACTTAAAGTCAATATAGCTAAGTTCGTACTCCTTGCCAGTCCAGTCATTAACAGGAGAAGCGTCGCTTAACAACTCCTTGATTCCCTCTTCTAAAAACCAATTGTAAGAATCCAACTGAACCTGAACCAAGTTCGGATATTCAATGGTTTCTTCGGGATATTTTGAAAATATTTTTCTTGGCATAAAAAATTACTTGCTAATAATAAACAAGTTGATAATTTTATTTTTGTGACAAAAACAACAACCGCCAGTTATTAGTTAGGCGGTCAAAAATTTTTATTTAAATATTAAATAATGTGTGGGTCCAGCACAGGTTTGTTTTGCGTATCTGTTAGAAATTGAGGTTAAACCTCTATTTATTAAAGAATTAGCCTCAATTTCTGTATTGTTTTTAAAGTGTTTTGCCTAAACGATAACTTTATAGTTATTGTATTCTTTTGTAAAAATTTGTCAAGCTTGAAATATCAACATTTTTACTACTATTAATTCTATCATAATTAATACTAATAAGTCAACCCCGCTCTTGAAATTGATTCTATTGTCCTTGCTTCACCTTGTAAGGCTCATCTATTTCAAGGGCGGGGTCAACCCCATTATTAAAACTAATCAGAGCACAAGAAAACGCCTTCGTTTAGCAAATATTAAAAATAAAATCCCCGCCGAAACGGGGACAAAATTTTTTGCCACTACATTGCATGCCCAACCCATGGGCAACCTACGCATTCCTTCTTGTGGAGAAATTCGATTTCCTCCTTATGGCTATCAAGAGCATCGTTAAAATGATAAAGCGCATCAAGATAATCTCGCCACACTCTATCATGCTGATCATTAGTCCTGTCTACATTGATATACTTTTTCTGTGCCTTAATATAGGCCTCTCCCGCAGATACAACCTCTGGAGGAAGTTCGCCTTCAACCTTTTTAAACAATCTGAAGTTAACTTTTTTATCATCCTCACTCTTATCGGTGAGACCTCTTGAATGTTCGCAAAAATCATAACAGCACCACAATATTCTACCGCCATAGAAATGCCAAAAGAAAACGACTTCATTTCTGCTACTCACTTCCCCCTCCTTTAGTAATATTAACTTGCTTCAGGAAAAATTGTATTTCCATTCCAGGGACAATTCGGACATTCTTTATTATGAATATCATCGATTACTTTTTTATATTTTGAAGATAACGCCATATAATTTCCAAAAACCTTATCATATTCTTTTCTTGCCTCAATATATGCCTGTGCGGCCTGGGCCTGAATCTCCTTAGCCTCAAGATAATTATTCCTTGCTAATTCATCGTCATAATTATCACCTTCAAAATTTACAAGAACAACCTGATAGTCTCTATTTACCTTGCAGTATTTTTTAAACACTTCAATAAAATCTTGCCATTTCTTATCCATGTCCTGCCATGTTTTAACCAGCATACTCTCGATATCGACCATCTCCTTGGGTAAACTATCCCCAATAGGTCTTAATAATCTAAGACGCAACTCATTTTCTTCCATTTTTGGATTACCAAGGATATCACCTATGCGAAGTTGATAGCTATGACAAAATCCCACAAGAATTTCGTCATAGGGATGCCAAAAAAGTCCTATCTGTTTTTCGCCAGTTAACACCATATATACTTGCTTCCACCTCCTTTTCAAATATAAATGAGCGCTGTTATATAATAACACTTAAATACAATGCGTCAAATTATTTCTTTACCCACTCCTCACCACAATACTCTGCACGATACCCACACCCATCATCATGGCTATCAAATGGCTTCCGCCGTAGCTTAGGAAAGGCAAAGGAAATCAAAAACACAGAATTTAGTCTGTGTTTTTGATAATTTAATTTAAATAATTATGTATTTATGGCCAAGACGGTTGAGTAGTCTCAAATGGTTCATAATCAACATAGTTACTAACTGCTGATCCCGAGCCAGAACCCACTCCTCCAGGACCATCAGATGCACCCCACCAATTGTATTGTGCACTTACAACATTAGATGATACCTGGCTAAGAACTCCGTATCCTGTTACATCCAAAAATGAACTACTTGATATGCTTCCTGTGCCACCATTTTCGAGTTTAAATCCCCAAGTAGATGAAGCTATTACTGAATTGGTCACATCCATGTTGCCCCCGTAAGAATTTAAGGTCCAACTTAAACTATTTCCTCCATATCTAAAGAATGCATAGCTTATAGAAGCAGTTCCTCCCGATTTAGACCTTACACCCCTCCAATTACCTGCAACTGGAGTGGAGGCAGAATCATCGTTATTTGTGTCACCACCTATAACATCGTCTTTAATAGAGGTAAAGTATACGGGTGCACTTGATGAACCAAGAACATTCAATGTGCCATCAACGTAAAGGGTAGAAGCTCCGGTTTGTGGCTTTATTATTGTACCTGGGTTTATATTCAATGTTTTACCAGAAGATACGGTCACGCTATTGGTTGTTATTATGTATGGAAGAGAATCTGCCCATGTTTGGTCGGTATAAAGAGTTCCTTTTATATGCATGCCCAAATCTCCCGTATTGCCTGAGGCAGTATTTCCTGATGCAGTGATGTTTTTAAATCCAAGCAATATAAAACCTGCCGCACTAGTATTATTAATAAAATTATTATTTTGTAATGTGAGAGAACCGTTCCCGCTTATATTTATTCCGTAATTTCCATTATCCCTTATTGTGGAGTCTTGAATATCCACCGAGCTTGAGGTTATATTTAAACCATAGCTTGAATTAGAGGCAATAACTGAATCTACTATATTTATGTTGCCACCATTGTTTGTATAAAGGCCGTAACTGCCGTATCTTATTTCAGTATTATCAAAACTTACACTAGAACCAGAATTTGTTTGTATGTACAACCAATCGCCTTTCCCCGGATATGAAGAGGTGGCGTTACTATTTGTATCTCCCCCGACTGCATCATCATGGTATGATGTGAAATAACTTGGGGATGAGGCTGTACCATTAACATTAAGGTCACCGCTTATTAAAAATTTAGATGTGTCTGTTTGGAATTTAACTATTGCTCCTGGTTGGACATCAATAGAAGCTGAAGCGGCAAGGGTGACGGAGCCGTTGAGGAGGTGCACTACATTTGGTCCCCAGGTGCTGTTGGAATTGATTGTGCCGGAAACGGGGACAGTTAGAGAGGGCGGGGTTGTTGCCCAAAGATAATCTTCGTCTGGAGAACTTGGTGGCCACGGGTCTTCACTTGGTGTAGCAGTCCAACCAAAGGGGTCTATTACATTGCCACCGCTTTGAGAATCCTTAACCCCAAAATGTAAGTGATCTCCCGGATCACCTATTACAGAACCCGTTGAACCACTTTCTCCAATTTTTTGACCCCTAATTACACTGTCATTAGTAACTACATCATAGGAATCGAGGTGGCCATATATTGTCGAGTAACCCAATGTGGCATGCCAAATTTTAACATATTTACCAAAATCAGTGTCACAATCTGGATTGCAACCAGCAAATGTAACGGTGCCATCTGCTACAGCTATAATTGTATCACCTGTACCTGTGTCAAAATCTGTTCCATCGTGACCATCATATGACAAACAACTGCCCCCTCCACCAGGAGCTGTATAATAAGATCTGTAACCACAAGAACCATATGAGGAAGATGCTAAAGAACCATCATATACTCTTATATGGCCAGTTACAGAATAATCGGGATAATCGTGATCAAACTGCGCAGTTATATCGGGTGTTATTAAAAGAGGTAATGTGAAATCACCGGCAAATGCTAGTGGTACTACTGAAACATTAATAAACAAGATAGATATGCTACAAATTAAAATTTTTTTTAGCTTAGATATCATAATGTGATTATTCTGCCAATTTTAGTGAATTAATTATTTTGTTTAATAAATCCTTAGTAAAATTATTGTAAGGTATGATGCCTATTTCTAATATTTTATTATTTTTTAATGGTACAAATAATACTTTTGCGTTATTGCCAAATGAGTCTGTAATATTTAAGCCCATGCTTGGTCTGTCTTTAACCACTAAATTTTCTAAGGAATTTATATTCTTGTTGGAATCATTATCTTTGGGTAATGAGTTAAACCATTCTGTGATGTTGTAACCTTCGCTGTTATCCCTTATATAAGTACTAATCTTTACATTATCTGGATAGAATTTGTTTTTATGCCCCAATTCGCCTGCCGTATTCATGATTTTAACCTCTCCCAAGACTTTGCTCTCGAATTTAGTCCACTTGGGTCCAGTGGGGTAATCAAAACTAAAACCAACCTCGTTCTTGTTTAGGTTTTGCCAAGAATAAATCGAATCAAAAATATTTTCTTCTGATTGTGCATTTGTTATTAATACAGTAGCTACAACAATGCCAACTATCAACATGCCCCCAAACATAAAGTGATAATTTTTTATTTTTGCTAAATATTTTAATAAAATCATGCTATTTGATTAGAAACGAATCCAAAAGAAATTGGATGTATTCAGGGTACTTATTTGGAAAGAAGTTGTATATTATAATATAACTTCCTTTTTTGTTTTGTACATAATATATAGTAGCTCCATTTGGAAGTGCATCTTCTCTATTTTCAATTAAAACCTCATGATTGTTTTTTGACACTTGATGTTCTAGGTCTTTTCCCTGTGTGGCGTTTAAAAAATCATTTTCATTAACCAATTTAATAACTATATCACCACCAGACTCCCCACCAAAAGAACTATAGGGAGGCAAAATATGTATATATTGATTATTTGGATTTTCTTTTCCGGCAGTTTTAATTATTTCGTACTCGTCATTACATGAGATTGTGTCCCATTCTTCTTGCCAAGATGTTCCACAAAAAGTTTTGGGATAGAGAAAATATACATTATCATCTTCATATTTTAGCCAAACTGGTTCATTCTTGTTATTACTCTCTACAGGACTATTTATTGGAATTGGTGCTGGTAACGTGTTTCCTATTTTATCCCTTTCTTTACCTTTCAAAAAATACATCCCAACTGACGCAACAAGTGCGACAACAATAACGATTAAAACTAATTTTTTATTAGGTTCAAATTCAAGACTTGGCATGGTTTGGTTCTCTAGCTGTATTTCATTATTCAATTTTTGATTGTTTGGTTCCATATATAATTATAAAAACAAATAGGTCATCTTTGAAAACTAAAAAAGTGGATAAAACAAACCAGCCTACCCCCCACTCCTCACCACAATACTCTGCACGATACCCACACCCATCATCATGGCTATCAAATGGCTTCCGCCGTAGCTTAGGAAAGGCAAAGGAAATCAAAAACACAGAATTTAGTCTGTGTTTTTGATAATTTAATTTAAATAATTATGTATTTATGGCCAAGACGGTTGAGTAGTCTCAAATGGTTCATAATCAACATAGTTACTAACTGCTGATCCCGAGCCAGAACCCACTCCTCCAGGACCATCAGATGCACCCCACCAATTGTATTGTGCACTTACAACATTAGATGATACCTGGCTAAGAACTCCGTATCCTGTTACATCCAAAAATGAACTACTTGATATGCTTCCTGTGCCACCATTTTCGAGTTTAAATCCCCAAGTAGATGAAGCTATTACTGAATTGGTCACATCCATGTTGCCCCCGTAAGAATTTAAGGTCCAACTTAAACTATTTCCTCCATATCTAAAGAATGCATAGCTTATAGAAGCAGTTCCTCCCGATTTAGACCTTACACCCCTCCAATTACCTGCAACTGGAGTGGAGGCAGAATCATCGTTATTTGTGTCACCACCTATAACATCGTCTTTAATAGAGGTAAAGTATACGGGTGCACTTGATGAACCAAGAACATTCAATGTGCCATCAACGTAAAGGGTAGAAGCTCCGGTTTGTGGCTTTATTATTGTACCTGGGTTTATATTCAATGTTTTACCAGAAGATACGGTCACGCTATTGGTTGTTATTATGTATGGAAGAGAATCTGCCCATGTTTGGTCGGTATAAAGAGTTCCTTTTATATGCATGCCCAAATCTCCCGTATTGCCTGAGGCAGTATTTCCTGATGCAGTGATGTTTTTAAATCCAAGCAATATAAAACCTGCCGCACTAGTATTATTAATAAAATTATTATTTTGTAATGTGAGAGAACCGTTCCCGCTTATATTTATTCCGTAATTTCCATTATCCCTTATTGTGGAGTCTTGAATATCCACCGAGCTTGAGGTTATATTTAAACCATAGCTTGAATTAGAGGCAATAACTGAATCTACTATATTTATGTTGCCACCATTGTTTGTATAAAGGCCGTAACTGCCGTATCTTATTTCAGTATTATCAAAACTTACACTAGAACCAGAATTTGTTTGTATGTACAACCAATCGCCTTTCCCCGGATATGAAGAGGTGGCGTTACTATTTGTATCTCCCCCGACTGCATCATCATGGTATGATGTGAAATAACTTGGGGATGAGGCTGTACCATTAACATTAAGGTCACCGCTTATTAAAAATTTAGATGTGTCTGTTTGGAATTTAACTATTGCTCCTGGTTGGACATCAATAGAAGCTGAAGCGGCAAGGGTGACGGAGCCGTTGAGGAGGTGCACTACATTTGGTCCCCAGGTGCTGTTGGAATTGATTGTGCCGGAAACGGGGACAGTTAGAGAGGGCGGGGTTGTTGTCCAGAGATAGCCCTGATCAGGAGTCCACGGATCAGATCCTCCACCAGACCAACCGTAGGGATCAATGGATGAGGAAAGGGCTGTCGTATCTCCATCATAAACGCTAAAGTGCAAGTGAGGACCAGTAGCAACCCCAGTACTTCCACTTTCACCAATATGTTGACCCCTTATCACATAGTCATTGAGTGAGACCAATGACACATCATTTAAATGTGCATATAAAGTAGATTGGTCATTATTAAAATGGTAAAGTCTAATATAAAATCCATATCCCTGAGTGGCAACACTTGGATTTTCCCAATCTACATGCATCACTTTGCCACCATCCACAGCAAGAATGTCTGTATATTCAGGTACAGCAAAATCTGTTCCATTGTGCCCATCATAACATCCAGCACCATCATTATAATTTGAACAGGTATTTAAATCCGCTTCCTCATCAAGATAAGTGTTGCCATCATATTTTTTCATTATATCGTCGTAATTATAGGTTGGAGAAGCATGATCCATCCATGATGTTATATCGTCGTTACCATATGGGAGTGGTATTGGTAAGGTATAATAAGATGCCGTCACTGGAAAAGACGGCGCAAACATCAATAACACAAACAAAGAAATTATTAATTTTAATATATTTTTACGCATCAACGAAGATATTTAATTGAACTAAGCATTTGATCAAATAACTCTACCTCCTCTTGTGGAATTTGGTTATAAACAAAAGCAATTCCATAAAATTTAGGTCCGGAAAGATATGCGCGAGCACCCCTTGCATTATTTGATAATAATGGTGGTCCTAAAATAGGATAGTCAGGAATACCATCCGCAAATATAAAAACTTTTTTTTCTTCGTTTAAAATTATAACCTTAGTAGGGTTATCAGCTTCCGCCCCACCTGGATTTCCTGCAAAATCCATAAAACTTTTACCCCTGGGCTCACTAAAGTCTTTAGTGACTCCACCGAATGACAATTTCGCTTTATTAAAGCGACCCCAAAATGACTCACCTATACCTGGTACACCTTCCGTGCCATTTGCCGGTTGTATTGAAAAATCAATACTCCCCCATTCTGCCGGATATTGAAATTCGATGCCCAGCTCTTCATTTCTATATATTAATAATTTAGACAAAAAAACATCTTTAATGTCATCGACATCAGACTTAACATTATTCACATCATGTTTTAAATTAAACAGATCCTCATTTAAATTACCCAGATTCAAAGCATTATTATATTGTTGATATAATAAATAACCAACTGAAGCTATTAATAAAGTCAGGGTAATTATTAAAAAAAATTTGTTTTTTTGCATGAAAAAATATTAAGGTAAGATTGGATACGTTTTTTCTTCACCGTCACTTGTTATTTGCATCACGTTTTTATTTTGTATCACCCATAATTGGTCTTGATTTGAAAAATTTGATGTAAAAACAACAATATTACCATCACTAGAATAAGTCGGATACCTTGCATGACCACTACTAAACCCTGTAAGTTTTTTGTTGTAATTATTTTTAGCATTATATTCCCATATATTGCCGAAATAACCATACAATAATTTGTCATTATCAGGCGACCAAACCGGCGGATAACCCCATTCGACACTAGATATTTTCTTAAGATCAGATCCATCAGAACTCATAATCCAGATTTCCCTACTCCGAGCACTTATCATAAGGTCAGATTTCAAGAAAGCAACTTTATCCCCCGATGATGACCATCGCACCCATGCAAAAATATTTTTATCTCCTTGTAAAACTAATTCATCTACAGCACCATCACTTCTTATGTATAAACTAGATTCACTCGTTCCTTTTTTGGTAAGGCTATATATAATATCTCCATTTATTGGTGATATGTCAGCACTTATAACTCCTTCTGGCAAACCAGAATCAAGGTAATCATTATCTAAACTTAAATAATAAATTTTTCTACCATCACTATTATCAATACCAGATAAAAAGAGTAGTATCTTGTCATTGTTTGGAGACCAAGCAACAAAACTACCATAATAAATATCTGTAAGCATTTTGCCATCAATATCTATTATATAACTTCTAACATCATGCCCTTCATACCTATCAATTGTCACTGCGATATATTTTCTATTTGGTGATACAAATAAACTTTTTTTATAATTTGAAAAAATATTATTATCTATTGTTTTAATTTCATTTGACACATTGCCCCAAAATCCCTTCGTGATTGATTCATTCATAATTCCATTAGTGTGGGATGAAGAATAAACAACAGAAATTCCATCTTCACCCAAAACAAAATCTGCTTTTGAAAACGGCAACACAAAAACAAAACCACCCAATAAAAAGGTGGCGGCTACCATTATTATTACTGTTTTCTTAATTTTATAACTATATTTTACCATTTATAATAATTGTAAATACAATTCATGTATTTTGAAAACTAAAAAAGTGGATAAAACAAACCAGCCTATCCACCGCTCCTCACCACAATACTCTGCACGATACCCACACCCGTCATCATGGCTATCAAATGGCTTCCGCCGTAGCTTAGGAAGGGTAAGGGGATGCCTGTTATTGGCAGCAACCCAAGATTCATTCCTATGTTTACCAAGAAATGAGTAATTAATATTCCGAGAAATCCGATTATAAAAAATCTTGAAAAATTATCCTTGGAAAATCTGGAGGCTATAGTAACGAGCCTCATCATTAAAAATGCAAAGGTTGAAATTACTGCCACCACCCCGACAAAACCAAACTTATTAGAGAAAGAGGTGAACACAAAATCGGTATACGGCTCAGGCACAATAATCTGATATGCATCATCTCCTTTCCATATGTTGCCAAATATCCCCCCTGATCCAATTGCGATTTTTGATTGTATAAGATGATAGCCTTGCCCCTTTGGATCTTTATACGGATCTGAAAATGAAAGAATTCTTGCTTTTTGATAATCCTCAAAGATAAAAAACCATATAATGACTAGAAGAGTAACCCCTATAATAATCATGGAAAAAATATTCCTCTTATTAATGCCGGAGAAAAAAAGTAAAATCACCCACGTTACAGCAAATACCAAAGCCGAACCAAAGTCAGGCTGAAACAAAACCATAACAAAAGGAATACCAACATAAAGCCCTGACACGATAATCTGGCTTGGATTGTTTACTTCTGTGTGTTTTTGAGAAAAATATTTAGCCAGAAGGATAACTACGGCTATTTTGGCAAATTCTACCGGTTGTATCGTGAAACTACTCAACACAATCCAAGCGCTAACTCCTCTTATTTCTTGAAAAGCAAAAACAAGACCCAACAAAATCAAAGCCCCCGTATATAACAAAACAGAAGCTGTCGAGTGATTTTTAAAAATCCGATAATCAAAAAAGGCCGCTCCCAGCATTACCAAAATTGAAAACGGAACAAAAACAGCATGCCTCATCAAAAACTGATTTGATGCTTGATCAAGGTTGTAAAAAGTCAAAAAACTAAAAACAAGCAATAGGGCCACTGAAGCCAGAAGGGGCCAATCCAATTTTTTGAGAAATAAACTACTATTGTTCATAGATTATAAATATTACAAAATGCCCCTTAGGGCAACTTCAAAATAACATTATAAAAATAGCAGAGACCTTTGCGCTATTTTTATTCCCCATTAAACTCCTGAAATCTTTCCTGACCCCCAACCCTTCTTAAGAAATTAGTATTTTCAAACACATTGGTATAAATACCCACATCTAGCCTATTAAAGTTGCCTATAAAAGGCGATGGCCACCGTACTTCAAAACTTCTATTTGTTCTAGACAAAAAAGTACTGATACTTGTTTTATTAACAGCAATAGGCTCACCAACTGAATTCAATACAACAATTACAATCTCGGCATCACTTAAATCAAAATCGGAATTATTAGTAGAAACCCCTTCCACTCTGGAAAACAAGCCCCCGCTATTAACCTCCGAATAATCTGCATTTAATACAACCAAATCAATTTCTGCCGAAGCTAAAATATTCAATTTATTCCAAACAACATCTGTAATTTTAAATTCATGAGTAACAAATGGCTTATCAATCACCAAAGGAGACTCAATAACATAACGTGTTTGGCCGGGCAAAATATAAAATTTACCGGGAATCGACTTAACAACTTCCCCATCGGGTCCTATAAAATTAAGAACATAATCAACCTCTCTTGAGCCATGAGTTTGGTTTGGATTTTTTACCAATGCCATAAAATCGTAATCATTATCTCTGACTGAAAAAACTCTGGTTGATAAAACCTTTACCGGTTCAAGACCTGCTTCAGGAGGCGGTGTAGGAGTAGGCTGAGGTGGAGAAACAATGCGGTACGAAGTAAAAGAGATTCCTCCAACAATTATCAAAAACACTGCAAGAATTGTGAGTTGTTTGGCTGTTCTTTGAGCTGCTAACATGCACTACGACTTTTCAGGCGCAATTCCGAGGCCTCAAAACAAAAGGCCTTGCGGATATTGCTTTAGCCAATTTCTTCGTTAAAATCTCCGCTTAATATTCAACGTACTTAAGTACGCCTCATAATAATGCTCTATTTTGCCTTGAAATTGACCAACTGATAAAGTCTTTTACTTATTTTAAATATATCAGATTCACTATTAAGTATCCAGTATTAAAAAATACCCCGCCAAGGCGGGGTGTTTTTGATTTAATATTATTTATTGTTTGATATTTTCTATGATTCCCCCGCCAACCATTTCTTGGCCCTTATAAAATACCGCGGATTGCCCTATGGTTATATCTGACACAGGTTTTAAAAATTCAATATTGGCAGAATTTTTTTTGCGACTCTTAGAAACTAAAGCTGGCACAGACTTATTTCTATATCTTATCTTAATTGATAATTTAACAGGCTTTTTTGCTGAAGCGATGTCATGTTCATTAACCCAATTTAAACTATTCGCTGTAAATTTTTTATTAAAAACTCGGTCGCCTGAAACATGAATTGCATTTTTCTTAACATCTTTACCAACTACAAAATACGGACCTCCTGCAATTCCAAGATTTAAGCCATGGCGCTGACCAATAGTATAATAGTAAACACCGTCATGCGTTCCAATAATTTTTCCTGTTTCTTTAAGAATAACATCGCCTGGCTTTGACTTAATTTGAGTAGTCAAAAAATCTTTAACATCCATTTTACCAACAAAACAAACCCCCTGGCTATCTTTTTTGTCATGGTTAGGTAAGCCGAACTTTTTAGCCATTTTTCTTATTTCCGGTTTTGTATAATCTCCAACAGGAAATAAGCAATGTTTGAGTTGATTCTGACTAAGCGTCCACAAAAAATATGACTGATCCTTATTGTCATCTATTCCTTTTAATAATTTATATCGCTTGTTTGGCTTTTTAATTTCACTCCTTCGCACATAATGACCTGTTGCAATATAGTCCGCGCCTTCACTTAATGCTCTTTTTAAAAATAATCCGAATTTAATTTCTTTATTGCACATCACATCCGGGTTTGGTGTTTCACCCCTTTTGTATCCTTTTACCATATAACCAACTACTTCTTTTCCGTATTCTTTTGAAAAATCCCAGGTCTTGAAAGGTATTCCTATCTTTGCTGCTACCCTCATGGCATCCTCTCTGTCTTCTTTCCAATTACAAAAAGCTCCTGACATATTTTGAGGTGCCCATGGTTTAAAAAAAACGCCGACCACATCGTGGCCTTGTTTTTTCAACAATGCAGCTGCCACCGATGAATCAACACCGCCAGACATGGCTACATACATTTTTTTGTTTCGTTCAATTTGAACTTTTGTTGTTTTATCTCTATTTTTCATAAAAAATATTATAACACGAATTTATTTAAAAATCAAAATCCCGCTAATTATGCGGGGGGGTACAATGTCTCAGCCACACAACTCCGTTATATTTAAAACAGGCCAAGACCTCTTACATATTGATATTTTTTAATATAAGCAATAGTTTCAGGTCGGAAAATTGTTTCCGAACGTGAATTAAGCTGAACATTTATCCAAGCAAGACCGTATTCATTAACCGATCGAACCACACGAGCCGGTCCGCCATTGTATGAAGCAGCCAACATTTCCTCGCTAATACCAAGTGCATCCACAATATCTTTTCTATCAATAGAGTTTTTTAAATTTTCAACGTGGCGATCAAAAAACAAAACCATGGCTTTAATAGCATTATGATGATCCATCATTCCAAGACGATAATCATCTATAAGTTCTGCTTCAGGATATAACCTGACCATTTGTTCATATGTAGGCCTGATAAACTGAGCCATACCGCTAGCTCCCGCAGATGACCCCGTTAAACCATATGCCCTCCCCTTATTACCGCCGATTATAACCAACACTCGCTCTAAAAGATTTTCCTTTCCATCAATGTCGGCTCTATTAAACAAATCTGGATCTGTGTGCTCTATCACTATAATATTTTTAACTAAATTCTCAGGAACTAACTCAGTTGCCAAATTCCAGCGACTAGTACGCGATCTCACTCCCAAAAATTCTAATTCTTTATAAGCATTATATACGAGTTCGTTTAAATACCTCCTGCCTTCTTCTATAACCTCTTCGGTGTGTAGTCCACCCGAATAAGGAACATAAACAATATCAGTGAACGCTCCGCCTAATCTTTTTGAAGGAGGCAAAGCACTTGATGGCAAAAGATATTTATTTGCAACCACAACCATTTCCGGACGGTTTATAATGTAATAATCGCTATTAAAACCATTGTACCAATTCGGCTGTATGCTTATATCAGGACCTTCGTTTTCCATAACCAAAGATATCCGACCCAACTCTTTATAATTTTCTATATCTGACTCTCTTATCCATGCTCTTTTTTCAAAAACATCACCAGTATTAATATTTAAAACTGCAAAAGCTATCTGCTTAGATATGAGATTACCCCCACCATCAGTTTTATAATCAAGGGGGGCTGAGTGTTCAAGAATATCAATACCCAAATCTATTTTATCTACATAGCTAAAATTGGGCTTTTTAATAACTCCTTTCAGACCAAAAGAATTTAAAACATCAATTTCTTTCGAAAAATTATCCCAAAAACCAGTAGGACCAAACAATAAAAAATAACCGCCGAAAGCAGATGCAACCGATATAATAATTATTTTTTTAGTGAAAGAAAGATTTTTGAATTTATGTAACATTTGCAAAAATTGTTGAATTTTTAATTTCTCTCCCTACGGCAAGCAGATCTGCTGTGGGCATGATAATTTCTAATTTTCAATAAATTTTTAATAACAAAATTTTTCAAACACAACGTTCTGTCTTATCTTTTTTAAAATTAAAAATTAAAAATTATCTTAAAATTGTAAAATTAATAATTTTAAATTATAGGTTCTTCTCTATCTCGTCCGCTTTTCTCAAAACAGCATTTGCATAATAATTGCAGATACTTGAACTACAAGTTGTTTTGCCCCCTATATAAGCTCGCGCAGCACCTGATTCTCCGGCTCTTGTCTGAGATGTTGCACCTCCTGCTGCAAGCTTTATAGCCGATGCCATAAAAGCATCTTCTATATTCCACGGGTTTGGAGGATTATGCCCTGTTAACTCAGCCACTTTGTCTTCATATGCCAACCAAGTTGATGGAATAAATTGTGCCGGGCCCATGGCGCCTCCGCACCCATAATTAGGTTCAGCAGATACCTTTACTGAATCAGGATCTAATCCAAGCTTATTTACGACTTCAAAGAAAGCATTTTTCTCTGTTTCTGCTCTTTGCAAATAATAGCTCTTACGGCTTGGATAATAAATGGTGCCTAAACGAATATAACATTCGTACATATCATCACGCCAATTACCGGAACCAACATTCCTTCCAAGACCTGATTCAATTTCTAAAATGGCTATCAAAAATGCAGGCCTAATTCCAACCCTACGAGCTGCAAGCTCTCCAAACTTAACAGCATCTTCTGCGGTAATACCCTGCTGGACAAGATAAGTAATTTGGCTTTGAATGGCAGCGATGTCTCTTTTTGACTTTGATATTAGATCTTGGAATTGTTTTTCCTGACCTTTTGTTTGATTTAAGATATCACTTCTTTCATTTCTGATAGAGGCAACATTGTTTCTCTCCAAAGACTGAAAGTATCTTAATTGTTCCAGCTCATCCTTTTTATTTCTAAGACCCTCCTCTTTTTCTTCAAGGCTCAACTTCAACTGCCTTATGTTCTCTATGATAAGGCGTAAATTATCTTGTGTTGTTTGAATATTGTTTAGATCATCAAAAAATTCTGAGATTCTTCCATTTTTAAGCAAAACATGAGTTAGTGTTTCTTTATCTGTAAAATATATTTCCTGAAGATATCCGCCCATAGCATTTTTGTGAGTTTCTATTTTATTTTTTGCATCATTTATCTGATCTTGTGTGTCAGTAATACCTATCTCGGTTTTATCTATATAAATGTCTAAACTTTTTATCTCAGCTTGAATTTGATTAATCTGAGTATTGAGTTTGTATATCTCACTCTCTAAGGTTCTCTTTTTTTGAGAATTTGTTTCTAATTCCCCCTGATACTTTTGTATCAACTCCTCTAGCTCCTTTATCTGCTGTTCTTTTTCTGTGATATCATCTTGAACATCCGCAAAAGAATAATTGTTTAAAAACAAAACATTGCCCCCAAATAAGGCTAACACAAAAATAGCAATCACAATTGCGATTTTAATTCTGGATTTCATTAATATGATTATAACAAATGAGTTAAGTCGGGCAACTTGCCAAATTAAAAAGACCCCGAATTGGCGAGTCTTGGTGATAAAAAGAGGCCCCGTTGTTACACGGGGCCAGACAGAAGGAGAGCCCAGTCAAGAACCCCAGTCAAGAGCCGGGATGGCGAACGGCGAGTCCACCAATCAGCCCCGAACCAAAAGTTTTATGGAAAGAACTTTCGGGGCTTATTGCTAGACTCAAAAAAAATATTTAAGGGGTGGCCGTCGAATAAACGGCGGTCACCCCTCTGTGGCGCAGTCCCGGCATGATCGAGTCCCTATTCAAGTGTGGGACGGTACTACCGGCTTGACTGAGCCTACCAGCGTCTTATCACCCAAGACCGGTTCCGAGCTAAGCTTGGATTCATGGGAATTGGGTTCGGCGCCAGTTTTAGAAAGTGCGGGGGGCCAGACACTCTGTTTTGGCCTGGATCACCTCCTCCATCCGATAGATTTCGGTCTGTTCCGCAAGACCGACGGATGTGGTGTCTGGCCCCTCTGGGTTTAATTAAAGCACTTTTACTTAAACCCAGAAAGGTCAACAGTTGATAATTTTAAAAATTAAAGTTGGCAGGGTTGATCTACTTTTTTTCCGATGAGCACTAAGCACCAAAGGAGGAGGATCCGGAAAAAAGGTACTCAATGCTCAATGTTGCAGACAAGCAACCCTGCCAAATCAATCTATAATTTTAACATTTCAGACTAATTTGGCAGGATATAAATTTTGTGAAAATAACAGGTGTGGGGAGTGTTAATTACAAGAATTACATTCTCCCCACACAACATTCCAACAAAGAACAATCGGTAAATATCACCGGAATTACTAAAAAACACAGTGTTTTCAAGCAATTCCAGTAACATACCCGACCTATATAAATATTATACCAAATACACAGACAAAGTCAAGCACTTTTATGAATCAGATGGCTTTAAATTTCTTCTCCTAATTTTTCTATTTCTACCAGCTTGAATTCGCTTTCATTTCTTTTTTTAATTTCTACCTGATTTTTCTCTGATGTTTTATCACTTACCACAATTCTCAAAGGACAACCTATCAAATCTGCATCAGCAAATTTCTCTCCCGCAGTTTTATCTGTCCTGTCATCATATAAAATATCAATATTTTGTTCAAGCAAATCGCTGTAAATTTTTTCTCCCTTTCCTTCCTTTGTTAAGTCAACAAAATAAACACGATAAGGGGCAATTTCCTCAGGCCACAAAATCCCCTTGTCGTCGTAACTTACCTCTGTCACAGTACCCATTACCCTACCAATACCTATACCATATGAACCCATAACAACTGCGTGCTTTTCTCCTTTTTCATCTGAATACTTAAGATTAAAGGCATCTGAATACTTTGTTCCAAGAGGAAAAATATTGCCCACCTCAATTGATTTTTTTTCAATAATTTCGCCATCGCAATTCGGACATTTATCTTTAAGTTTTGATATCTCTTGATTTTCCGCATATTCGCATTTTGAACACACAAAAATAGTATCTTCTCCCACATCAGAGAGCACTTGGAACTCATGGGTGTTTTGTGCTGTAAAATCTCCCCCTGCAGCAATTGTATAATACGCATTTAGTCCGCATCGCTTGAAAATTTTCATGTATGCATCTTTTACTTTGCCGTAAAAATCAAGCATGTCTTTTTCATTAGCATGAAAACTATATAAATCTTTCATCATAAATTCTCGGCCTCTTAAAAGCCCCGACTTAGCTCTTGGCTCATTTCTAAATTTTGTTTGTATTTGATATGCAGAAAAAGGCAAGTCCTTATAAGAATTAATAAATTTTGTAGCAATTTCGGTAATTACCTCCTCGTGTGTCCAACCAAGAACAAACTGAGATTGACTAGCTTCTTCTTTACCCTCGCCAATCTTAAAACCTATTTCAACATCCCAGCGACCGGTAGTATCAAGATATTTCTTCTCAACAAGGGCGGGCATGAATATTTCCTGTCCCCCAATAGCATTCATTTCTTCTCTTATAATATTTGATATTTTGGTAGCCACTCGCCAGCCAAGAGGCAAAAAAGTATAAACACCTGCTGAATTTTTATAAACAAAGCCTCCTCGCTCTAAAAGCTTTGCGTTAGTACTTACCTCTCCTGCAGGATTTTCTCTAGTTGTGCTTGTAAATAATTTAGATAATCTCATAAACTAAATAGTAACAAAAAAGGAGCCGGTGTTCCAGCTCCTTAACGATCCTGAGCTAGGATCTGCTAACCAACCATCCCCTGTTCAGAGGCCCACTCCCAGGCGCACCTGGAGTACCTCCGCCCGCGAGGCAGACGAGACGAATCGGGATCGTCAACGAAGGTCTCTTCATTGGGCACATCATTGGGCACATCGGAAATGGCCAAGAGAACCCCGAAAGGCCGCCTCTGCAACCGGACCTCGGGGGTCGGATCCCAATATTCATCGTAGAGCTTGCCCTTCTCGACATCGGGCCCACCGTATCTTTCGCCCTCCTTCTTGATCCGCCGCCCCCTGCCGGGAGCAACAAAAAACCTGCTGTTCGGTGTTGGCCGAAACTGGTTCATTTGAACGCACCTCCTTGGTGGTATGTTATAATATTAACATATTTTAAATAATTAGTCAAAACAAATAAAAACCCCGAATGAGGGGTTTTTTAATATTTTTATTTAAATTTTTATGTCTTCATCATCGTAATTACTTTTGGAACATGTTCCGGGTAGATGAAAGTACTCTATATTATCAAAATCTGGCCTCATCTTTTTGGTTTTTTTATCACGAATTTTTTCAGCAAGAGACATTATATGAGAACCTGGAGGCATCATATTTCCACATCCTTCACATCTATGCTCTTTTTTGGTTGATCTTATTCTTTTTCTATAATGACTATCGTAATCAGCCCAACCATGTTGTTCCCATCCACCAATTTTAATTCCAAGTTTTTTTTCTCTTGTTGTTTTCAATTTTGGTTTTTTCACTTCTTTCTTTGGCTCCTCTAATTTAAAATCAAATAATTCTTTTTGTTCAGGCATACACAATCGGCAACTTCTTGTTTACTCAAGTTCAAGGCAAAATAGTTGAGGAATGATGAGGCGTACTGTAGATACGTCGAGTTATTCCGAAACTATTTTAACGAAGAAATTGGGCAAACCCGTAGGGCTTGATTAGTTTAGGCTCGTCATTTTGAGGCTTACTAATCAAGCAAGGAGTTGAGTCTTTAGAAAAACTTAAATATGTCCTTAGTAGTCACATAAAGCATAAGCAAAATCAACAAAGCAAATCCGGCGGTATTTACTATATTCTCAACATTCCTAGAAATAGGCCTTCTTCTTACTTTCTCAATAATTATAAAAAGCAAGCGTCCGCCATCAAGAGCCGGAAAAGGTATAATATTTAACACAGCAAGGTTTACTGAAATCAATGCAGTGAACTGCATCAAGTAAGTAATACCGAGACGTGTTGCCTGACCGGTAATAATAGCTATCCCCACAGGACCGGTTAACTCAACCCCTGCCTTGCCAGTTGTAAATAAATTCTTGATTATTGTACCATAACCCACAAATGTGTTTATGGTAACAATGGCGGTGCTTTCAATACCCTTAATAGGCACTTGATACCACGGATACTTTATAATCCCCGTCTGAGCTAAAGCAATACCTGTAGCGCCCTGCCCTTCTGGAGGATCAATTCTTGGGGTCATAACCACCTCGCTTATCTCTTCTCCTTTCCTTATTAAAAATGTCAATTCTTCACCCGCATATTCGTTAATGGTCTCCTGGGTTTTTTCTATGCTTTCTGCTCTAACCTGCTCACCTCCTATAAGAAACCCGAATATTTCATCCAAAGGAACAATGCCAGCCTCGTCTGCAGGACTATCTTTAGCAATTTCTATTATTTGTATTTTCAAATCCTTTGCCCTAGAAGCCATGTCTTCATCTAACAACCCCACCCTTAATCCAAAGGCATTTCCTATTGTTAACAAAACAAAAGCCAAAAGTAGGTTCATTACTACTCCAGCCACAATAACCTTTGATCTAACTCCTGCGGGTTTTGAAGCAAAGCTTCTAGGATTGTTTTTGTCTTCTCCGTCTTCGCCTAATATTTTCACGAAACCTCCAAAAGGTATCCAGTTTATAGAATACATCGTTTCTCCTTTTTTAATTCCCCAAATACGCGGAGGAAAACCAAACCCAAATTCTTCTACCTTCATTCCAGATCTTTTAGCAGTCAGAAAATGGCCCAACTCGTGGACAAAAATTAAAATCCCAAGAACGATTATAAAAATAATTGCTGTAAGCATAGTTTGATTAATTTATATTGATATTAAGATTAACATAATTAAAACAATTTTAAAACAAAAAGGCCAATATTAAAAATTTTGGTCTTACTCCGTCCATGAAGATAAGCGCCAAAACAATGACCAAAAATATCCTATCTCGAATTCTCAAGAGCGGGGTTGACCCCGCCCTTGAGGATGAGTGTCGGAATGATGATCAAAATATCCTATCTCGAATTCTCAAGAGCGGGGTTGACACTTTATTGCTTTGTGTGTACCTTAAGGTGACAAAGGAGGTGAGGAAATGCAGCCAACACCCAATGAAACCAAGATCCTTGAGCTGGCAAATGAAATTACAGACATCCTAAATAGCAGTAGATACTTACACTACATCATCTTGGCTGAACAAAAATGCACATGCTGCAACCCTTCCCTTACTAAGTTCTTTATACTAGACAAGGATAACGGCTGGGTAAAGAGAGCCGAAAATTCTCGTGCACAACACCATGAACACAGAGAAGCTGAAGTAGATGATTTAGCATTTGCCATTAGAGAATTCCAAGAAGTAAATTACGGCGAAAGAGACACGGCGCCAAAAAAGAGCAGCACCGAAGAGGAAGCGCTGATCAGATCATTGCAAAAAGGAAAAACATTTTTGTTAGAATATAACAAACTGCCTTCCTTAATTAAAATATCCGCTTAAGCGGATATTTTTAATATTTCAACTTTAGTAAATGGCTGTTTGTGTCCCTTTTTCTTTTTGTATCTTGTTTTACTTGAATACTTAAATACAATTTTCTTTTTTTCTTTACCCTGCTCAAGAATACGAGCGTGAACTTTCGCTCCGCCAACTAAGGGCTGCCCAACTTGCAGTGAGCTTGCTTGTGGCGAGGAACTCGAATCCGCCGAACTGTTTTTACCCTCATTAGATTTCCCGTTAGATACCATTAATACTTCCTCAAAATCAAATTCTTGACCCGCTTCGCCATCTAGTTTTTCAACTAAAATTTTATCGCCCTCAGCGACTTTGTATTGCTTTCCTCCTGTTTTTATTATTGCGAATGACATATTTAAATCTAATTACTAATTACTAAAGTTTATATCATATTATAATATTCGGGTCAATATTAAAACTGTAATCAAAACAAAAAATCCCGTAACTAAATTTAAGATTAAATTTGCAGTTTTGGGCTTTAATCTAACCCCGGGTATTTTATTAAGATAAGTAGCAATACAAGAATTAGCATAATATTTAATTTTCGGGTTGTATAACTTTCTTAATCTAATTTCCCAAATAGTTAAAGGACACCCCTTAAAAGGTATTCTTGTTAGCACTGCCAAAATTACCGCTATAAAATAATAAACTGCTAAATTTTTATAAAAAAACAAAAATATGCCACCTACCAAAAAAACTAAAATAGAAATTATATGCACCCACAAAATAGCATCCGCCGCCAATTTATACTTTCTAATGTTCATGTTTTTATTATAACATTATTTATAATAAAAACCCCGCTCAGACGGGGTTAAAAATTTTAAAAATCAAAGTCCTTTGGCAACCATGGCATCAGCCACTCTTACAAAACCTCCAATATTCGCTCCTTTAACATAATTAATAATGCCATCTCTTTCTTCGCCATACTTAACACAAGTGGCATGGATGTTAAGCATTATTTTTTCTAATTTTTCATAAACAACCTGCCTTTCCCATCTACCAATCATTTTATTTTGTTCCATTTCAAGGTGCGACACAGACACCCCGCCGGCATTTGCAGCCTTCCCCGGTCCGAATAAAATATCGTTATTCAAAAAATAATCAACGGCTTCCTCAGTACTAGACATATTGGAACCTTCTGCAACAGCCAAAACACCATTCTTAACCAAGGCTCGGGCATCTTCTTCATCAATCTCATTCTCTGTAGCACAAGGCAGGGCCACATCACATTCAATATTCTTCCACGGCTTTTCACCCTCAAAATATTCTGCTTCATCAAATCGTTTTACATAGTTACTGATTCTCCAATTACGATCATTGGCCTTAGACCTCATAACAAATTCTAACTTTTCTTTACTGATGCCTTCTTTGTCATATATAAATCCTTTGGAATCAGACATGGTTATTACTTTTGCTCCATAAGAATTTGCGAGCTCAACAGCAAACTGAGAAACATTGCCAGAACCTGAAACAGCAACTTCTTTACCCCTAAAAGATTCAGAAACCGTTTTAAGCATTGCGTCTGTGAACATAATCAGACCATATCCCGTAGCTTCGGGTCTTAACTCAACTCCGCCAAGTTCCAAACTTTTACCTGTAATGACTCCGGGAAAATACTGCCCTCCCACAATGTCAGTATAAGCACTGAACAACTTGTTTATCGTCCATTGATCTACGCCCTTGTCTCCGGCTGGAACATCTAAATCAGGGCCAATAAAAGTACTAAGCTTCGCCATAAAGGCCTGACAAAATCTAATAATCTCATCGTCTGTTTTACCCTTTGGGTCAAAATCGGAACCGCCCTTAGCTCCTCCCATAGGCTGACCTGTCAAAGAATTTTTAAATGTCTGTTCAAACGCTAAAAATTTTAAAATACCCAAGTTGACTGAAGGATGGAATCTCAATCCTCCTTTATACGTTCCAAGAGCTCGATTGTGCTTTACTCTATAGCCCTTGTTTATAACCAATTTTCCCAAAGAATCATACCACTTCACCTTAAAAATATCTACTGCATCAAACTCAACTAAATCATTCAGAATTCCTCTTTTTTGATAATCTGCGTTATTCCTCACAACAGGCCAAATCCATTTTACGACACCAAAAACAGCCTGCAAGAACTCTTTTTGAAAAGGATAATGACTCTCTAAATCCCGCATAAAAATATCAACTTCGTTGGCATAAGCATGTCGAGAATGAATTTCCAGCATTGCTCTTTCCTTATTTTCAAAAAACTTTATAACCCAGTTTCAAACTATCTCCACTAAAAAATATGTCAATATTCAAAAAAATACATTTTGTTTCCCCATAATAAAAACCCCGCGTTAGCAGGGCAAATTAAAAATAATCACATGCCCAATCTGGTCTTAAGATCAGACCTGAACACTGTAAACAACTGAATCAAACTTGTGCCTTCAAAGATACGCCATGCTCGAACATCCCTAAATAATTTTTCAACGGCATAGCTTTTCATATAGCCCTGCCCGCCATGAAGCTGTAAAGCGCTATCAATACATTTAAAGGCCATTTCGGAACCTGCATATTTTGCAATGGCTCCAAACTTTTTAACATCAAGACCACGGTCAACTCTCCATGCCGCATCAAACGTCATTGACTCAACTAAGGTTTTTAACACTTCCATCTCAGCAAGTTTTTCATGTGTGGTTGGAAATTCAAGAATCCTTTTACCAAACACTCTGCGATCCCATGTATAGTTCCAAGCCTCATCAATTGCCCTTCGCATCATGCCGACACAACAACCGGCCAAAGTAATTCTGGAGCGATTAAATACGTTCATTAACATTTTAAAACCGCCACCGACTTCACCCATCAAATTATTATCAGGAATAAAAACATCTTCTATCGCAAAACTGTTTGTCAAAGAAGCATGCAATCCCATCTTTTCTTCTCTGACCATGCCCTTAATACCATCTGAGGGTAAATCCAAAATAAACATCGCCATGGTTTTATTGCCGCCGCCTTTTTGAGTCTGAGCAATAATAACCATAACATCTGCAATTTCGGCGTTAGTTATAAACTGCTTATTCCCATTTACAACCCAGCCGCCATCAACTTTCTCTGCCATAGTAGACATACTTGCCACATCAGAACCCACACCTTGTTCAGTTGATGCCAAAGCACCAATTTTTTTTGCACTGACCAGATCGGACAAATAACGTTCCTTCTGCTCATCATTGCCAAAAAGTGCAATAGCTTCTGAAGCCAAGCTCATATGAGCACCTACAGCCAAAGCAAACGCGGGGTCAACATAACCTAGCTCATCTGAAACAATACAGGCACCAATTTTGCCCATTTCAAATCCGCCATATTGTTCAGGAAGGCTCACCCCAAAAACTCCCAACCCAGCTAATTTCTGCCATAATTCTTCGGGAGTTTCCTCATTTTCATCCATCCACTGAACCAACGGTTTACCTTCTCTTTTAGCATTTAAAACTTCATCTCTACAAAAATCCTTTACAGACTTCCTTAACATCAAATAATCTTCGGTTTCCCAAACTGGATTTAAGGCATTACTAGTCAACATTTCTGCCTCTTATTTCCTTTTAAACAAACCGGCATAAAGATATCAAAAAGACTGTTTTTTGACAATATTATTCAAAAATACAAGGTACAAAAAAGCCCCGCTAGGGCGAGGCTATTATATTTTTTTTAATTCGGGAGCAAAATAACGTTCTTCACGCGTTCTGTGACAATGAGGACATTCGAATCTCACCTGATACTGAAACACGTGCCCGTTCAATCTCTCAGGTGCCCCCTTAAGCCATTTAGCTTCATACTCGTAATCAGAAGCCACAGGACCAATAACTTTTACTACTTTTCCCTTAAATCTGTAGGTTATATCACATGCAGCACAAAAACGAAGTTCAATATTTTCTACTTTGTCACCCACCTTAAAAACTTTTTCTTCGAGAATCCTGCTTTCGCATTTTTCAGCTTCACTAGCCTTTTGATATTCAGCCTCGCAAAGAGAACATTTATAAGTTACGACCGTTTTGGTAATTTTTTTCATAATAATCCCCTGTTTTGATTTTTAAATAACCTAATGATTTTATAACAAAAAATTACACCTTGTTCAATTAATAAATGTAGTTTTAAATAAACAAGATTAAACTTATCCACAATTAAGCACTTTTGCATTTTCGGTTTACTTTCGGTTATAATTATTTTAATAACAGTATCCCTTAATAAAAACTTGTGTGTTTGTCCAAGTTCAAGTTCAAATCAGTTTATGAATGAAGAGGCGTACTTAAGCTACGTTAAGTTATTCATAAACAATTGACTAAACCCACAGGGCGAAAAACATGTTAAACTCACATCACTAAGGCTTCATGTTTTTCGCAAATAAGTTTTTAATGCTTACCAAAAAACAAAAACAAGTATTGGATTACGTAACCAAATACATCTCAAAACGAGATTACGCTCCCACGCTTGAGGAAATAGCGGACCACCTTGGGGTTTCTGCTATATCTACTGTTCATGGCCACCTTTCAAAACTCAAGGAGCTCGGCTATCTTGACCGTCCTGAAAACCAGCCCCGCTCAATCAATGTCATTGGTCATGAAACTATGATAAAAATACCTCTAGCTGGAGTAATATCTGCCGGCGCTGGTATTGAAGCCCTTGAAATGCCCGAATCAATCGCAATCCCCAAAAGCAAATTCCCCTCTTTAAGCGACATTTTCGCTTTGAAAGTTTCTGGAGACAGCATGAAAGATGAAAACATTAATGACGGCGATGTTGTAATACTAAAAAAACAAAAAATAGCCGAAAACGGCCAAAAAGTTGTAGCACTACTAAATGACGGAGTTGCCACATTAAAAAAATTCTACCGAGAGCGAGGCTATATCCGTCTCCAACCTGCAAACAAAGATATGGATCCGATAATAGTAAAAAGCGGATGGGAAGTTGCAATTCAAGGCGTAGTAATGGATGTCATTCATTCTGAAATGAAAAAAACTGCCACATTTGAACCCATCCCGCTAAAATCAGTTAAAGCTTCACAATCCCCCACCAAAGCCAATCAAAAAAATTCTTATTACACACCCCAAGAACTCGCTGCCACTTTACGCATAAAACCCCCTACCATATATAGATACATCAAAACAGGAAAAATAAAAGCCTACAAAATCGGAAAAGAATTCCGCATAGATAATAAAGAATTTCACAGCTTCCTCAAAAAAGTTAAAACAATATAAAAAACCCACCAAGGTGGGTTTTTTAATTTAATCGGGTGGACCCAGCCGGGCTCGAACCGGCCACCTCCACATTGCAAATGTGGCGCTCTACCGAATGAGCTATGGGCCCATACAAATGAATAATACAACAACAAAAGCGGTTTCGCAACAGAAACCGCTTTTTTAAGAACTTTAATGAAATAATCCTCTTTCGTTACAAAATTTTTAAATTTTGAGATAAAACGTAATTAAAATTTCGATGAATAGCTCATTCTATTTTGAAAAATTTTTGTATAGTTTTAGCCAAAACTTAAAAATTGCAGTAGGATACGGGATTATTTGATAGGTTCTAGTTCTAATCAAATAAGGCAGCACTTAAAGATTGATTATTGGAAATTCTTACAATTGCTCTAGCAAAATGTTCAGAAACTGAAACCACTTCTATTTTATCAGCGCTCTCAATTTTTTGACTTGTAGTTGGATTATAAACCGTGTCAGTAACAAAAATCCTATCTATAAGAGAATTGTTAATCTTTTCAAAAGCGTCATCAGAAAACAACCCATGAGTAGCAACCGCAAGAACCCTTTTAGCACCCTTATTTATCAATGCCTCGGCACCAGCCACTACCGTACCACAAGTATCAAACATATCATCAACAACAAGAGCTATCTTCCCCTCAACTTCCCCAACAACATTATAGGCCCTTGTCCTATTTGGACCTTCACGTCTTTTATCAATTATGGCCAAATCAGAACCGTTTAATCTTTGGGCCCATGCTCTAGCCCTATTTACCCCGCCTGCATCTGGAGAAACAACAACAATCTCATTGTTGTTTATCTCATTTTCAAACAATCCTTTAATAACCTTAATCAAAACAGGCCTAGCATAAAGGTGATCAACTTTTGTGTTTCTAAAAAAACCCTCGATAGCATTTGCATGTAAATCCATAAAAACAACCCTTTCTATCCCAAGCTCATCTATAAATTGCGCCCACAAACTGGCTGAGATCGCTTCACGTCCTGCACTTTTTCTTTCTTGTCTGGCATATCCGTAATAAGGCACAACAGCGATTACCCTCAGGGCTGATGCACCAAGAGCAGCTTTAAGCATAAGGAATAACTGAATTAGATTACTATCAGGCTGATTGGTTGATTGAATAACAAAAACTGTCTGGTTCCTCAAATTTTCTTCAAAACGAACATATTGTTCCCCATCTGCGAAATTAGTTAGTTTTATATGCCCAAGATCTTCTTCTATGTCACTGACCTGCACAATTTTTTCTGCCAAAGGATGATTGGCTCCTCCGCTAAAAATCTTAAAATCCATGTCTGCCTCCATATTTAAATATTAAAGATTCCGGATTTAGTGTAATAAAAATCACCCCTAAGGGCAAATATTAAACTGGTTTTCCCCATATAGTTTCCCGCACAGAAAAAAACATGGAAAAAAATGTGGGTGTGGAAGGAATCGAACCTTCGACCTCTGTCTTATCAGGACAGCGTTCTAACCACTGAACTACACACCCAAATATCAAAGCCGGGGTAGGAGGGCAAGTAAATATTACAATAAAAAAAGGGGTTTTTCAACCTCTTTGTTTTAACTTTCTTTAAATATTAATGCCTCTTCCTGACAATTTTCTTCTTAGACCGTCAACGTTAACTTCTATAGGATTGGTGTGGACAAAATGAAAATAATCGCCCATACCCACATCTTCAGCCGCTTTACAATTTTCGAATAAATCATCCACAAATATTGCATTGCTTGGATCAACACCGTTGCGCTTTAAATAACACAGGGCATGATCATAAATGCATCTAGCTGGTTTTAGGCAGTTTATGGGATACTCATGAGATGCGAAAATTTCATCAAAAGGTTCAAGAATTTGAGGCATCTCTGAGCACAAATGATCATAGTGAAGTTCATTGGTATTTGTTATTATTGCCATGAAATCAAAATGAGGTTTCGCTGCTTGAATCAAAGATGTCATTTCCTCAATTTCGCTGAAAACGTTATTAAAGCTTTCAACAAATAATTTGAATGTAAATTTTTCAAAATCTATACTTAAAACATCAAAAACTTGTTCGTAATAATCACGTGCGCCAATACGCCCAGTGCCAAAATCCCTGTTAACGTTGCCTAAAAAATGTTTATCATTTAAGGTAAGACGCTCGCGTAATTCTGTTTCTTTTTTACCAGTAATATTTGATACGGATTTAAAAAATGAATCAAAAGAAACATTTACAAGTACACCACCTAAATCTGTTATGAAAGCTCTTGGTCGTTTCACTTTTGCATCCTCCTCTTTATTTAAAAGAACATCCTTGTTAATCTAACAAATAAATAACAATAAAACAAGTAAAAAAGCAAATAATAACACCTTGAATAAAAAACAAAAACTTGAATATATCTGGAAAGCAATTCGCAAGGCGCATCCTAAAAAAACGCTTGTTTTTAGTGATGGTTCACCAAACAATAAGATAATGATAATAGGCGAAGCACCCGGAATAGATGAAGAAAACCAAGGCCTGCCTTTTGTTGGCAGGGCAGGAAAACTGCTTATTGCCACGCTTGAAAAACTTAGCTGTCCAAGAAGCGAATTTTATATTTCAAACGTAGTTAAGTATAGACCACAAAACGAGTTCGGAAAAACACTAACACCCACCCTGAAAGAAATAGCAATATTCCGAACATCTATAGAAAAAGAAATTGAAATCATAAATCCAAAAATTATTGTTTTACTAGGACGCATAGCAATGGTCGGCATGGGAATTAAAGGCACTATGGGCGCAAACCATGGTAAAATAATAACTCGCGATAACAAAAAAATACTTATTGTTTATCACCCCGCTGCTATACTCCGCAACCCAAACCTAAAACCCATCTTTCGCAAAGACCTTTCAAAAATAAAAAAAATGTCACAATCTTAATGCCCACAACAAAACACCGATACCTTCGGTGTTTTTTAATACTAAGTCCGTATTGTTGTTTAAACCCCTGCAGCGGGAAAGCCTATAATAATATTTATATTTTTACACTCGCTTGAATCAACTATTATATTTTTTGAATAATCATATTTGTCCACAGAAACAACATATTCTCCAAATGGTGCAGTCATCTCAAATTCGCCCACTGAATCAGAAATTGTTTTTGAAACTAAATTTCCAGAAATATCATAAAGAGTAACTGATTCTAAACTTGCAGGAGTGCTCCCATTACTACCGTCATTTTCTAACATTCCAGCATTAAGTGTTATTTTACCACATATAGAACCTATATCGGTTTTGTCGGTCTCATCATCAAAATTATTATTTTCTTCTAACTCCTTTTCTTCTAAATTGGCCGAATCATTAACTTGCTCTTCATCTAAATCAAAGCCGTTATCTTGAGTAACGGAAAAATATATACCACCTCCAATAACCGCCAAAACGATTATAAATATTAATGATGTTTTATAATTAGCAATCATTTTTTAAAAAATATTTAAGATGCAACTAAATTTTTCATTAATTATTTAGATGAACATCTAGTCCAATTTTATCTACTAATTTTTCATGCGGACCCTCCAATAACACTCGTATAAATCTGTCGAACATTCCCAATCTGTACAAAAACTCTTCTTTATCCATTACGGCATATTTTATTTCCTTTCCCGCTTCAGCTTCTAGCCATTTCAAAAAAATACGTAATTTTCTACGATCAAGATCGTCAACAACCAAAAAGAGATCCAAACTGGGAGAATCTGGCACCTGCTTTTCAATAAATATGCCTGAAATTATAGACAAGCGCATTAGGCCAAGATTGTTCATCTTTGTTATCATTTTGCTTTTTTCAGCGGGAGATGATTTAAGCACCAAATCTCTGAGTTCATTAAACAAATCAAAATCAACATTTAAAACATATCTTATCCCGTTCTTTTTTGAACCTGAAGATTTTGACGCTATTGTTACCCGCCTAACCTTAACAATGCCAGCCTCTTTAAAACTGCTTATTTCTTTTCTTACCTCGGCCTGTTTTGCTTGGACCAATTTAGAAAACCCAACCACGCTAAAACCAGTGTCCGGGTTCCTAAAAAGCCACCTGAGCATTTTAGCTCTTGTCTTGGATCCCAACAATAATTCTAGACTTTTATTGGACATGCTAGTAGAATATAAAATTTACAACAAGGTTGAATAATTATCAACTGGATTGATATTAAATAAAAAGTTATTATATATATTAGACTTATTAGGAAATAACCATTCTACTGCAATACTGAGGTTTTTGTCAAAATTATGAAATTTCTTAACGTAGATTATTCAGCAATAAGTCTAAGCAATTAAAAGTCAAAATACTATGGAAAAAATTTCATTAAAACCAACAACAAACGAGCTAGTGTTCAACAAAAAAGAAAGCGACGGATCATTCTTTGATGCAATAAGCTATAAAGAGCCGGGACTTAAAGGAGAGCGATTGGGCTCTTTGTTTGTTATAGGTAACATAAAAAATAGTTCAGATGCTGACCTCTCTTACGTAATAAATCTAGCCTCATCTATAGCAAAAAGAGAATACTACAGTGACTCATCCCTAAAAGAAGATCCCAAAAAAGCATTTGAAAAATCTCTACAAAAAACAAACGAGGTTTTAAAAGATTTCTTAAACGACAAAAACTTAAAGATAGATCTGGCTCTTTCTGCTATTTCTGGAAGCAACATTTATATATCACGCATAGGAAAATTTAAAATTTTCCTAGCCAGAAATAATGACACCATAGATATCTTAAACAATATAGAATTATTTAATAAAGATTCGGATTACGCCCAAAAAGAATTTTCAAATATTATTTCCGGACGACTATATCCCGGAGACAAGATATTTGCATATCTGCCTTCACGCACCTTATCTGTGCGAGAAAAAACAATCAAAAAATCATTACTTGAGGAATCAGATTTAGGATTCAAAAAAATGCTATCAGATTTATATGAAAGCAACCCGAAGTTTTATTGTTGCGGTGTTCATGTGGTTATGGACGAAGTAAAAGAAATACCAATAGACGCATCGAATACTATCAATTTGCCTAATCAACGGCACTCCAGCGAAAGTATTCTAAAAGAAGAAACAATAAAAGAACCTCGTGATACAAAAGAAGAAACAATCACACCAGAAAAAGGACCATTGGATTCAAAAACCGTTAAACCAAACAATGACGCTGAATCCGTAGCCAAAGAAGAAAAGGCGGATTATTCAAACAAAAAAAACGAATACGACAAAAAAGAAGAGCCGGTAAAATCAATACCTGTCAGTGACGAAGTTGATACTCCTCGTCTAATATCATCGGAGGTATCCTTAGCTAAAAAACACAATGCAATAAGCAATACTGCCAGCTTGGTAGCAAAATTCAGAGGATTCAACAGATATAATCGCAAAACAAAAGCATCGTTGTTTGTCATAATTGCCGGTTTAGTAGTTACGGGTATTTTCTCGTTTATATTTTTTGGCTTAAACGACTCGCCATTCAACGAAAACACACAGATAATCAAAAAAACTCAAGAAAATCTAAAACTTGCCCAAGCCCATGTTACTCAAAATAATCTAAAGGCAGCTAGAGACCTCGTCGCCACAATCTTGGTTGATATAGAAAACATAAATGATAAAAATGGTGATGCCCTAAAGGCGCAGCTAGTAGAATTTGTTAACGGAATAAACAAGGTTAGCCAACAAAAACCAGTTCAAGTAGCTGACTTATCTGAACTTTGGATTGAAGGAGAAACAGCTTCAAAAATAACTGCCATGAATGACGGCAGTATAGTAGCAGTTTCAAACAACGGCAGAGTGATTATTACCAACAGTGGTTCAATAGAAGAAATAGGATCAAGCAAATCTACCCCAAAAACAATATTCCGCACTGAAGATGGCTTTGCCCTGTTTGATGGTACCTCAAATATTGAAGTTTACAAAAATTCGGATGATGAATTAAAATTAAATGATCTAGGCAATAGTGTAATGTTTAAAGATTACACCCTGTATGCTGATAATCTTTATGCGATAAAAGGAAATAAAATAGTAAAATATACTGATGTAATTGCAGGAGGAGACAACGAAACCACATGGGCTGAAATTGAAGAAGATTTAGTATCTATAGCGATTGATGGAAATATTTACGGTCTTGATTCAAACGGAAAGCTAATAACATACTTTAAGGGAGAAAAAGAAAACGAAGCAGTTCTATCATTGTCTCCAAACAACAATTCACACATTTGGACTGAAGGCGATTTTCCTTTTATATATCTAACAAACACGCAAACTGGAGAAGTAATGGCATTTGATAAAGAAACATTTGAACTTAAAATAACCTATTCTCTTAATAACGGCAGTCCCGTTAAAGATATCTTCATTAGTGAAGGAGGAATTATTTGGTCACTGGATAACAACAATGCTGTGTGGAAACTGGAGCCATAGAACCAAGCCTCGAATTTTAGTTTTGTGCAAATTTTAAATATTAAAAAACCCGCTGTGGCAGGGTTTTTTAATATTGTTTGTAATAAATCCTATCTGGAAGACGCAAATCTATATATTCCAACATTTCTTTTTCTTCCTCTGTTATTTTCTCATCCCATGCTATCAATAACGCCTCCACCTGCTTTTTTATATCTGTAAACAAGCTCATATAAATACTAAACCCCTCGGCTGCAATTAAATGAAATTCGTCATTGGAATTTTTAGGTATCTGAATTTCTTTAATCAAAATTCCTTTTTCTTCAAATTCCTTTTTTGCAATAAGAGAATTTTCAACCCAAATACTTTCTATGTAGTCCCCCACCTTTAAATCATTGTCTCTATAATCTTTGATAACTGTTATTACAAATCCGCTTGAAGTTACGGTTTGAGCATAAACAACATATTCATTGTCAAAATAGAAACAATCGGGATCAGAACACCAGATACCCTCAGGCTCTCTTTTTGTTAAAAAAAGTTCAAGTACATAATTTTTATCTTTATTTATCTCGATTTCTTTTACCTCGGGGAATTTTTCAGCCAAAAACTTAGAAAGATCGTCAGACTTCAAAAATAAAATATTGTTTTTTCTTGCTATGCCAAATTTCCTATCCTGAAGCCATTCATCTGTAGCTGTCTTAATTACATCTCCCCTTAGAGGCTCTGGAACTGTTATATTAACGCCCTGCACCTCAAATTTTCCAGACAAGAATAAAAAGTAAAAAAAGCCACCCAAAGCAAAAATAATTGCAATCAAAATCAATAAGGCTCTTGTTCTGGCCCGCCTTCTCTTTTTCTCTCCATAATCATCTTTAAAACGTTTAACTTGTCTCATTAATTTTATCTAGGGTACATATACCCTCGGCAACAATGGGTTAATTCTAGAAACTATTTCATAGCTAATAGTTCCGACCTTCTCAGCAAGCTCCTCTGCTGTTATATTTTCTTTACCCTGCCTACCTACCAAAACCACTTCGTCATCAATATTTACATTGCCTGCACTAGATATATCAACCACTGTTAAATTCATTGATACCCTACCCAAAACCCTGCAACGTTTGCCACCTATCAAAACCTCGCCAAGGGACGACAATGCCCTACTGTAACCATCATAATAACCGATTGGAAGCACGGCAATGGTTGTATTTTTTCTAACCTTTTCTGTAATACCATATCCAACACAAGAATCTTTCTTAATGTCTTTTACCTGAATTATCTTAGTTTTCCAGCTTAACGCAGGGCAAATATTCATTTTTTTGTATTTTTCAAAAAACTCAATTGTCGGCCAAAGGCCGTAAAGAGCAATCCCCACTCTAACCATATCGAAATTAGCCTCGGGCATCGTTAGTAAGCCAGTTGTGGCAGATATGTGCTTTATCTTTGTATTAATATTGTTTTTATTTAAAACAGTTAATGCCTTTTTAAATTCATCTAATTGCTTATTGGGGAATCGCCTGTCTTTTTCATCTGCATTGGCAAAATGACTTAAAATACCTTCAAAATTAATATTTAAGGGAAGTTTTTTTATAAAAGAAGGCAAATTATTAACAAGAACTCCCTGACGAGACATGCCCGTATCTATTTTTAAATGTAATTTCGGTATATTGCTTTTTATTTTTTTAAAGACACCAGAATCATAAACAACAAGATCTATATTATTAGAAAAAGCATCTTTAAATCTTTTGCTATCAGTATAACCTAAAACAAGAATGGGTTTTTTAATTCCCTTTTTACGAAGATCTAATGCCTCATCTATATTATCAACCCCTAACCAATCAATGCCGTATTTTGAAAACAGCCCCGCTGTTGCGGGACCATGTCCATATGCATTTGATTTAACTACCGCCATTAACCTTGTTCCTCTATCAAGAAGTTTTTTTACTGCCTTAACATTATTTTCAAGCGCTGATTTTGATATTTCAACCCAAGTTTTCATTATAATTATTAATCATTAAAATCAAAGTTATTTTTTAAACTTATTTACTTTGCCCAACCGCATCTAGCAAGCGTCTGTAAGCATTCGCATTGATAGCCTTTGTTTGATGGGAAATCCGGAACAATTTCACAAACACCAGCACTCAAATTTTCATATTTTTCAAGATTATTTGTACAAACGCTATATTCACCTATACAGCTTGAGTTTGCGAACGAGCAGTCTCTATCAAAAACACAAAACCCCTCCGAGTGACTTAAGTCAAAATTTCTAACATTTAAAACCAAGGATACAGAAAAAACAACAACGACAGATATCATTATCATTGTTTTTTTAAATGGATCTAATTTCATAAAATGGATCTAATCTTATTTTTTGCCTATTTGTTTTACACCTACAAATTTCTGAAGTACCTTGGGCACCTTAACAGTCCCTTCTTTTGTTTGATAATTTTCAACAATCATTGCAAGAATACGAGGTGTAGCAATTGCTGTATTGTTTAATGAGTGTGCAAATTGCATTTTGTTCTCTTCGTCGCGATAACGAATGTTCAATCTCCTAGTTTGGAAATCATGAAAATACGAGGATGAGTGTGTTTCTCTATACTTCTGTTGGCTTGGCATCCAACCTTCAATATCATATTTTTTAACCTGACCTAATCCCAAATCTCCTGATGAATTAACGACAACATGATAGGGGATTTCTAAATCCTGCATTATCTCTTCAGAATTTTGAGTAATTTCTTCATGCCATTTTACAGATTCCTCATGGTCAGCACGACATAAAATCACCTGCTCCATTTTATAAAATTCATGCACCCTTATAAGTCCCTTAGTGTCTTTACCATGGCTCCCCGCCTCAGAACGAAAGCAAGGCGAAAAAGCTATAAATTTTTTAGGCAAATCTTTTTTTTGCAAAACCTCATCAGAATAATAAGCCATAGTAGAAACCTCTGATGTACCTACTAAATACTCATCTTCCCCAACCTTGTAAACCTCGTCCTTTCCTTGCGGAAGCCACCCCGTGCCATTGAATGCGCTTTCACGAGCAATGGCCGGAGCAAAAATTGGCGTAAATCCTTTTTTTATTAATTTATCAAGCACTAAAGCCCAAAGAGCATGTGAAAGCAAAACGGCTTCATTTTTCAAAAAATATCCTCTAAAACCTGAGACCTTAACTCCCCTATCAAAATCAACCAAATCTAATGACTCCATAAGCTCTATATGGTCTTTAACCTTAAAGTCAAAAGCCGGGATTTCGCCCCATTTTATTACTTCAACATTGTCTTCATCATCTTTGCCTTCCGGCACAGACGGATCCGGAACTTGGGGCACTAAAAGCATAAGACGATTAAACTCTTCTTGCGTGTTTCTGTTTTCTTCCTCAAGTAATTTTATTTCTTCTTTTAATTTTTTTAAAATTTCTATTTCTTCAGGAGTTGGTTTAGAATCAGATTTTTTATTTTGACTAGCTCTTTTGTTTTCAAGCTCCATCAAAACATGCCTCCTTCTCTCATCAACAGCAATCAATTCATCTAAATTAAACTCAATCCTTTTCTTGCGGATAGCATCTTTTACCAAGTCTTGATTTTCCCTTATAAATTTAATATCTAACATATGTTTTTATACTTAATACTTAACACTTAATACATAACTCTTGGATCTAATTCTTGAGCTTCACCCCGCCCTTGAAAAATAATCATTATTTCTCAAAATTAACCTCTTAAAACAACGGATTAGGTAAGGGGCAGGAAAGTAAACTTATATCTGTATGTTTACAGCTTTTCAAGAGCGAGGTTTCATTAAAGGAAATGCGATAACCTCTCGAATTGAATGGGAATCGGTCAAAAGGGCTGACAAACGATCAATGCCTATGCCTATACCTGCAGCAGGAGGCATTCCGTATTCCATGGCTTCAATATAATCCTCGTCTATTCTGTGGGCCTCCTCGTTGCCCTCTTTAGCATTTTTCTCTTGTGCCTCAAAGCGCTCTCTTTGATCTTGGGGATCATTTAGTTCTGAAAACCCGTTGGTCACCTCCATGCCTCCAACAACCAGCTGGAATCTGGCCACATGCTTGGGATCATCTGGAATTTTTTTAGAAAGAGGTGATATTTCCAATGGATGATCAATAATATAAGTAGGATTTAAAATATTGGGTCTAGCAACTTTTTTGTAAATTTCATCGGCAATATTTCCCTTTGTCATAGCTTTGTTTATTTCAATGCCGAGTTCTTTAGCTTTTTCGGCTAATTCTTCTTGTGTAGAACTATCGTAATCAAGATTTGCATATTCATTAAACAAATCATTAAATGTTACCCTCTTAAATGGTGTTTTAAACTCTATTTCTTTTTCTTGATATTGGACTCTGTCTTTACCAAACATTTCCTTAACGATATGAACAAGCATCCCCTCGGTAAATTCCATCATCTTCTCATAATCCCAATATGCGGCATAAAACTCCAGCATGGTAAATTCCGGATTGTGTTCACGATCAAAACCTTCGTTCCGAAAAACCCTGCCGATTTCAAACACCCTTTCAAAACCACCAACCAACATTCTTTTTAAAAAAAGCTCCGGAGCAATTCTCAGATATAAGTCCAGATCAAGTATCGCCAACTTTGTTTTAAATGGTTTGGCATTTGCACCGCCATAAAGAGTCTGCAACACAGGAGTATCTACTTCTAAAAATTTATTAGCAATAAGATATTGTCTAATATGCTGTGTAACCATTGAACGGCCGATAATTTTATCCTTGGCGTCTTTATTAAAAACAAAATCTAAATATCGCTTTCTATAACGTTCCTCAATATCCTGAAGCCCGTGCCATTTTTCAGGTAAGGGCAATAAAGATTTTGCCAACAAACGATATTTTGAAACCTCTAGAGTCTCTTCTCCCTTTTTTGTTCTGAAGACAACTCCTTCGGACTCAATAAAGTCACCCACATCGACTGTATTCACAAAAAATGTGAAATCCTCCTCACCGAGATTATCTTTCTTGATATAAGCCTGCAATTTGCCAGAATTGTCTACAACATCTAAAAACACGGAACCGCCATGTTCTCTTTTGGTCATCACTCTGCCGGCAATTATTATTTTTTCTCCACTTTTTTCAAGTTCAGTAAAACCCTCTAGCGCTTCAGCTGCCATGTGGGTGCGCAATGAAGAAGAGGGATAAGGATCTATGCCGTTATCCCTTACTTTATTCAATTTATCCAATTTTACCTGCCTTAATTCATCAAGTGCCACAATAATAAACGCAAAACGTGAAACGTTAAGCGCAAGCTAAAAATTAAAACTTTATAATACAATATTAGCAAATATTAGCCAAAATTGAAATAAACGGACAGAAAGCCCCGCTTCAGCGGGGCTTTGAATCGTATAAATAAGTTATCAATTTTTAACTTATCTTTTTTATCTTATATTTCATTAATCCCACCGGAGTGCTAACCTCAACCTCCTCACCTTTTTTATGGCCTAAAAATGCGCGTCCCAATGGCGATTCATTTGATATAAAACCCTTAGTCGGATCAGCTTCTGCAGTACCAACTATGGTAAACTCCTTCTCTCCGTAACTTGATGAAGCCAGTACTGTAGCACCAACTCCTATTTCTGCACTCTTATTTTTGCCGTTTTGAATAATTTCAAAATCTTTTAACATGGCTTCAATCTCTTCGATTCTACCTTCATTAAAACTCTGATTTTCCTTTGCTTCAGTATATTCTGAATTTTCAGACAAATCACCAAGCTCTTTAGCAGCTCTTATTTTCTCGTTAATCTCATCTCTTACTGTAGTTTTTCTCTCTTCTAACTCTTTATTAATTTTCTCCAGCCCTTCAGGGCTTAAATATGTGGTCATATACAACGCTTATGTAAATCCAATTTTATATAATTAATGACTTGGATATACAAAATTTTATTAATTTATTTAACACATCTTTAGTACCAAAACATAAATTATACTATAAAAATAAAAAACAGTTATAAAAACTGTGGACAATAATATCTCAAGACAAAAAACAAAATCTAAAAAATGCTTGCTACTGAAACCAAAAATTAAATAACTTAGATCTTTAAACCTTTGTATTCCGTAAAATACCAGTTTAAAAACTCCCTGGCCATTCTTAGAGCCAACCCCTGCTCATCGCCAATATTTTCAACAATAATAGTAATAATTATCTCAGGGTCTTCATATGGTCCAAATACAGTCAGAAGTGAATTTAAATTGTTTCCAGACACCTGTGCAGTTCCTGTTTTAGCAGCAAGTTCTACTGGGACAACGTCTAGTATCCTAGCAGTGCCTGATTCCACTGCCCGTCTCATACCAATTTTTACTATATTTAGGGTATCTTTGTCAAATTTTAATCGGCCTATTACTTCTGGATTATTAATTATTTCAGAACCATGATTTTCTACAATCTTATCAACAACCAACGGCTTCATTATGTCTCCCCCATTTGCTATAGCTCCTATATATGAATTTATCCAGAGAGGAGTAACAAAAAGATCACCCTGTCCTATAGAAACATTGTAAGAATCTCCCCTGTACCAATCTTCTCCTTTTGTTTTCTTTTTCCAATCTCGTGATGGAACAAGCCCATTCGCTTCACCCACCAAATCAATGCCCAATTTTTTATCTGCCATAGCTCCTGAGATATATGAATGCATTTTATCAATCCCGAGTCCAACAATATCTTGATACCCACCACCAAGAGCATAAAAGTAAACATCAACTGAATCGGCAATTGCCTTATAAATATCTGTCCAGCCATGAACTTTCCAGTCGCCAAAAGTATAAACAACACTAGGATCAATTTCACTAGAAATTTGTATTGACCCGCCAGAATATATGATTGTTGAAGGAGTTACAACGCCTTCCTTAAGAGCCGCAAGAGCAAGAAGGGGTTTTATTGTAGAACCGGGGCTGTACCTACCCCCAATAGCACGATTAAATAATGGCTGCTTACTGTCACTCAGTATCTTTTTTACATCATCTCTAAAATCTTCTTCATAAATATTACTAAAAACATTATTGTCATAAGCAGGAAAACTTGAAAGAGCAATAACCTCACCCGTTTTTGGATTCTGAACAACTGCCGAACCAACTCTCAAGCCCTGTGATCGCAATACACCCTCAAGAGACTCATGGAGCTTTTCTTGAACATCTGAATTAATGTTTAAATAAACCTCACCTCCTTTGCCTGGCTCACTTAAAACAACATCTTTGTTGCTGTTCTTAAAATAAACAGCGCCAGATACTCCCCTTAAATATCTTTCATATTCTTCCTCTACACCAAGCGTGCCTATTTTGTCTCCAGGTAAATAAAAATTATCACGCGATATATTGTCTTCACTTACGCCTGAAACATATCCTAGTACTTGAGAAAATAATTCACCTTTAGGATAACTTCTTTTTGAATTGGCAATCACATATACACCTTCCATGCCTGCTTCTTCTACAGCCAAAGCTTCATCTTTTGACAGCCCTCCTTTTAAAACAAAGACTGCTTTATTTTTGTTCTTATCAATCTTTTCCCTTATCTCCTCCTCTGTCATATCAATAATTTCTGCCAACAAACTAATGTTTTTATTTAAAACCTCCTCTTTTGGTATTTGTGAAACAAGAGAGACAACTTCAAAAACAGGTTTATTTCCTGCTAATAACTCCCCGTCAGAACTATAAATTGCCCCTCTTAACCCCATTAAGGGGTATTTTACAAAAGAATTAAGTTCTGCAAGGGAAGCATAACTTTCTCCTTGCATTATCTGAAGATTGAAAGCACTCAATATAAAAATTATGGAAATAACAAATATGGAAACATAAAACATACCCCAAATTGACCGCCCTACAGGAAATTCCATTTTGGGATACAAACTGCCAGAATCCAAAAGTGTTTCTTCGGGCATTAATTCATCCCTATCCGATGTGTTAATAAAATATTTTTTCTTCATCCAATAATAAAAATTTTGTTGTTATTTTTTATAAAATAAAATCCTTGTTTTTTAAACTGAACAAAAAAGACAGCAAAAATATAAACCCGAATTCAAGAATCAAGACCACGGCCATTTTGTAATAATAAACTAATTTTAAACTACTGAATTCAAAAATGCGTCCGGGACCAATTATTATTACAAAAAATACCAGCAGTACTAAATACACCACAAAAATAATCCCGGATTTTAAAAACATAGTCACAAAATTGTTATATTCAAAATTAAACCTGTCAGAAATTAACTGAACCAATATGTATAATACCAAAAATGAAATAGCAAATACGCCGTAATCAAAAACTGATATAAAATCTGCTATTAAAGACAAGGACAAACCGGCATAAAACTTACTAGAAACAAATGGGGGCAAAACCAACAAAGAAGTAAAAGCACAAAACAAAGCCCATGGAATATCTGCAAAAAAGGGCATAATTTCCTGAAATATAAGAAACACCAGTCCTAAAGCAAAAAATTTCATACTATTTTTTTATTATAAAAAGATTTGGTCCTGATGATGGATTAAAAAATGATTCTACCTTTACTGTCTGGAAGGCATCACCCGATTTTTTATCAGTTGAAAGCACTTTTCCAACAGGAAGTCCTTCAGGTAAACTATCCATGCCACTTGTGACAACAATCTCATCGCTGGATATTTCCTCGTCTGCAGCTACCAGATCAAGAATAAATTCTCCCCCGGAAATTCCTTTTGTCGATGACAAAATATCTGTATTTTCTTGTCTAACACTTATGGATAATCTTGAATCATCCAACAAAAGTGCTACTGAATAATTTTCGTAGACTTCATCTATCACACCCGCCAAAATAGACGATGAAGAAATCACAGCCATTTTCCTCTCTATTCCGTCTTTTTGTCCCTTGTTGATGATAATAGCTGAATAAGGAGGCGTCTTATCAACAGAAATCATATTGGCTGAAATTAATTCTCCCCTCTCTCTCAAATTAAGACCCAACTGACTTCTAAAAAATTCATTTTCTCTTTCAAGAGATTTAAGTTCGCTTACCTCAGCTATTAGATTTAAATTTTCTTCTTTTAATTTTTTATTTTCTTCGGCTAGAAATTTAAAGTCCAATAATGCTTTAAATGTGGCAGACCTATCTGTTATTTTTTGACTCAAACCTTCAAGCGGACCCCCAAATAAATCCAGCCCAGTCTTTTTTATAAAACTGCCAAACAAAAATTTGTCAGCAATAAACAAAAATAAAACTACGACCAATATTAAAATGGGTTTTTTTAATGATTTTTTTTCTGTTCTTAGAGAATACATCTTTTAATTTAAAAAGCTCATGACACACCAAGTCATTGAGGGCTAAGGACTAAATGAATTTCTATAGGTAAGCTTCCTTGGTATTCCACACCAATATTGGCCTTAAAGCATCAAGATCTTGGAGTACTAAACCGCATCCACGAACCACAGCAGTTAAAGGATCATTAACTATTTTTGCCGGCAGTTTAGTTTCGTGGGCAACAAGCTCATCAAGGCCTCTTAATAGACTACCGCCTCCAACAAGAGCTATGCCTCTACTTAAAAGATCTGCGATAAGTTCGGGAGGTGTTTCCTCAAGAGTATTCTTAATTGCTGAAACAATATTTCTTATTGATTTACCCATTGCTTTTCTAGCCTCCTCGGAGGTTACTGTTAACTCCTTTGGAAGTCCAGTTAAAATATCTCTTCCTTTCACTTGAATACTCAGCTCTTCCTTAAGAGGATATGCTGAACCAACTTGAATTTTAATATTTTCTGCAGTTGCCTCGCCTATGAGCATGTTATGTCCCTCTCTCATAAATCTAATTATATCTTCGTTCATTTTATCACCGGCAATTCTCAATGACCTCGAAGCAACAATGCCCCCCATGGAGATAACAACAATATCTGATGTCCCGCCGCCTATATCCACTACAACATTTGCAACAGCATCTTGAATCGGCAACCGCGAACCTATAGCTGCTGCCATCGGTTCTTCAATAAGATAAACCTCTCTTGCTCCAGCGCTTCTGGTGGCATCCTCTACTGCTCTTTTTTCAACCTCTGTAATATTAGAAGGAATACCTACAACCACCCTGGGTCTTGAAAAAAGTGAAAATGTTCCTTCTTGAGCTTTGTCTATAAAGTATTTTAGCATCTGCTCTGTAACCTCATAATCGGAAACAACTCCTGCAACAAGAGGTTTTGAAACAGAAATAAACCCAGGTGTTTTACCTACCATTTTCCGTGCCTCCTGCCCTATCGCCAATATCTGCCCAGTTTTCTGGTTAATAGCTACGATGGAAGGCTCATCGATTATTATGCCCTTACCCTGAACATAAACAAGGGTATTTGCCGTACCTAAATCAATACCTATATCTTTTGCCCAAAAATTGTGTTTAAAAATATTTTTTACCATTAATGAATTATATGAGCTTCAACTTGTTTTTGTGTATTGAAAAATTAGCAAAATAAAGGGCTTCGCGCACGTTGACAAAACACCCACATTTTGGCTTGACAAATTATGTCAGTTTGTTATAATTATATTGTATCTTAGAGCTGTGGCCTGAGTCTAAGTCACAAATCCAAACTCTAAGAGACGGAGGCACATGACGTTCACGTTCGCACCTAGTGGGTAAGAAAGGTGTTTTTCGCGAACGCCGACCACGACGGCTACTAGACGGCGATCACCGACTAGAGTCGAGCCCCCGCTTGCCAGGTTACTACAATCTTGGTGGGCGGGGCGCTTTTTTTATGCCATAAGATTACGCAACTCACAAAATTTACACTCCTTATCATCACACCTTTTGTCCCAAAAAGACAGCTCCAGTATTTCGTTTGATTTTTCTAAAACCAAATCTTTTAATTCCTTGACCTCAGACGGTTCAACTGTAAATAACTCTTTTTTATATCTTTTCTTTTCATCCGGTTCAACAAAATCAATCTCTCCACTTACCATATCGTACTTACCTCCCGAATAATTATCTAGAAGCAACTTATAAAACACTAACTGTCTTTTATAGTCCCCCGCTCCTGTTGCTGTTGTTTTACCTATTATATAATTTCTGGATTTGGGTTTGCCTGTTTTGTAATCAACAACATTAACTCTATTTCCATCATCAATAAATTCAACTTTGTCTAGCTGACCGTTTATCATAATATTCGGCTCAAGTTCTATTCCCTTTATTCTTAGTTCTGTCATTACATTTTTATTCCATTTTTCATGATAAAAATCATAATACCCGCCCAAAGCCAATTCCCCCTTACTTAATAAACTATTAAAATCATCTTCTCCGATTGATTCCTTGGATAAAGTTTCTTTGAATTTGTTAATAAGCTTGTCCTTGAGAAGCACATCTCCCTTTCCAAATACAGATTTTAATCCCTCGTGTACGGCAGTACCGTATATTTGATGCAAGTTTTTAACCTGTGGTATTCCGACAAGATTAACATAAAAATATCTCCAAGGGCATTTTAAATAGTTATTTAATGCCGTAACGGATATGCCTTTTCTGTGGAATAAATCCTTTAAAAATTCTTTATCTTCAATCTTGGAACGGATAGGAGGTCTTGGACGCAATATTAAATCTGAGATTGCTTCAGGTTTTATTGATTCTGACACAGGATTATCAATCCTACTTATAAAACCGCCGTTAATCTCTCTTACGAATTTTGAAGGAAGCTTATCTTTGCCAGTTCCGTCGTTTAGCGCATAACTTATGGTTATTGTTTTCATTGCCCTTGTAAGAGCCACGTAAAACAAATTTCTTTCATCATCGTCATCGGAAGATACTTCCATTTCAAAACCTTCCTTATAATTTTTGCCCAAATATACGCTATCAAGCAACTTAAGGATATTGGCCTTGCGCTTATTGCCCCAATGCCTATCTTGGGCGTTGGCAATATATAGGTGTTCAAACTCGCGCCCCTTTGATCGGTGGGCAGTAAGAATTCTAACATTGGAACCGCCATGCAATAAGTTTGATGTACCAAGCCTTATATTGTGTTCTTTAAGACTGTCTATATACCCCAAGAATTTTTCTAAATTAAGTTTTTTATCTCTTGCAGATAATTCCTTTATATAATTAAAAAATGAAGACATTTTTGAAATCCTCTCATAATAATCAGGCTGAGCAGCCGTATTTTTTATTAAATTAGATTCGTATAAAACTGATTCAAATAATTCGGGCAAGGTTTTGTTTTTAGACACAGTCTTCCATTTAGACAGTTTATTTAAAAAATCAATTGAAGGTTTTTTATCAGCAACACCTGCTTCTTTTAATAATTTTTCAGAACTTGCAACTTCATAAGCATTTATTTTATTCCTGCGTGAAAAATCTGATATTTTATAAATATTAATTGGCTCAATACCCAAAAAATCTAAATGCATTGTTTCAAGCAAGGCACCTGTATCACCGTAATTATTAACAGCTTCCAACAAAAATAAGACCCTTTTAATATCTTCGTCTTCAAGTAAATTATGCTCGGTTTCCATAACATAAGGGACACCAAACCTGCCAAGCATTTCAGCTATCGGCCACATGTCTCTATTTTCCCTAACAAGAACCGCTATGTTGTCCGGCTTAACACCCTCCTCTACTTCTTTCTTTATATCTTCTGCTATAAAAGCACACTCCTGATCTGGAGAAGACAATTCTGCCAATTTGATATTTTTATCTTTATGTCCCGAATTAGATTTTAAATTTATTTCTGAAGCTTTAATACCATGAGCCGCATCTAAAATAATCTGGCTTGAGCGGTAATTATGTTCAAGATTAACAACCTTGGCTTCTGGATATTTTGTTTTAAAATAATTAAAATTCTTTATTGATGCACCTTGAAAACGATAGATAGCCTGTTTTTGATCCCCAACAATAAACACATTTGGATTGTCATGATAATTGGCCAGCAACTCTACCACTTTATTTTGAGCATTGTTTGTATCCTGATGTTCATCTACTAGAATATACTGATATTGTTCCTGTAAAATACGAAGGAAATCTTCTTTCTTTGAAATTGTTTTTAAAACTTCCATTATCATATCTTCGTAATCATAATATTTTCTATTTGAAATTAATGTCTGATAATTTTTATAAATTAAGGCCAACTCAGCATTTTTATCTATATTTTTTCTTAATTTTAAATATTGACCCTTCACTTTGCCTTTGTGAGGGCCTTTCTCGTGTTTTAAATCCTCTATCATGTCAAAATCTTTTATTTCTTCGTCAACCAGATTGTTAAAATCCTCAGGACTTAAACCCTCTCTCTTTAATTCCTTTATTGCTGTTATGGCCGGCTTTAAATAATGATACTTGCTTCCAAAAGGCTTTAAGATGTCTAAATTAGAAGACGAGATTACATCCTCCATAAGTTTTGCCTGTTCAATCTCTGTGATTGGATCAAACCCTGCAATAGCAGGAAATTCCTCAGGATAATTTTTAATAATATCGTTGCAAAATCCATGAAAAGTTGATATGGAAACCTCATAGGCAGAACTTCCGATAATCTCTGCCAAACGCTTCCTCATTGCCAGAACCCCTGATTCTGTAAAGGTCAAAGCTAAAATAGCCGATGGCTCCATATCGGTTTTTCTTAAAATATTAGCGATTCTAAGAGTTAGTATTTGTGTTTTGCCTGTGCCCGGTCCTGCAACAACCATCACCGGCCCCTCGATCGAGTCTACGGCTTCTTTTTGTTTTGCATTTAATTTATTGTAATATTCATCAAATTTTCTATTATCCATGTTTTTACAATAAAACAGTTTTATAATTTACGCCAGTTGTCACAAAGCACAATAGTTCTCAAAATAAAACTAGTAATTTTAAATTATTTGAGGAGTTTGATTATGGTAGAAAGATCCAAACACGGCGATGTTATATGCTACACAACCGTTTTAAATGGCACAAATAGGAGCTCTAAAAGCAGCGTCGGTTTAACAATAATTGAAAATGAAAGTGAGCATTTATATTGGATACCTCGCCAACAAAACGGTGAATACCAGGAACTCTTAATTAAAACAAAGGCTAAGGAAGCAAAGCATATATTGATAAGCCTAAACGATTTTTACAGAGAGCTCATATTAAAAGGGGCCACAGAATTTAAATTAACAACTTCAAAGGTTTGCTTTAAACCAAAAGAAAATGACGAAGTAGAGATTACTTTTTCAAAGCCGGGTTTTTTTAATCAAATATTATCCAGAAGAAAATCTCAAAAAAGGCCTTATCATGATATAATCATAACTGCCAAAAAATCTGATTTAATTGCTTCTTTAAAAGAAATTCTAAATAAGTTTGATAGGTTAAAAAACAAAGAGGGCTAAGTCCAAGTCCTCTTTTTATTTTGCAAAAACGACACTACTAGAGTCTATTAACTGCTTCAAAAAATTCCTCTTCGGTCAATTCAGGATTTCGTGCCTGTTTGAAATAAAAATCAGCTTTTTCTGGATTGCCCATTTTGTAATAAGCAAATCCCAAAGCAAATTTTAAATTAAGGTCCTCAGGATTTGATCCATAATTATCCTCAATTACACTTATCGCTTCATCATACTTTTGAAGTTTTGTCTTTGTAAGAGACAACAAAAATACCTCATTCCATCTAGCATAAAGCTCTACAGCACGGACCAATACATCCTCTGCCTCAACAAGTTTCCCTATTTCATAATACGCCTTGCCTAGCCCTCGTATGCCTCTTATATATGTTGGTTTTAATTCAACAGTCTTTTCCCACAGCCTTATTGCCTCTTCCTTATTGCCCTCTACATCATTAATATGTGCTAAAAGATTTAGCGCTGAGATGTGTTCAGGTGCCATTTCAAGAGTTTCTTTGAGAAGCTCTTTCGCACTAGTAAAATCATTTTCTTGTGTATAAAGATATGCTCTGTTTGTCATATTAACAACACTCTTTGGCGCTGATGCATATGCACTCAAATAAAGATTATTTTCTGTCAGCCAATCCCGATTGCGATCAATTGTTTTTACTGAATAAAAAACAGTCAGTCCGGCCAACAATATCCAACCTAAATATCTCCATTTATAATTTGTCCTTTCAAATAAATTATCTATACATATAGCCAGCAAAACCACCAGACCCACGCTGGGCAAATAAATCAATCGCTCAGCCATTATGGTCCCCGTTTTAAAAACAAAATTTGAAATTACAAAAAATGGCACAAAGAAAAATAGTATTCCCATCGTGTGACCGTTAATCTTTAGGTCAGGTCCAACCCCAAACAAAGGTCTCAGCAATGCATAGATAACAAAACCCAACATTAAAAATCCAATTAAAGCCTCGGGCGATTTAAAAATATTTTCAACAATTGATATTTGATCAAACGAATAATCAGAAGAAAAACTTGTTGGAATTATGCTTTTTTGAATATACAAAAACATAACTTTGAGTGCTGTGAAAAATCCCGGCAAAATGCCTGCCCCAATTATGGGATTATAAACTGAAGTGCCGTCATGGCCCAAAATATTACCACCAAGTGCTATATATCTTATGGAAAAATAGGCCACCAGAACCACCAAATAAGGCACAGAACGCTTTATTGTGCCCCCTAAGGCCTCCTTTTTATAAAACAAGGCAATATATGCCCAAATAGGCAAAAAAACTATAGCAATCTCTTTACTTAACAAACCTAAGAAGAATAATCCTGTAGACAGCCATTGACTATTTGCCTGAGATTTATCTTCCCCATGCCGACGAGAAACATACAAAGCAGACAAAACAAAGCCTGCTGACAAAAGCTCCGCCCTACCAACAATAGAAGTTACCGCATCAACATGAATTGGCATAGCCAAAAATAAAACGGCCGACAAAATTCCTGCCCTGCGATTTATTAACTGCGCAATAACCAAGAATACAAAAAAGGCCGCAATCGCGTGAAGAAAAATATTTACTACATGAAATGAAATCGAAGATTCTCCAAATATCATTTCATTAAGTGAGTGTGTAAAAATAGTAAAGGGTCTGTAAAGTCCTGTTTCGGGTTGCTTAAAATGATACGGCTCAAGAAAAACTTCAGGCAATTTGGCTATTTCACCTATTAGTGGGTTGCCGGTAATTACAAATTTATCATCAAAAACAAAATCACCCCCTATACCGTTTCCAAATAACACAAAAGACAGGGCAATCAACCCCAAAAATACAAGCCAATTTTTATTGGATTTTGTCCGCATAATGTTATAATCACATATATGGAGGATTTTGGCAAAAAAAAGGTCCTATTTGTTATTACTCAATCAGAAATGGGCGGAGCCCAAAAATTTTTAGTTAATTTAACAAAAAAATTAGATAAAAATAAATATGAAGTAATGGTTGCCGCAGGCCCGGACGGAGGCGGAGAACTTTTTAATATTCTTAAAAGACACAACATTAAATCATTCCGACTAAAAAACGCAAAAAGAAACATTAATCTTGTGAAAGATGTGATGGAGATCTTTGAACTGAGAAAATTAATAAAAGAATTTAAACCAGATGTTTTATTTCTAAACAGTTCCAAAACAACTCTCTGGGGTCCCAAGGCTGTTTATTTTCCGACAAAAATTAAACCTACACCAAAAATAATTTACCGTATAGGCGGATGGAGCTTCAATGACCCTAGACCAAAGTGGGAAAAAAAGCTATGGATATTGATTGAAAAGACATTTGCCAAATATAAAGACATCATCATGGTTAATAACGAACACGACCTCAAACAAGCCAAGAAATTGAACATCAATCCAAAGGGTAAAATTGAACTTATTTATAACGGCATAGATATTAACGAGATAGAATTTTTAAGCCGAGAAGAATCACGCAATGAGCTTGTTTTATCAAACGAAGATTTTGTTGTAGGAACCATAGCAAATTTCTATCCCACAAAAGGCCTGAAATATTTAATAGATGCAGTAGCAATACTTAATAATAGTTATTTTATAAGCGATATTAAATTTATAATAATTGGCGACGGCCCAGATAGAAAAACTCAGGAAGCAAGAATAAACAACGAAGAATTAAGCAAACAGATAATCCTTGCGGGAAGAAAAGAAAACGCATACAAGTATCTTTTAGCGTTTGATTTGTTTGTTCTACCTTCAGTAAAAGAAGGGTTTTCTTGGGCAATGCTTGAGGCAATGGCTGCCAAATTGCCCATTGTGGCAACCCGAGTAGGAGCAACACCCGAGATAATACAGAGCAATCGAAACGGACTGTTGATTAACCCTGCCAACCCAAAAGAATTGGCTGAGGCAATAAAAAACATCAAGGGAAGCGAGCAGTTAAGAAGAGATCTCGGTGATAAGGCATTCCAAACTGTAATATCTCGATTTACTCTTGATAAAATGATATCTCAAATTGAAAAATTACTTTAAACACTAAATGTTCAACAAAAAACAGCCTCGCCAATGCGAGGCCGTTTTTAAATTGCAAATTAAAAACTAAAACCCAAAGATACCCTTAAACAAATTCCAAAAACGGCTAAATATTCCATCTTTTTTAACTACATCATCACCACCTTCCTGTTCCTCTAATGCGCTAGGAGATTCTTCTTGCGGTGTTTTAGTCTCCTGAACTTGTGATGGTGTTCGAGTTGGTGATGTAGTTTGAGTAACCTTAGGCGAAGTAGCTACAGCAGTCGGAGCTGATGTTGCAAAAGGAGTTGCTGTAATTAAAGGAGTCGAAGACACAATTGGCGTTACGACAGTTGTTGGCTGTGCAGTTTCTTCAACAGTGGGATCAGGTGTTGAAGTCGGAGTTTCAGTTGGGCTTGGCTCAACATAATTCTTATTTAAAGTGACATTAACCGTTTGAGTATCAAACACAGTTGTTTTGTTTATATCAATATCTATTGCCTCAACTGTTACAACAGCTTCATGTTTACCATCAGACAATGACTCTGGTTGAATTTCTAAAACAAAATTTACCGCTCCGCCAGAATTTAAAGACACAGAGTTCGTTGATTGCGAATATCCTTCTCTGTAAACAAACGCCCATTCTGAATCACTTGATATTATAAATTTCGCCTTCTGGGGCCCAACATTCTTTGTGCTTAAAAAGTAATACAAAGGTTTTTGTTCGCCAGTTTTATAATTGAAAACTAAATTGCTATCCCCTAGCTCAATATAAGAAGGCCCACTGACAACAGCGAACAACATAGAAAAAGGAAGTAATATTTTAGCTAATAAATCCAAATTATAATATTAACCTGAATGCTATAAAATTTACCGCATTCAAATGTTATTTACTTGTTTAAGCCACATCAAAGAATATTTTATTGCCTTAGGGCATAATAACCATGATTCCTCCACTACATTCCGCCTCTCTAATTTCTACAGCACCATTAGACAAAAGAGCTCCATAAGTAACAGAGGCATTAAGTAAGTACTGCTTGGCAGTAGGAGTTCCATACAAGGCAACACCCGCTTCTTTTTCACCATTTGGAATTGGTAATTGCTCAAAAAGATTTGGTCCAGCTTTTATAACACCGTCATCAGGGGTAGTTCTCCAATAGATTTGTCTTGTAACATCATCAATGTTTTGGTAAATAATTTTTGCTCCTTCAGTTCTATATAAATTATCTTCCAAAAATACAATCTTTCCTTCAAGCTGACACGTTGCTGGAGTAAATTTTTGGCCCGATCCATTGGACGAACCGCCCACTGGAGTCGGAGTTGGTGTTAACGTTGGTTGAGGACTCGGGCTAAATTCAAAATCATCCGGTAATAAATCTTCGTTATCATCTTCTTTTGGACCAGACGACATTGAGAAAACCAAAAGCCCGGCACCAACAACCAAAACTATTAGCCATAAAATTATTTTTTTGTTGTTTTTAAACATATATAAAATATAGCATAAATTATAGAGACAAACAATAATTTAAACACATCCACATTCAAACAAAAATCCCTTCAAAACAAATAAATCTTAAATAAAAGCACACAAACAAAAAAATATTTAAAACTTTAAAAGCAACGCAAAACCCCCACCGTAAGGTGGGGGTTTTGACTCCCAATAGTCCTTCAAGCAAGGTTCGGGACTAAAGGATACTAATCATAGTTTACTGCTTAGAGAAGATTGGACCGTTCATAGGCAATAGCTTGAATACATTTGCAACGTTTGTAACTTCTTGGTCTTCGCCTGTGCGGGCTCCGTCAACGTATTTTATTACGCCTGCTTCATCTCTAAGTACTACCTGGAAGTAGTCAGATGTATCAAGGAAGTTAGTGAAACCAACTTCAACTCTGAATGATTTTTGTGAACCACCAGTAATTTCAACATCTTTCTCCCAGTTGGTAAAGCTGATTGAGGCTCCGTTAGCTTGACCTGCAGTAATTGTAGCTGAGGCCAAAAGCTCACCGGTACCAACATCGTACAAGTTGGCAGTCATGTTGGAGCTTGCTCCACCAGATGCAACAGTATCGAACTTCAAGGTTACGGATGCTGGATCATCAAAGTATAACTTTGAGTCAGACAAACCGTGAGCCTTAATAGTGAACTTCAATACATCTTTAGTACCCAACGGCTCGGAAGCTGCTAGGGTGTCTTGTACGAATTCTGGGTAGACACGATATATGTAGTGGTCGTTACCAGTTACGCTATCTGTGTCATCACCAGTTGTGTCATTACCCTCAACAAGAGTACCTGAACCTACGCCAAGTGCTCTGAATTCATCAGTGGCACCACCAGAGAAGTCAAGCGAGAAGCTAACTTCCGATGTTGCACCTTGTGCCTTGGTCTTAAGATCAGCCAATACCTTGATGTCAATGCTTGAATCCTTAGGTACGTAAGGCCTGTTTGAACCGGTAAAGGCAAATGATACTGAACCAGCTGTGTTAAGTGTTCCAACTGATGTTAGAGTGTCACCTGCTTCGTTGGTGTATCTAATCTTTACCTTATCAACGTTGGCGGTCAAATTAGCTGTGGTGTCGCCGCTGTTAATGTTCAATCTTTCAATGTAGAAAGCCTCGTTTGTTGATCTAAATCTGTATCTTGCAAATTCAGCATCTGTTTGACCCCAGTACTTAGCGCCAGTAATTGGCATGTCTGGAGCAGCAGTTACAGCAAGTGTACCTGCGCTTGATACAGTATTTAGAACTGTAGGACTGGTTGTACCGTTAACAGCACTGTTTGCAGCATTTACAGAACTACCAGAATCGTCAATTGCAGTTACGTCAGTTGTAGCAGCAATATCAAAGTTGAATACATCTGAAGCGCCTGAAGTGCTGTTTGATGACAAGTCAGTTCTTACAAGCAATGTCCTTGTTTCACCTGCTGCCAAGTCCCAACCGAGATTGTTGAATACAATTGTACCGGTTGAAGTGTTCAAATTGTTGGCTGAAGGTGAGTTTGAAATCAAGGTTCCTGATGTTGCATCCCACAATTCAACAGCGGATACTAGACCGCCAACTGACAACGAAGTGTCAGGTGAAGCACCTACACCCAAAGCTGTTGTGGAACCTGAATCAGCTACATAAGCTGACAAGGTAATGTCTGTTACTTCTAATCCGGAAGCCAACGAAGCAGCAAAGGTTATACCCAATGCGTCAACGTTCTGTGTACCTCTTACGTAGGTAGTACTTACCGGAGAAGCTGACAATCCAAGGGTCAAAGATGACGCTTGCAAAGTCATGTTATTACCTGCCAAGTCAGTGTTTGGAACGATATCTGAATCATCAACTGCAGTGTTGGTTCCTGCATACTTCATTACAGCAATATCACCTGCTGTACCGACTAAGTCTGATTCTCCATAACCATCAAGAACAACCTTAATGGTGTCAGTAGCAACTAAGTCCTGACCAGCTCTGGTGTTTGCAATGTTGATGTCACCTGTAACCTTGAAGTTTCTGGTTGTGCCAGCACTTAAGTCAAAGGTGTCAGTAAAGGTCTTTGCAGCACCTGTTGCACCGTTAGGACAACCTGTTGCTTCTGATGCGGTAAATGCGGAACCATCAGCTGGTCCTACTATTACCTGACCTGTGTCTTCGTCTATAACCTTAATGTCGTCTAAGTCAGCCCAACCATTGGTTGTGTCTGAAGCATCGGCGTAAGTAGTGCCGGCATCAGCCTGACAAAGCACAAGTCTCAATTTCTTAACTTCAATATCTGAAGCTGCACTCATTGAGTACTGTGCAAGTACTGTATCTTGTGTGTCTGTACCAACGTTTGTGGCGTTAGGACCATTAAATGTAAGGGTTAATACTCCACCCTGCAATGTTAGAGAGTGAGTATTGGTTGAATCGTCAAAGTTTGCATCAACTGTAGGCGCCATTCCGAAACCGAATTGGTCACCAACTGCTAATACATCGGATGCTTGTTCAACGTAGAACTTGATTGTTTCATCTTTCTTACCGCTTAAGTCACCGTATACTTTGAAGATCTTGTTGTCTCCTTTGGCAATTGAATAACCACTGCCGGAGAATTCAAATACTGCATCTCCGTCACCGTTCATCCAACCATTAGCAACCTTATCACCATTAACCTCAAGATAAAGGTTGGTGATGTCTGCATCCTTTACAGTACCACCATTAAGAAGTGAAACTCTCTTAAGGTGAGCAGATTCCGTGTTAGCGGTGATCTTGAATGTAGACAAGTGGGCCATCTTCTGACCTACTTTGGGGTTAGCAACAGAACCTGTCTTGTCAACGTTTATTGTTCCTGAGTTTGAACCAGCAAAAGTAAAGTTATTGCTTTGTACTGGGAATCCGCTTATATTGCCGGACTCAAGTGTTACACTTTCAAGTACCCAGTAGTTAACGTTTCCGGCTGTACCTGAGTGGTCAGCTACAAGATCAATGTCTTTTGTTCCGTTAACATCTAGATTCAAGTTAACAAATGTCAAAGTACCGTCAGCTGAAGAAGGAGTTCTTCCTCCTGTCAACCTCTCGGCACCATCATATACGTACAAGTTGTCAAAGTCTCCTGTGGCACCAGGACCTTGTCTCTTAAATGAAAGAGAGTCAATTGTGCCTGTGCCTGAAAACCTTACTGACATTACAGTTTCACCATATGCATTTAATGTAATGGTGGTTGCTGGTGGGTTGTCAGGGGCCAAGCTTACTGTCATTGAGCCAGGTGTAACAACTGTACCACCGTCCCTTGAATAGTCAGGAACATCATTTACAGAACTGTAAGGAGTTCCGAAGCTGGTACCATTGTTTGTGTACCAGTTGAATTCGTTATTGTTTATACAGAATACCTTCTTAAAGAAGTTTGCGTCCTGCGAAACAGCTTGGGCACCAGTTACATTCACGTGGTGAAGTTTACCTGTGTCTTCGCCTGTTGTCTCAACGCCATATACTTCCTCAGCGCCTGATTCACAATTTCTGAACAAGCCTGAGGTTAGAAAAGCGTCTCGAGTTGCAGAACTTACGCTTTTAACGGATGAAAAACCTCCAAGGTGTCCGTAAAAGCCAAATATTACCGGATTCAAGAATAATCTCTTGTATCCTTGTTCGTTAACGATATATACATCTGGGTCTGATGATCCAGTGGCACTAATTGTGTCACCTTCTGTCAAACCGAAGTCGCCGGGCACTGCAGCGTGTACACCTACTGGTGCAAGAAACACTACACCTGACAACCAGAGCATAGTCGCTAACGCAGTAAATACCGAAACGGCCTTTCTGGCTTGGTTTCGATTTTTTCTGGTTAAATGTATACTCATAGTTTTAAGTTTAAATTTTTTCTTATTATCTCCTGACCTGAAGAATTGTTTTAAATAATTCTTTCTCCGGTTAAGGCGGCCTTGCTTGCCGGGTAAACCCGACCCGCTGCTTTAAACCAGCATTGGTCCGAAGGCAAAAAGAAACTTAATTACCTTTTTTTTGATTTGTAATTCTTTCTGCGAATTAATCTCTCTCACTTCATTTGGGCTCACTTACCTGTCGGCATCTAAACCCTGCGTAAAACTTTTTGATTTCGACTCATACTATTTTACGCATAGGAGTTAATCGACCGCCAAGGGATCATGAACCTAAAAAATAAAATTAAAATGAAATTAACTTTATCCATCGATTGCAACATTCTTGGAAATTTAATTTTCAAAGTCCTTTCTTTACAATCCCGCGCAAATGATCAAGGGTTCTAATCACTCACGCGGTTCTGTAAAAAATTTTTGAAGACCAGGGTACTTAGATACGCAAAAAAGCCAAAAAGATTATCCTAGCTTTTTTGGCAAAATTTTCCTCTTTTTCATGGATATAATTGATATATTCCTTACTTAATAATGATAGCAGATTTAACTGCTTAAGTCAATGATTAATTGTATACTTATAGGTGACTAACCTATTACTTAGATTTTATCAAAGTAAAAGCAATATATACAAGCAAAAATGTGGATAACAAAAACAATTTATAACAACTCAATACAAACAACCTTTTGAGCCTTGCTTTCGTCTTATTCAGCGCTGGTGTTTAATGCCACAAATGTTCTGTTTAATTTGTTTTGTTTTGCTTACCTTGTTTCTTTTTAACCTTCTTGAATTATTATAATTTCTGGTTAAAAAGCAAACAAGGAATAATTGTGGATAAAAAAAACAGCTAAACACGCCATTATATCAATAGACGTATTTTAGACATTAATATTACAAAACTCTGCCCCAAAACTGGCGAACCGCTCTAAGAGCCTTACGCCAGCCGAAGGCAGTGTTTTTTCATGCCTGAAAATATATACATATATATGTATAGACACAAACCATACATACCATACATAAATATCCGAAAATTAAATCTATTCACTAATCTCAAACAGCTTACCGTCTATACTTACATACACAACACTGTCTCCAATTGCAAGATGTCCAGACACACTGCTTCCCAAATCAAGCGACCACCTTGTGTTGCCCTCGCTGTCTAGAGATTCTACTACCCCATCCTTTGTTGTGAAAAATATATTTCCATACAAATCAGTTTCTATTTTATTTAACACCTCACCAGATAATTCTGCCTCCCAATTCGTATCCAAAAATATTTTACCATCCTCGTTACCCTTTTCAATTGAACAGATTGCTGCTTTTCTGTTTACGTCAAAAACATTAAACATTCCTATCAACAAAGAATCTTCTCTAACTTTTGTTGGCACCGTAGCAATAACTCCTTCATTGCATGACGTCATATATTCTGACATTTCATTTGTTAAAACTTTTATTCTTATAATTCTTGTTGAACGAGTAGAGGCATACAGCATATTTTCTTCTTTGTCATATGTCAAATTTATAGCCTTATATAGGGAAGCAATTTTAACCCTATCAGACCACAATAATTCACCAGTATCGCCATTAAACCTATAAAAGCCAGGCAATCCATTCATATCAGCAGAAACAAACACATCTCCACCATCCACAGGAGCAGGATTAAACCCGCCAAAACGACTCCCATCAGTTGAAATCCACAAGGTATCGCCATTTGGACTTAGTTTAACCATTTTATCTAATGAAACTATTGTAAAAAACACATTGCCATCATCATCCAACGCTAAATCGCTTGTTTTTCCGCCAATATCTGAATCCCAAATCTTATTGCCATTAACATCCAGTTTCGTTATTGGCCCGCCTGCAGGATGCCTAAACATTACAGAACCATCATCTAAAACAATAAGATTTGCTGTTCTACCATAAGTACTCTTATATCGCCATTTTTCCACACCATCACCATTAATAGCAACGACACCATAAGACGAATCACTAAATCGCACTGAAACAATTATTCCATCAGGCAAAACCGCTGGCTCAAAAAACAAAGCAATGCCTATAATCTTTGAGCTCAAATCATTATAAACAACACCGTCGGAAAGCATTTCAGGCTCATTTAAGCCACCTTCGAAATCACCTCCAATCCCCAACAAAGAACCCAAAGACGCAAGCATAAAATCAGCACTTCCCCTAGATATCACTTTACTATTTACTCTTTTGGGGGTGCCTTTTATTTCACCGCCATCTGAGTCTTCCCCGTTAAATGATAAACCTGTAAAATTTTTCCAATTTGAGTAATCTTTTCCACTAACTAACGGGTCAATTCTCTCCATTGAAACCCTGTCGCCTGAGTTACCCGAATACCACATCTTATCTTTCTCTCCTACCATATCTGCCACAACCCCAAAATCATTATACAAAGCAATGACTTCGCCATTATTATTCAATCCGCCATGTCCGAAACTAACAGCCAAATCGGCATCAATATTGCTCACAACATCATCATTGAAACGCTCGATCAAAAAGTACTTCCCAGCACCTATGATTGTACCTTCAGGAAATTCTATGGCAGGGGACAGATCATCTGACTCCAATCTCCAACCAGACAAATCAACATCTTCACCCTCGGCATTGTAAAGCTCTATCCACTCATCATAAGGAGAAGCACCAGTGCCCGCCCAAGCAATCTCATTGATAACAACACGCTTGGCGGGGACCACCCACATTCCCATTCTGTCTATTTTTGCATCATCTTCTGAATCTTTAAATAACCGAGCACATGCCGTATTGGGCTTAACTGGAGTGGCACTAGCCCAGCCATTTTTTATCATATCAAGATTCACAAACTTATTATTAACAAAAACATAACCCAACATTCTTCCAAAATTATCTGTATCATCCAATCCCGCTTCAATTAACACCTCATTACCCATTATCATTTCAGATAAAGCTTTTTTGGCATCCTCATAATAATCATCATTCTTTTCTGGTGAATCAACACCAATTAATCTAATAAACCTTCCCGAATGAATTTGAAAGGTATCGCCATCTTGAACTGCAACGACTTCTCCATTGATAAAACTCCTATTTTCCAATTCATCATCACAGTAATTACTCGGCACAGAATCATCATTTTGCAATATTATATCATCATTTAATAATGGTGATGGACTAGGTGATGATATTGCATCATCATTATTTAATATTGCATCATCATTATCATTATTAGCATCATCTTTTATGTTCTGTTCAATATATACAATATTGTCATTATTTAATACTCCACCAATTATTTGAAAATCAATATTTGTGTTATTTTCATTACCAAATCCAAAAAATCCTAAAAATTTATCCCAAAGCCCATCTTCATCATTTGATTCACCGTATTTTTCAATATATAACTTCTTAGCTTCTTCTCCTTGTTCTAAAAACAATTTCAATGCTCCCGCCCCATTTAAAACAAATTCATTAGATAATCTCTCCCAATAACCATCTAAGATTATTGAACCAATATCTGGATCCTCTAAAGTTACTTCGTTAACATCCGTAAAATTTCTTAAAGAAAAAGTATTAAGTAAAGCCAATTTGTACTCACGTCCATTTTTATCATAATTTATGGCAAAAAGTTTATTTTCATTTTTTATTAAAAAAAATTTTGTTGAATTCAAATTTGGACTATAATATTTATCTGAAAAAATTGTATCCTCACTAAAAAAATACCCGTTTGAATACTTTGCTATTTCATCAAAATATTTTTCCTGGCTTGATAACAAAATTGGATTCTCGCCTTCATTAAATAAATTTTCAGAAATATTCCAAATATTTATTTTCCACTTATCTGTTTCTTTCTCATAAGGACTGCTTGTTGCATGATGCCATGGCAAATGAGTATCTCCGCGAGTATGTTCTGGAACTGCTGAATCTTCAAGCAAATGCAAAAGATGACCCATACCAATCATGGCTCTTTTCCTATCACCTCTAGCATAATCCCAAATCGCCCTCTCATATGACCAATCCGCATATGACGTTGAATCAATAAAACTTGTCGGCAGTTTATACTGAGCTAATGCTAAATTAGTTGTTGCTTGTCTTACTTCAGAGTAAAGGCCCCACTCCTTTGAAGTGGTATAACCAAGCCATCCTTCATTATAAACAGGGTCATAGAAATGATTAACTGAAAGAGGCGCATCGTCTTCTCTTATGGCACCCTCTATGAGGTTTTTCTTGTCGTCATCCGTTAATTTATTTTCTGAAAAACTTAAATTATAAAAATCAATCGCTGCATTTGTTAATGCGGGATGAGTATTATATTGGCTATATGAAAAAACAGGCAACATGCTTACCCAAAAATAAAACAGGGTTACCCCCATAATTACAGAAGTTTTTACTAAATTTTTATGATTAACAATAGGTAAAAAATAATTCAAAAATCACTGTCCCCTCCAAACATTTTTGTTTATAAAACTCTAATTTTCCAAACTCCACTTGGATAACTTACAAATTCTGCGTTATTTGAATATTCTCCTGCTGGTATCTTAATTTTTTGACCATTCAAAATAGTGCTGGTATCATCTTTAACTATATTAATATATCGAAAATAAACAACATCTTCACTTTTATTTTTTGTCCAAGTTTTTCTTATTCTTTCCCACTCAATACTGAAATCAGTTAACAAGCCTCTGGCTTTATAATCATTCAATCTTTCTTTCCATTGATCCTGCTTTTCTAATACAAAATATTTACTGGCAAGTTCTATATCGCCATTTTCAAGCGCGGCGATAAAAAGATCCATTGTTTCTTCGGGTGTTTTTCCTCCATAAGTATCTGCTTTAAGCATGTTCTCATAGTCATCTTGCAATTTTTGTTCAGCTTTTAATGCGCGTTGACGGGTAGCATATTCTGAACCTTGATAGCCAACCCAAATTATGCCGATAGATATTATGACCAAAACGAAAACAACTACCCATCGTTTAAACCAACTTTTATTCTGTCTGTTTTTATTGTTATTCAATTGATTAAAGCTGTTTTTCATACTCTAATTCTACCACGAACGTATATTATTTACATATTTCCGTCAACCCCGCTCTTGAAATGAGTTGCGGTATCTGTACCTCATTTTATAAGACTTGTTTAATTTCAAGGGCGGGGTCAACCCCCTAAAACCCTATTTAAACTTATCCTCACATTAATTCGTAATTATGTGCGACCGCACATAATTACGAATTTTATTTTAATATTAAATTTATTATCATAATTATGTTCTTTAATTACTTGACTGGGCAAATTTTTAGTGTTAATATTTTTCTGGTAATTTTCCATTTTAAAAAGAGGAAGAAATGTCCTGCTGGAAAGAATCACCGATAAAGCACTGGTATGAAACAGAGCAAGGTGAAAAACTTGCCCGATTATTATTTCAAGATGCTGGATTACCAGAGGTTCCCAAAGTTGCAAAAGTAGAGCTTGAGCAAGCCACTTATACAAATCAACAAATTCTGGAGATGACCGGCAGTCTTACCACTCTGATGCGATTGCTAAGAATGCTACCACAAGGTGGAAGTGTTGAGATAAGAAGAATGGCACTAAGTACTCTGGTTAATGAGGAACAAAAAGAAAGGTCGAGAACAGAAACAACGTCCCGTCGCATGTACTTTGGTTCATAATTCATAAGATACCCAAAGGAGGAGAAAATGACTCACTGGTCTGAGACGAAAAAGGGCAGACTTCTTGGCATGACAGCGTTTGCAATTGTTGACTTGCCGGAAGTTAAAGAAGAAAATCTTGAGAAGGGCACTTACACAAACAAACAAATTGCCAGGATGTGTGAAACCCCTCAAAAATTAATGACCTTATTAAAAGGGTTACCCACAACGGCAACCCATAAAAAATTGAGGATTATTATAAGCTCCAGAATTAAAGAAATGCAGGAACAATATTAAACCAGTTAACAAACCCCGCCACCGCGGGGTCTTTTTTTATTTTAATCTGTAATATACTTTTTTGCCTTCGGCTTTTCTTGATACTAAATCGTCATCAATCAACTCTTTCATATTGCGTTTGATATTTCTTTTGCTGATATTACTGAACTTATCAAATAATTCTTTGTTTAAAACTGATTTGCCTTGTCTTTCCATATGTTTCAAAATTTCCCTTTTGGTATCATTTAGTTTTATTTTATTTTGGGGGGACTGGGTCACGGGTTTTTTAACGTTTAATTCTCCCCCGTTTTTTGAATTTTTTTTCTGAAGTTCTAAATCTTTAAAATTTGTTTTTGAAAAATCGTAAATTGATGATTCAAATCGTAACAAATTTCGATAGGCGAGCAGGGTGTTAACTTTATCAAAATTATTTGTTTTTAATATAAGTAAAATATTTATCAAGTTTTTAATTTGATAAATTAAAGCAATTTGACATTGTACGACGTGATTCATACGTCTTACAATGTCAGAGGATTTTGTGCCATCTTGGTGGCGCAACAATCCTGTTTGTGCGTCATAATTAACATGTTGCACAATCTCGTTAGGTTCTACGACATTTTTAAATGTTGCAGAACCTGTTTGTGCAACGTAACTCATGTGTTGCGCAATGTCGAAGAGTTTTAAATCACTTTCTAATTCTAGAAACTTAAGCCCCATATCTTTCGCCTCTTTTAGTAACATCTCTACGCCTTGTGTATCTTTTTCTTTTAACTTTGAGGCAACAAAAACAACGCTGGATAAAGCGTCTAAAAACTCCCCCCTAACCGCCTCTGCTATTTTTTTATTTTTATCTATCACTTAAACTAATCCCCTCCAAAAATTCTTTTAAAGTATCCTGTCCTATTGTAACAAGGGTCCTATTTTTATAATCTACAACCCCAAGAACACCAGCATCTTTGTTTATAAGTACTCCCCCAAAAACGCCCTCGTTGTAGTCCGTTTTTAATTCAAAAACATTGCTCTGGACCCTTGTTACCAATGCTGGTTCAATCACAAGTCCTGTACTATTAAAACTCACATACTTTCCTACAACTAGCAAAGAATCAGCGAGTTTAGGCATTTCTTCATTAAACGAAACAACCCCCAGACCGCCTGCGTCTATTTTTAATAACGCAAGGTTATTAGACCAATCTCTTGAAACAACTTCAGCTCTATGGGGCTGTTCATTGGCCCAAACCTGAACAGACGACACAAATGAAGGCACAATAGTATTTAAAGTTACAACAAATCCATCTTCTGTCATTATTACTCCAGTACCATGCCTTACCACACGCCCACCGGAAAAACTTTGAATTGCAACTATGCTCGGTTTGATTGCCCCCAATGCTTCACCAAAATAATCAGAATCAGGAACAATCACAGTTTCCTTTTCAATTCGCTCAACCACCTTGTCTATACCGCTGATGTGCTTATAAAAAAAAGCAAAACCTGCAACATTATGCTTAATCAAAAAAGGCATCAAAAATCCTGCAAAAAATGCACCGCCCAATCCGCCGGCAACAACTACAGCTATTAATTTTTTATACTTTTTTAATTCCAATTAAGCTCTTTGGCGCGATTCCAATGATCATCCACTCCCTCAACTTTATTCAGGCAGTACCGCTCCTTCGGCTACACTCCCTTCGAAAATACTCGGAACAGGCAGGACAAGCATTCTACCTAAACAATTCTTGTGCTCGTGCCCAATGTTCTGGGTAATTTTCATGTTTTTTGAGGTAATACCACCACTCGGCGCCCCAAAGGTAAAAAGTATTAAACCCTGTACGGTTTGAAAACTCTATTATCTCATTAAACTTGTCTATACCCATACGGTCAAGCTGGACATCAAGTGGAGTTTCTACTATCGGCTGAAGAAGCCAAGGCTCAGCGGATAGCTCAATGACCATTGCCGGCTTATCCTCATTAAATAATTTTATAAAATTATGCTTTATTCGGAAAAAAGCAGGAGTAATCGGATATCTAATAGGACCGCCAATATATTTATTCCTCCACCAAACATAAAGATACATACTTGTACCAAAATGATCTCCTTCATTGTGTGCTTGCCACCATTTACCAAACTCACCGCTATCTGTTATTAACACCGGCCTTGTCGTGTCTAACTGCTTAACTAAATTTATCTCCTTATCCAAAAAATCATCATCAAACTCTCCGCAATGAGACCGGCCAAAAAACCCCAAGAACGGTTCATTTTCAACCTGCCATATTTTAATAGCACTACTATCCTTATATCTGCTTACTGTTTCCTTAATATAACTCAAAATTCTATTATTTTTTTCTTCCTGAGAAAGCTCTTTGGCCCAATCTGGATCATGACACTCGGGCCAGCCCGGGAGGCGACGCCCCACAGCAAAAATCACCTCAACGTCACGTTTTTCTGCCTCAGCAATCTGGTAGTCTAATTCCTCAAAATTATATTCACCCATCTTTGGCTCAACCATGGGCCAATGAGCAGATAATCTCAGACGCTTAACCCCTAAATCATCTAAAATAGCAAGATATGTTTCTTTCCAATCAAGACCCAGTTCGTCTGAATGAAACTTGCTGAACGAAACGCCGTATTTTAGCTCCGACTTATCAGGTATATGAGACAAAGAAAGCAAAATCAAGGCAAAGAAAAGGACAATGATTAAGCTTAATAGTTTATGTTTAAAAATTTGATGAAACATTTAATAATAAAAATGGCTTGACTAATACTTTAAATTATTATAATATAATTTTATAGCTTTGGAGGTGTTGAAATGCCGAAAAGATTAACACTTGCCCTATTAGTTACTTGGATAGTATATGCAATAATTGTAATAGTAGCCACCATTGTCGCGCCCTCTCCCCTTGTGGGAGATATAGGTTTTATAGGGGCAATGATTGCCCTAATTGTAACTATGATAATTTGTAAAAAAAATAAACGTTAATTTGTTTACCCATATAATGCCCATCCTCTTATTTAGGAAGGGCTTTTTTATTTGCTTAAGCACTTGCCCCGGCTCTTGAATTTCAAGAGTGGGATTTTAAACAAACAACAGCGCTAATCCGCCCACGATCAACAACGTAGCCAAAAACTTCTGTCCTATTATGTGTTTTTTATCTACTGTCTCAAACATATAGCCTCGCTTGCTTAAATGAGAATTAAAAATTAGAGCAAACAAAAGCAAAAATACAAACTGGACGCCAGATAAAGCATTTACCACTGATACCTTGCCCAAATCTACAGCAAGAGAAACAAATAAAAACGCTACTCCAGCTAATACCTTGCTGACAACGATAAACCACTTAATACCATTGGATGATTTTTTAATATTTAATTTAATATCTGATCTTATTGAAGGCACAAGCAAAAACATTAATGCTCCTGCAAAGTTGGCCATTCGGGACCAGAAAAATCCGCTCAAAAAACTTGTTTCCGCAAAAATCATCTTCATAAAAATCAAAGAGAGTCCCAATAAAACGCCTGACAAAACGGTATTAACTGTAGTTTCCTTATTGAATCTAAAATATGACATTAGTGCTGTACCGGAAACCAACAACACAAAACCGGCAAGAAAATTGCCGGACAAACGTTCACCCAAAATAAAATAAGCGAAAACAAAGGCTGAAACCGCGCTAACAGCACCCATGGCCGGAGACACGTCTGAAGCATCTGCAGTCTTTAAAGCTCTATATAAAAAAATTAAATAAGGAACAAATGCTACAGTAGAAAGAATAGATAGCCATATAACCTTAAAGCTGGGAATTAAATCGATACCGAAAGGCAAAAAAATTACAGCAGCTCCCGAAAGTAAACTTACGTAAAAAGCATACACAACGGGTTTTTGGATAGCAGTTTTTGAAGTAACTAAAAATTTATCAGCCAAAACAACAAGAGCAAACAACAACTGCGCAAAAATTGTTATGTAAATAAATGCCATAAAAAGGTTTTAGCCTCCTATTACAACCTCATGTCGCACAAATACATTTACATTATACCACAAAAACAAAAAGCAAACTGAAAACCTTCAAAGATTGATTTTTTATAACAAATGTGGTATTTTTTTACAAACAAAAAAAGTACTTTAAAACTTAAAAACGAGGAACTGATGACCAACATAAGGAAAATAACGATACTTTTGTTTTTTGTATTAATGTATAAAACACCGGCCATTGCAGAAATTGCAGTAAATGGATCAATTACAGACCCCGACAACAACCCCGTGATTAATGCACTGGTAGAGATAATGCCGGGCAATCCGCCCGATCCCCAACTTACTGACAGCACCAAAACTGATGAAAACGGAAAATTTAGTATAATATTGCAAAAATCTGAGTCGCCAGGACTATATCTTCTAAGCATCAAAAATGCCGAGGGATTTCAAGATATAAAAGGAGAAGAAATAAACCTTAACAACAACTTCAATCCCCCTTTGTATATCACAATGATTCCGATTGAAAAATTTGAGGTAACGGTTTCTGCAAATACCCCATATACGCCTCAAATAGCAGTGGATCAAGTCCAATTATCAAGAACTCTGGATAGAAAAACATTGTTGGAGATCCCAACCACAAGGTCTCCGGAAATCACAGAAATATTGGTTAACAACCTACCCGGAATCATTAAGGATTCTGCAGGAAACATGCATTTTGATGGCGGACAACCATTTAATCACAACTGGCAACTCTCGCGATTTAATATCGGAGATCCTGTAAAATACACACTGGAGACAAGGAGTATCAACCCCGAAGCAATTGAAGAAATAGATTTTAATTCAGGACGTTACAGTGTTGATGGAGGCAAAGGTTATACCAGAATAAACATGTATCCGCATCAGGGTGCCGATGAATTCAGCTTAAACTTAACAAACCCTGTTCCCGGAATTGATATTAACAAGGGACTGGTTCTTTCTGATTGGAAACCCAAGCTTTGTTTTTCCGGACCCATAAAGAAAGGAGGGTTTTGGTTTTCCGATTGCGTAGCTTTAAACTATAACTCAAGAATTTTTGAAGAACTGCCCAAAGGAAAAGACAAGACAACAAGCTGGGCAGGCAACAACTTATTCTCGGTACAAGGCAACATTTCACCTAGGAATATTTGGAATTTCAACTTTATGACAGATTATCTAAATGCTCCGAACGCAGAATTGTCGCCCATAAATCCCCACTCAACAACTACGGACCTGAACAATAAAATTTATTTTGGAAGTATTGGAAACAGGATTTTTACCGGAGCCAATACGGCAATTTCATGGGGTTATGGATATTACCAATCAGCATTTGAAGCTAGGCCTCAAGGTGAAGGACCTTTTATCACAACACCTGTCGGCAACAGAGGATTTGCACATAAAAACAGTTTTAATCAAGGCAAAAGACATCAGCTGTTCGCAAACATTACCACGAAAGCGCCGGAATTTTTGCCGAAAATTTTAAAAAACAACCATAGGCACAAATATGGCACTGACTTTCAGAGGATAAATTATTGCCAAGATGTAACAAGGACATCAATTGAAACTCTAAGAATTGACGAGACTCTTTCCAACAGGCGTGAATTTTTTGGGAATGGTAATTTTTGCAAAGCAAATCTTGAATCAGCGTTTTACTTTCAAGATAGCTGGAACTTAAGCCCCGGTGTTTTTGTTCAAGCTGGGCTAAGAATGGACACTGACAGAATTGTTCAAAAAAATGTTCTCACATCAAGATATAGCCTAGCCTTAATGCCGTCCGAAATTGAAAGCAAATGGACTAAATTCTTACCAGGATTGCTAAAGAAAAATAAATACGTTTTTGGATACGGACGGCTTCCAGCCCCCTATCCATTAAATATTTTTACAAGGCACCTTGATCAATATTCCATCGTTTCAGATTTTAATAACGACGGCTCATTAAGAAGTGATCCGTTCCTGCTTCAATTTACCGCAAATTCTCTTTCGCAAGAAAGACTAACAGTACCCACGACAGTAAATTACAGTTTTGGCATTGAAAGACTGCTCCCATATGATTTTATCTTGGGATCAAATTTTCTTAGAAAAAAAAGCAGGGACGGTTATGTCTTTGTCCCAGTTGCAGAAGAGCTAGGAGAAACCGATTATTCAGCTTCGCCATTTTTTTCTAGAGCGGTATATTACGACATGAAAAATCTCCAAAAGATATCTTACGATGCTTTTGAATTTAGCATCAGAAAGATTGGAGAAATAAAAAACAGAAGAGTAAATTGGTTCTTAAACTACACTTATTCCAAAAATGAAGGCAATGGAAGCGGGAATCCTTTTTTGGATGATCTGTTTCTTTTCTCAGATACTGCTGGTCCCACATCTTGGGATGTACCGCACCGGCTTCTGACATATGGGTATTTTGATATTACTTCAAAATATGCTATTGCCTATCACCTCCAACACAGAACGGGCACACCATACACAGCGTACAATGACGAAGGCAGACAAGTTGGCGGATTCAACAGTCAAAGACTACCAAATTTTTTAAGCTTAAATCTTCACTTTGAAATAAAACATAATTTTTTCAAAAGAAGATGGGCTTTAAGAATTGGCTCGGATAATATAACTGGCCACTTTAATCCGACAATCGTTAATGCCAATACATCAGTTCCTGGTTACCCAATATTTTACGGTTCACAGCCCAGGAAACCTTTCGTGTTTAGGGTCAGATATTTGGGCAAAGTTCAGTAAACAATCCATGAATAAAGCCCCGCTAAGCGGGGCTTTTATAATAGATACTCATTTAAAATATGCCGGCCCAACCCGCATACCATGAGTTATGACGTCAGGCGTAAAATAATTTAAAAATATACCAATAATAAGATGGGAGACTATTAGAAAATAAATATTTCTATACTTCAGAAAATGCCAAGCACAGGCGATACCCCCAACAAATGTAACAACCATCAAAAACCAATTGGGATTATGAAAGAAAGCAAATATAAACCCCGTTGCTAAAATCACGTTCCATTTACCACCATTCCCCCAAACAACTTCCAGGCGATTAATATAAAAACAAGACAATAAATACTGCTGAAGTATAACTACAGCAAAATAAAATATCAGCTCCCAAAAATCAAAGGAAATTTTAAATTTTTGCACCGATTCCCCAAGATAAAGACCAAAACTAATCCCTAGAGTGGAAAAAACAACTAGAGCCACGATTAAATGCAGCAAGAACTTTTTGTGAAAAATTTTTCGAGGCTTAAAACCAGAATCTTCCAATTTGTCTTTGAATTTAAAAAACTGAAAAAAAACAACGACAACAACAAGCGTCAGCCATGAACCAACATCCCTTTCTCCGGAATAGATCATGACCATAAGCAAAATACCCACGACAATCATTGATAATGCAGAAGTTACTCTTAGTTGATTTTTGGGGGTCGTCATTTTCTTGCCATCCTTTTTACAGATTTAAAAATCTCATCGCCAATATTATCATTAACTGCAAGAGATCGTTCATATTCATATATTTTTTCTTTGTACTTTTTTTTAGGCAAAATATAACCAAGCTCGTCATTGGCAAGACCAAGAAACCAAACAGTTTTATCTGGAAATATTGTTCTTATTTTTAAACTTATCTCTGGAGACATTTCGCCAGGCACAGCAACTAAAACAATTTGGTCGCCAAGAAAAACAACACTAACCTCAGTAGATAGCTTGCCTCTATCTAATTGATGGGGTAAGAGGCCTTTCTCGAGTTTGTTTTTAAAGACCTTGTTTTTAAGTTCAATTTTTAATATTTCTGTTCTAATTTCCATTGGAGAAATATTTACTGCTTCAAAAGTTCCCGCATAACTATAAATTTGTTCCTGCACATCGTTGTTAAACCTAATCATTCCCAAAAGTTTATCATCAAAACGGTATCTAAGATTGGGAACAACCATCCCTCCCAAGGCACCACTAAAAAACATGGGGTAAGCAACTGTTGTTTCATTTTTTCCCAAAGAAGAAAGCCTATCCCTTAAATTTCCGACATAATCACTAGAAAGTGAATCAGTCTTTCTTAAAAATTCAGGATGGCAGGCGAACCCAACGAGAAAAATTGGTTTCTCCTTTGCCTCAAAAAAATCAGCGACACCATGAATAATACCAAAGTATTTTTTTGTTGGCTGAATGTGCATCATAAAAACATTATCGTCTAAAACATTGGGGTCACGATCATTGGCAATAATATCTCCCAACCTGCCGTTTTTTATTTTAATCTCAGCAGTATTTCTATTTTTATAAGCACTTCTAATGGCATCTGCTGTTTGGTTAATTAAATATTCAAGATCTTCCATCTGTCCTTTGTCTTTTCTTGAATCACTATAAACACCTAAAAAATCAGGCGCGGAGTGAGTATGAGTAGATGAAACAATAATCTTATTGCCATCAGGAAATATATCCCTAACCCTTTGTCTTATTTTCTGAACATCATCTCTAAACAAACCAAAAGCATCAACGCTAACTAGCGCCAAAATATTTCCAAAACCATCATCTAACACTAAGGCACTGACCGTAAGTTCATCTTGAAAATTGTTTGCTCTTTTATTATAGGGTTTGCCGGGCAAAAAAGGATTTTCCTCTTTCAACCCTAATGTTGGCGTAATATCTCTTTGGTCATATCCAACCCTCACCGCAGAAGAAGCTCTAATAGAGAAAATTAAACCCAATAAGCAAATTAGGCCCAAAATAAAAATTAGTATCGTAAACCAGTTTTTTAATGTTGGATATCTCATTTTGTTCTCCATATTAAATTTTTAATTTTCTGGTTTAAATACTAACAGAACAGCGAAACTAAAATAATTTACAAAACAAAAGCGAAATGATATAAAAATACCGATTGTTTAGCTCATTAAAAAGGAGACAATAGTGGGATCATTAAATGAATTCCTCCAAATAGCCCGACCCATTCTTGAAATAGATTATTTCATAATGTTAGTTTTTTCATTATTTATTTTTGTTGGATTATTTAATGAAAAAATGCGCTTATTTTGGGAAAAGACTCTTAATAAAAACCCAGAGAAAATTCTTTTGCTGACATTTACATTTTCAGCAATCAACTTATTTCATGTTTTAATGAGGGATATTCCACTTCAAAACTGGCTTGCATACACTCTTTTTTTGTTAATACCTACAGTGTGTCTGCTTCTCGCTAATAAAAAATCTCAAAAAATTCAGATAACAGACGTAATTGTAATTTTATTTCTTTGGCTACCTTTTGATTTAAGAATAATTCAAGAATCATGGTTTAAATTCAACTACTTATTCCTAAGCGTGTCTGCGGCATCAGTCGCCATTATAGGTTTTTCTTTTGTAAGAAATCTAAAAGGACTAAAAATAAATACAGAAATTAAACTCAAGGATATATTATTCTCTTTAAAGGTTTTGTTGGTGCTTATTATCACCATTGTTCCTATAGGTTTTATTTTAAATTTTTTGGAATTTGGTTTTAAGATAAATCTTCTGAATGTAAATAATATCTTATATTTGTTTGTGATTTTAGTTTTGTATTTTTTACAGACAGGACTTCCAGAAGAAATTCTTTTCAGAGGTTTATTGCAGAATTTGTTATTCAAAACTTGGAATAGTAATTGGAAAGCAGTAATTGTGGCATCTGTAATGTTTGGTAGCGCTCACTTAGACAATATAGCCAGTGGATATGGACCGCCAAATTGGCCCTATGCTATTTTGGCAACGATTGCTGGCATTGGGTATGGCATAACATACCTAAAAACAAAAAGTATTATCATACCCGGCATGCTTCATGCTTGTGTTGATCTTTTGTGGGGCTTGTTTTTTGTGAAAGTATAAATCAACCCCGCCTTGGCGGGGTTTTTATTATTAACAAAAAAAATTACACACAACTACAGCAAACGACTTAATATGAAAAAGATTACATAAATAGATATAAGAGCAAATCCTTCTTTTTGAGTTATGGCGATCTTATCACCTCGTAAAAATACCTTAAGGGTCCATATTGCAACACCAAGAAATATAATTGAAAACACCAAACTTCTGCTGAATATAATTTGAATGGGCGAAATAACAGCAGCAATTCCCAAAACCAAAGTTGAATTAACAACCAAAGAACCTAGGGCATTGCCAACAGTCATCTCATCATGGTTAAGCATTACAGAACGAACACCAAAAACCAGTTCAGGTATTGTTGTACCAAAAGCTATTATAAACATCCCGAACACAACTAATTCAATGTGCAAATTTTCTGCAATTCCTTGAGCTGTATTAATAATCAAAAAAGAAGAACCCAAAAGCAAAATCAAGGCCCCCAAAAAAGAAAACACCTGTTTAAACACATTTATTCTAGATGGCCCATATAAAGGAAGACCTTTTGTTACCCTGTACTTAACTTCTTCCTCTTCACTCTTGTGTGTTACATCTCCTTCTAATTTAAAGGAGTTGTCTTGCTCAAGTTCATGCTTTCTCTTTATGAGACGAGAGAGATACCAGATATAAACAATGATTAAAAGAAAACCATCTATCCAATCAAGCAACCCGTCATGTATCAAAACAAACGGTAAAATAGAAACCAAGAAAACAGTACTGGTACTGTTTTGTACGCTGGGCCTAGCTTTTATACCCTTGCCTATAACGGCTATCAATCCTATTAATAACGTAACATTTAAAATGTTTGCCCCTATAACATTGCCGAAGCTTAATTCTCCAACACCACCGGCTCCGGAGCTCACCGCTAAGAAAAGCTCAGGCACAGATGTAGCAATTCCCATTAATATAAACGAGGCTGCATATTCAGACATTCTCAAAAATTGAGCAATTCTTGTTAATGAAGAGATCAAAATCTTACTAGCCCAGGCAAGTATAAAAAATGCAATAGCAAAAATAGCCAATTGAGAAATTATCATAAATAAATATTTATTTTATCACAGGTAAATACCTATTTTTTAAACATAGCAAAAAGCCTTCTCCTATGTTCTGGATCTTTAAGTATATGAATTGCGGTTGGAAGAATAGAGACAACAATAATAGCCAAAACAATGGGCAAAATATATTTATCGGCATTGGGAATTATATTGCCCATATAGTAACCACCCAAAGAAAGCCCAAAAGTCCACAAAAATCCTCCCGCAATATTATAAAAAACAAACTTACTATATTTCATTTCACCAACACCCGCTAAAATAGGAGCAAAAGTTCTAACAAAGGGCATAAAACGTGCAATAATAATTGTTTTTCCCCCATGTTTTTTATAAAACTCATTAGAAGTACGCAGGTGGTCTTTGCTAAACCAAAAAGATTCCTCTTTTTTAAAAATTAAAGGTCCCACTCTTTTGCCAAAATAATAACCAACACTATCTCCCGCCACCGCAGCAACAAACGAAAGCCATGCCAGCAAATTAATATTTATAAATCCTTGAGACGCCAAAAATCCAGCAGTAAAAAGCAGGCCATCGCCAGGAAGGAAAAATCCAACGAGCAAGCCCGATTCAGCAAAAACAATACCGACAACGCCAAGCAAGCCAACAGTTTTAATTAATAATTCAATATCAAAAAGCATAATATTTTATAATAAATGTTTTTATAATATTAATGATAACACAGATAAGTTGCAACCTTATATACACCGGACACAGAGTGATAAAAAAGGCCCCGCCTTAGCGGGGCCTAAGCCTCAATGGTTCTCATGAGGCTCTTGTAATACAATATCTTTTAATTGCTCCTCCGGCAAAGGGCAATTCCCCCTGCCGCCTGTAAAAAAATTACTACGAGCCCAGTTGCCATAATTGCTAACCACTGGACTTTCACGAGAATAAAGAACAAACTCCGACCACACATTCGCTTTTAGATAGGGCACGCTCCGGATTTTTTCGGGATCCCCTACGCCAAAAACAAAATACATGGCCTCTCGTCTATTTAACTGGAAAGAAAAAACATACCACCCCTCATTTAAACTACCGGGGTCAAACCGGATATCGCCAGCATTGGCATCCCGAATAATCCCTGATAAAACATCACCGTTAAAATAAGATGGCATCCATTTATCTTTTATTGACCAGCAAGAATTATTCTGCCAATCAATATATTGGACACTATATCTTAAACGCCGAAGCATCAACTGATCCTTTTGACGGTAATGTCTATCCCTTAAATAAAAGAGAGCTGACTGTCCAGCGTTAAACACGGGGGCTTTGTCTAATGCCGGAGGAGGAGTTTTTTCGGGTACTGTGTTTTCTGGGTTAATCTCCACAAGAAAACTATCACCAAATTTTACATAAAACCCATCGGGTAGAACCTTGTCTTCTTGTTCTTCTTTGAAGATTGGCTCCACTTTTTGAGACTTAGCAACATCAATCTTATCAGCAAACTCTTCTTGGGGCTGAGAATGTTTTAGTTCTTCTTTTTTTGCCCTGTCAACCTTCTTATTAAACGATTCTTTTTTAAAATTAGCTGAATATTCACTAGATTTTTCAACTAACTCATCGTAATAATTGGCAGTTCTGCCTGAATAAAAAGAAAGAGTAAGAGCCAACAATACAGCAGCTACACACCATATTAAAAAATTTGCCCAACCAGATTTTTGGGGCAACTCTTGAGTGTTTTGAGCTGTTTTTTGCTCTGGCTTTGATTTGGGTTCAGGTTCCGGTTTTGCTACCGGTTTTCGCCTTAGAGCCGGCTCCTCTTCTTCATTATTGTTTTTAACTTCCGGTTTATTGTCCTTAGGATCTTCTTTGTCCCCTTTTATTCTGCTTCTTGGTTTGTCTTCTGGCATTTTAACCTCCAGTCCAATAATTAAAAAATAAAAGTTCTATAAATATTATAACAAACAAAACCAAGATAGTCAATCTTGGTTTTTAATTTCTTTAATAAATATTTTCACCTTAGTCTATCTTTGTTTTAATTTTTCCAGGAGAAGATTCTCTATAATACCTAATTCCTGATCATTGAAGCCATGTGATTTTTTGTTTTCATATTTCTTTGCCCATTCCATTCTTTCTTTGACTTCTTCTAAGCTAATACCCTTCTCTTTTTTGTCGGACTCTCTTAAATCAGTTAAAAACCACTCTTCTAGTTCTTTCCTCTTTTCCTGACTAAATCTGTAATCAATCCAAAGCTGGTTTACAAAATCCCTAAATTCATCTTCGGTTATAACAGATTTTTCATAAGTAAATATTCCCATAATAAAATAATTAAGATTCGTGCTACTTAGCAATAAATCTCAATAATTAATTTCCTTTAATGCAATTATTAAATTCCACTACCTGGCCATTATAAACATCGGCCAGACGCTCTATCTCAGAAGCAATATTGTTATATTGATTTACTAAATCATTATACTCTTTTACTAACCTATTGTATTCTTGACCTCTTTTTGGCTCTGTGTTATCAATTTCAAATTTTAATTTATTCAATCTCTCTCTTAATATTTCTGCTTGATCTGAATATGCTTCCAACTGAGTCTTTAGCGTATTGACAGGTTCGGGACAAGCAGATTCTGGCAAACCAAAAACCTGAACTGCAAGCCATGTTCGCCTGTCCTCAAACAAGCCCTGACCTACCGCCACCCCAATTTCTGTAAATCTTTCATTTAATATATTGGCCCTATGTCCCGGACTATCCATCCATGCCTGAACTAAATCCTGATCGTCTTCAAAATTTCCAAGGGCCAAATTTTCACCAGTCATTATGTAAGCATAACCGACTTCATTAACCCAAAATTCTGGCCCCACTCCCGATGGAGATACATGATCGAAATATTGTCCCTGAAGCATGTCATTAATCTTTAAAGATGCAGCGAGCTCAAGCGCAGAATTATGCTTAAGAGATGAAAGCCCGTTTTCATTTCTATTTACATTAGTCCAATTTAAAACTCCCGTTTTTGTTAAAAATGAATCCTCGACCGATTCTTCTTTGTCAACTCTTAGCGGTGGAGGTGTTAAAATGTCTTTTTTAATCTCTTGAATTATTTCTCTATCAAGAACATCTTTTGCCTCATCTAATTTTTCTGAAAAATCAAAAAAAATTCCATTAAAAAACAGGAATGCTGTTATAGATAGCGCGATTGTAATTATTAAAAATTTTGGCTTCATTACAATATATTATATCAAATTATTATAACAAAATAGCCCCGCCTTGGCGGGGCTATTTTGTTATTGATAGATATCTTACATTGCTGGAGTTTCTTCATCTTTTTCTTCTGAAGCGTCGCCTCCCATGTCGCCTTCGCTTTCAGGCATATCGCCCTCAGAAGCAACTGACTCTTCTGCTGAAGATGCTTCTTCTGAACCGCCTTCCATTCCGTGCTTTTGATCTTCACAGTTGCACGATTCTAAAGGCTGTCCGTTGTTGTCACATCCGGGTGTCTGACAAACACCGGGAGCGTCAGCTGTACCACCACAGCTTTTGCATACATTGTGTTCCATAATTACGCAATGCAAAACTACAAACGAAACCCGAATTTAACAAAAATGTATATTCGCCCACACTTGTAGATTTACGTTATACTTTATTTACTCTATTAATTTTATCAATCAAAGAACCAAAATTAAACATTGACATACAAAAAAAAATAATGCCTCGAATCAATATTGCAATAAGTAATATTGATTCGAGGCATTTTGTGGACATGATTATACAGCTATAAAGAACGAACAAGTTCTATAATAACTGTATCTGGAGCTGTTATCTCGCCTAGCCCCAATTCCGTCCCAAAAAACTCATCTCGTTTGGAATTTGGTTCTGCTTCAGCAACTTGCATAGAAGCAATCCTCAATCTTAGTTTACTTGATTCTACAACTTCAGCAGACACAAGCTCTAGTGCTACCATCTTAATCATTTCTTGATAGCGATTATCAGTCTTTATACACTCGCAAACCTTATAAGCATCGTCCTGGTTTTTTAAAAGAAGAAAAGTTCTGTCTGTCACGTTTCCTATTGATTTTATTATCTCCAAAAGAACCATTGGTACCTCCTTTTTGAAATACAAATCTTTTTAATTATAACACACCTTAATAAAAAAACAACCCCTGCTTATTACCCTGCGAATTGTTTTTTAACATTAATTATCTAATTGTTCTAAAGTCCAACTCATCCTTTTTAAAATCAATAACCCACCAACAAAAAGCAATGTTGATGTTACAGCAGAACCCATACAGTAAACGCAAATAGCACCAAGTACAAAAAGTTGTATATAGACAAATAAAACAGAGGCAATAAAACCGAAAGGCGTTAGAAGTGCAGCCAATACCAAAAACTTGGGATTTTGGGAATCAAAATACAAAAATGTAAACAAAAATACAGACAAGTAAAACAATGCACCCAAAAGTGCTACAGGCACACCACCCACAATTGAATACTCGCTTGTAGTAACAACCTCACACCCTTCTAATATAGAACAAGGTGGAATCTCCCCTTGATAATGCTTAAAGGTTAAATATGATGAATCTGAAAAACCGATTAAGCTAAGTATTAACAAAGCAAAAATTACCCATTTGGGAATTTGGCTAGTTAGATTCACTCTCTGCACCTGCTCCCTGGTCAAGCTCAGAAGCTGAGAGGGAGTTTTGAATAATTTCTTTAAATGCTTCATAACTATTAGGATTTGTTAATTTCTTACCGTTTAAGAAGAAAGTGGGCGTGGCATTGACTGCAGACGACCTTGCACTTGCAATATCATCATTAACTGCGTTTGCAATATCGTCTGCATTTAAATGAGCAACGAATTGCGTCACGTTTAAATCAAGTCTCTCAGCAATACTTACAAAGGATTTCTCAGCTTCTTCTCTGTTTAAGTTGGACCAAGCGCTCTGGGTTTCAAAAATCACATCATGCATCTCCCAAAACTTGCCCTGTTTTCCTGCTGCCTCAGAAGCACGGGCAGCAAGTTCTGCATTTTTATGTATGGTGATTAAAGGAAAATGCCTATAAACGATAGCCAACCTATCACCAAAATCTTCGCTTAACTGTTTAACAAGGGGGTAATATGCTCCACAAGCAGGGCATTGAAAATCACTGTATTCTACAAGAACAAGCTCTGCGTTAGGATTACCCTTAATCCAATCTTCGGTGGTAATATCTGTAGACAATATAACGGTGCCTGAATCATCTCTTTCAACTCCTTTACCGCCAAAATAAGCCATTGCCCACACAACTCCACCAAGCAACACCAAAACAACAACCCAAGAAACAACCCTTTTAGTCTTCTTGCTTCTAACCCTTTTTACCTTATCTTCTTCTTTTTGCTGTTTTTTTAGTTCTCTGCGTTCTTTTTTTGTCATCTGACTGTCATCTGACACCGTATTTTGATTATTTTGCTCTTCCATAAAGATTAAAAGTAAAACATACGCTTAGATAATAGAAATACGCATGAATTTACCAATTATTACTAATAACTCTTTAAAAATTATCACCAAACTATCTTTTAATCAAGTTTTAACGAAATAAGCATGAAAATATTTTTTATCCATTTATCCACTAATAATTTATTTTTGGTTATTTTTGGGTGTATAATTAAATAATAAGTAATTTTTAATAATTTTAATTCAAATTAATTATGTTTGATAAAAATCATCCTCATTTATTTGGTCGTTTAATAACATTTATTTTTGCCTTTTGGTTAATTATAGGAATTGCATTATTTTCTTTAAACGACACACCTGCAGAAATAAACCAAGCAAAAGCTCAAACAATAAATAATGTTGGGGCCTATTTTTGGGCAGGCAATGTAAAAGATCTGGGCGGAGGATTCATTAAAACAGGAGAAACGCTTCTTGAAGGATTGGGTAGTTCGATTATACGAATATCAATGAGTCCAAGATTTAGAATCGACTATAATTTAGGAGGAGGCTGCATAAGCAACTTCAGCTTAGAAACTCTTGCCAAGGGTCCTGATCTTAACCCAATTCTAACAAACCCCAGTTTTAGTACCATAATAATAACAGCCTATGATGGAACTTCTTTTTCAGACTGTGAAACCAAAAATTATTTGTATCCCGATTTATATACCCCAGAAATCACCGCGGCCATTGAACAAGAATATAAGGCACTCGCTCAGTACTTAGGCACCATCAAAGGCAAAACATTCATTATTTTAAACTGGGAAGGTGATAATGATATTTATTGCGGTACAGCATATGGTGCTACTGCCAACAGTTGTCCCAATTATCAAAAACATATAGAGGGTTTTACAAAATGGATAAACGCTCGCACCAAAGGCATAAAATCAGCAGGAGTAGGAAATGTTTATAGTGGTGTTGAATTTAATATTGTCAGATATCTTAAAAATGCAGGATTACCAAGCATTCTTTATGATGTCATTCCCAATGTTGCCGCAGACTACTTTTCTTATTCTTCATATGAATCAATAAATGAACTTTATTCCGGCGATAATGGAACCAAGCTTCTTTCTGATATTACAACAGCAAAAAGCGCTATATCAGCGGGGGGTGGCAACAATAGCAACTTTATTATCGGAGAATATGGTTTTGAGACTTTGGGCAGAGAAGATTCAAAAAACAAGTTAGAAACTGTCACAAACTTGCTCCACTCAAGAGGTGTAAGATATGCAATAGTATGGAATCTATTAGATTCAGGAGGGGGGTTTGGTTTATATGATTCAAATGCTGTATTAACACCATCCGGCAAATATGTGTGTAGCCTTTATCAAGGAAGCGCTTGTTTTATTATTCAATCACCCAGCTCTACTCCAACACCTGCAATTACACAAACACCGAAACCAACAACTACTACAGTTCCCACAAACAACCCCTGTGCACCTACAAGCGGTTTTGCTTCTTCGTGTATAGAAGATGGTACAAAAATAATAACTGTGGCACCTCCTAATATATCAAATAGCAACCTAAACCTTACAATATCAATAGATATTCCTGCAAATAAAAATAGTGTTATATGGCCCACAGGTTATTATTGGTCAGCTACATTAAAAAACTGGGCACCATTCACATTACAAGGCAATAACTATCCCGGATCTTCGTGGCTTGTAAATAGTGCCTCTACTACATTATCCGTTCCCTATTCTAATCTTCAGCCCGGGATAAATTATATAGTAACGTGGGATTATATATGGGATGGTTCGAAGTGGCTAGGACCGCCATGTAGCACCCTTACCAATTCTTTATGTTGGAGATTAGAAACATTTATCAGGCCATAAAAAGCTACGATCCAGATGCTAAACTAATCAAAGCCCCGCCAAAGCGGGGCTAATTATTTGTATAATATTATTGTAAAATTTTTAATTTTAAATTTCTTTAATCTTCCCTTCTAATCTGGAAAGTTCCGAATATAAATACAGGAATATCCTCTCGGTCTTTTTGTCTATTACATCGTTGTGACAGCCATCTATGGGCCCTTCCCCTAGAGATACGGGTTCAAGAATAGCATTCTTCAAAATGGAGATTGATTCCTTGATTACATAATCAGTATATTTATAATCATTCTCGCCATAATCATCCCCATGCTCGATCATCCATCTATTACAAAGTTGTCTGTAAACTTTAGCGGGTAATAAATTGGCATACCATGTAAAATCAAGGCCGTATTCAAAATCAACCCAAACTTGTCCCGATATAAAAGCCTCGTCAGCTACACCGAAGGCAGTTTTATGCCACATCATTACCTCATTATACAATGGGAATTTCTCGGGCTCAGGCGGCTCTTCAATTTTGTCTATTTCATTTAAAACACCGGTACTAAATTCCGTTTTACCGATGTCATTTTTCATGGCCATTAAAACATCTTTTAAATTTTGACCGACATTTTTTGTGACTTCCTCAATGTCATCAAGGTCTTCTCCACGATCTATATGTGCCTGCTTTTGTTTTTTTGTTTTACCACAAATTAAACAGGCATCTTTCCCGCATCCCAGCCTTCTCCATGTACACTCCATCCATTCAGGAAAATTAAAATTTTCTTTTTCTTTAAACTTTCTTTTTTTATTTTTATTTCTTGAAATATTGCTTTGTTGCAATGTTGATTTATTTGGTTTCATTTTAAAAATTAACTTAAAAAAAATTAATTTAAAAATTATTCTATAGTATTTAAGATTAATTTAAAAGTGTATTAAATCAGATTAATATTTCCTTATAAAAACCAACAGAAAAACCGCCTCCCAACATAAAGGTCAGCGGTTAAGTTTTAGTTTTTATTTCCATTATATACTCCGAGTTTTTTTATCATTTGAATTATAGGATTATCAAAATTGTAATTCTCCTCATTGCCATCTTCTCTCATTATTCTGGTTCTAAGCGCATCATGATCAATAAAGTATAAAATTTCACAAAAAGCATAAGGAACCGTGCTTTGGTCTCCAGCAAATAAACAATAAAGGTTTTTATTAAAAGGACAAAAATAATCATCTTCCAAAATGTGTTCTCTTATTTGCTTTAATTCGTCCAAAGTAAATTCTCCGAATGGCCATTTTTTTGGTTCAATCTTAATCAATAAATACCAATCTTCATCAAAACAATCCTCAGGAGATCCTCTTGCGTCGGAAGGTCTCATATCCACTTTTAAAAATACTATGGTAGCCCTATCAAGTCGCAACCTATTTGAGTTTACCACCTGCATCTTGGTCCTCCATTTCTTTATATCTTACGTATTTAAACTATTTATCAAATTAAATTTAAAATATCAATAGATTAATAAACATTAATAACAAATAATAATTTTTTATTAATGTTTAACAATCTATATTAAACAAAATTCTGTTAATCATTTGTTGTAATATTCATTTTAATTCAACCTAAATCTTTCATGATTTTCTACTATCTCTGGTTTTTAATTCTTAATTTTTGATTCTTGATTCCCCTATCCTAAGCTCGGAATAAAAGCTTAATTCTTAATTCTTGATTCTTTGTTATTGATTCTTTGTTATTGATTATTTTATTTATTATTTTTTAAATTTAATTTTACCCCCTCAATCCACCCGGCAATCTGACGAGCCAACATTGAACTTTCTTTTACCCTAACCCTCAATAATCCATTCTCAGTTTTTTTAGATGTTTTTCTTCCGCCATCCTTAATAGGTTTTTTTCTTTTAATTTTTTGAAGATATACCCTCGGAAAATATTCTTTATTAAATCCCGTTTCTTCACTCCAATAATTAATTACTTTGGCTCTTTTTCTCTCTCTGCTTTTTTCCAAAAAAATATCGAAGCTAATTTCCTCTTTTCTTAATTCCCCAACTTCAAAAAGCCATTTCAAAAATAATTTTATTAGATGAGAATCTGAACTTGTGAAACGCACTCCCTTTCTTGAATCACTATCATTTTCATTTAAACCTCTTTCTCTCCAGTAAAGCATCACGCCCATCAACCAAAGTTCTTTTTTAGAAATATCCTTGACAGATACCATAGCTTGATTTCTTATTTCTTCATTCATTTTTTTTATCTGTTCCGTTTTTTTCTTTGAACCCACCCTGATGGCTTCTATCTGTTTTTTCTTTAAGCGATTTGATTGACGTTTTGATAATTTTATGTCCTTAAGCCAATACGAAAGAGTCGCTTTAGGTGCATTAACTCTTTTTTTGATCTCAGAATATGACAAGCCTTTTCTCCTTAGGTCAATAGCCTGTCTTCGTTTTTCCTTTTTTTCTTGTTGAATTACGTCTATGGACATACTACACTACGTTACTTAGTTATTACTAATATAATATCATGGTATATTATTATAGTTATCCACAACTAAATTAAGCCCGATTTTACTTATTTTTTTAACTTATTTTTTTGTATTTATCATTTTTATGACCCACTCCCCCTTTTTTAGTGCTTCATTGTAATTTAAAGCATAAATTGATATAAATACATATAGTTTTTTAAAATTATATGAGGTAATGATTGTGGAAGACAAAAGGGCTAGGAAATGGCATTCGCAAACCGACTTGATTCAAGCTGGATTTTTGGCCGAATGGTCTGAAGGCGCTATTAGACCTCCGATTTTCCCCAACACTACATATTTATCAAAATCAGCAGAAGAACTTGAACGTGCTTTCAGAATTGCTTACGGTCTTTGCAAACCCGACCCTGAGATGCCCCCTGTATTAATGTATAACAGAATTAATCATCCTAATGCTGAAATATGTGAGGATAGACTAAGTCTGGCGACAGGTTCTGAAGCATGTGCACTATTTTCAAGCGGTATGGCAGCAATAGATACACTACTCTTTACCCTTAATTCTGGAGACACAATATTGCACAGCAGGCCTGTTTATGGAGGCACAAACCACCTCATAAAAGAGGAGCTGGTGCGATTTGGGATCAATAATGTAAGCTTTGGGCCAGATGACGACTATAACGATATTAACAAAATCATTAGTAAAGCCAACTCCAAAAACTTAGCTATTGTTTATGTGGAATCCCCCGCCAATCCAACAAACACGCTTTTTGACCTTGAATTATGCGGCCGAATAGCAAAAGAACATAAAGCACTTTTTGTGGTAGACAACACTTTTCTAGGACCCATGTGGCAAAACCCGACTAAATTTGGAGCTGATCTAGTGGTATATTCTGCAACCAAATTTATAGGTGGCCACAATGATGTTCTTAGTGGGGCAATTACCGGCTCTAAAAAATTAATCTCAGAAATTAAGGCCAGAAGAGGCATAAAAGGTAATATTGCAAGCCCTTTTAGTAGCTGGCTTTTAACAAGAAGCCTAGAGGATTTATTTTTAAGAACAAAAAAGCAAATGGAAAATGCCAAAAAAATTGCCAAGTTTTTAAACAAGCACCCTAATGTTACAAATGTATATTACCCCTCTCTTTTTGAGGGCAAACAGGGTCAAATATATAAAAAACTTGGTATTAAACCAGGAGCCATGATACCTTTTGAAATTAAAGGCACAAAGAGAGAAGCTTATTTATTTTTAAACAACCTAAAACTTGTCAAATTGGCGGTAAGTTTAGGCGGAACGATTACATTAGCAGAACATCCCCACAGCATGACCCATATAGGCGTCTCTGATAAAGATAAGATCGAGTCAGGAATTAATGAAAGTTTGATAAGATTATCAGTCGGCCTTGAACATTACAAGGATATTATAAAAGACCTTGATCAGGCCTTATATAAAATATATGCAAAATAATCCAAAAGACCCTTTCGGGTCTTTTTTATTGTGCATTTTCTATTTCAACAAGCCGTTTATACTTAATCAGTCTTTCTTTTTGTGTAGGAGATCCGGCCTTAAGACCATCAGCGCCAGACCCATAAGCCAAATCAGCTATAAAATCATCCATGGTCTCTCCGCTTCTGTGAGAAACAACAACTGTCCAACCCAAATCTTTGGCCTGTCTTATTGCATAAATAGACTCACTAACTGTTCCAATTTGATTTGGTTTTATTATAACCCCAGTAATACTTTCATGGCCTTTAGCTTCATTTATTCTTTCAATATTTGTAACGGTAAGATCATCCCCTGTTACAACAACATCCTTACCCAATCTTTCCTGCAATTTAGCAAATTTTTCAAAATCATTTTCTGAAAATGGATCCTCTAGATACCAAAGGCCGTAATTTTGTTTCATTTGATCATAAATGTCATGAAGTTCGCTTTCTGGTATATCTACTCCGTTTGCGGCCGCATCGAGTCCGAAATCAATCTTCCCTTCAAGTTTTAACTCCCTAATCGCCTGAGACAAAACCTCGAATGGTTCAAAATTGTCATAAAAATCAGGCGCAAACCCTCCCTCATCCCCCTTCCTTATTTCCTTACCTGACTGCTCCAGCATCACCTCTGTTTGCTTTATTATTTTATATGCTGTATCCAATGACTCTTTGGTACTCTTAGAAACTGGGATGATAAGATATTCTTGAAAATCAAGATTGTTTTCAGCATGCAACCCCCCATTTATCACATTAACGAATATCCTAGGTACTTTATCTGGTCTACCACTTTTGCCTAAAACCTTCCTGAAATACTCCCACAATTGAATATTCTCTGCCAATGCTGAGGACCTGGCGTATGCAAGAGATACTCCCAAAATAGCATTGGCTCCTAATTTTCCTTTATTTTCAGTTCCATCAAGCCCCATTAATCTTTTGTCCAACCCTTCTTGGTTTGAAGTTCCAAAGCCCCTTAGTTCAGGCTCAATAATATTTTTTATATTCTCAACCGCTTTTTCCGGATCAACGTATTTTGCTTCATGTGCTCCTGTGCTTTTGCCCTGCGGAATTGCAACAGTCCCCGACATACCGTTATCTAAACCCACGGCCACACTTATTGTGTCCTCGCCTCTAGAATCTTTTATAACCTCGGAAATTATTGATTGAATTTTCGCCATAAGATTAATTCTACTTCTTTTATACAATATTTACGGGTTTACCATCTATAAAACCCTTTAAATCCTCAACTGTTGTATTTAATATCCTTTCTATTGCTTCTTGTGTATTAAATGCATTGTGAGGAGTAACTATAACATTCGGCATGTCTATAAGGGCATGATTTTGAAGAAGTATCTTGAGATCATGCTCGGCCGGATTTCCTGAAACCAAAAAAGTAAGTTCATCTTTTGTTGGTCCCTCTTCCTCAAACACATCAAGCCCTGCTCCACCCAAATGGCCACTTTTCAAAGCTCCAAACAAAGCCTCTGTTTCAACAACAGCGCCACGGCTGGTGTTAACAAGATAAGCCCCTTTCTTCATCAGTCCAATATTGTCCTTATTAATTAGATGATGAGTTTCTTTAAGATACGGCACGTGAATGGTTACAACATCGCTATTTTTTAAAGTATCTTCAAGTGGTTGATACTCAAATCCCAACTCTTTAGCCATTTCTTCATTAGGAAAAGCGTCGAACCCTATTACTTTCATCCCGTAACCATTAGCAATTTTTATTGCATATTTTCCTATTCTGCCCGTACCCACAACACCTAGCGTCTTGCCTTTTAAATCAAAACCTCTGAGTCCATCCAGATTCCAACTCCCTTCTTCTCTTATACGATGATAGCTTTGGGGTATCTTTCTTGCCAATGCTGTTATTAGAGAGAAAGCAAACTCAGCTACAGTATTTTCACCATAAGCTGGTACATTGGCGACAGCAACACCTTTTTCGGTACATGCTTCAAGGTCTATGTGATCATAACCGGTTGATCTGGTTACAACCAATTTTAAGTTAGGAAGTTTTTCTAAAACTTCCTTGTCTACCATAGAATTAACAAAAACACACACGGCTTCTACGCTGGCGTCCTCAGGCAAATTATCCTTATCTAAAACAGTGTCGTAAAACAAAAAATCATGCCCCTCAAGACGTTTATCTGATTGTACGAACTCTTTTTGCCAATCCTCTAATTTAAAAAATGCAATGCGCATAAAGATAATATTAATCTAAAATTTTATCCGAATACTATAAATATTCGAACAAAATAACAGATTGAATAATTAACTGAAATGTTGACAAGTTTTTTTGATTTGTTAAAATGGGCAGGTAAGTGGCACAGACCTGACCACTCCAAGAAAACCTTGGATCGCCAGGGATCCCACCGAAGCCTGTACAGGCTGCCCGCCGGAGCGATATCCGGCTTTTTTGTTAATATTATTTCTCTTTCTCTGCTATTGCCATTAAGGTCTTAATTACGGTATCAGGAGTTAACGACATACTTTCAATTCCTTTCTCAACCAAAAACTCGGCGAAGTCAGGAAAATCAGACGGTGCCTGACCGCAAATTCCAATGTATTTACCCTTTGATTTTACCTTTTGGATTATCTGATCAACAAGAATTTTTACTGCTTCATTGTTTTCATTTGCAACTTTATTAACAGTGCTTGAATCTCTGTCCAAACCTAAAGTAAGCTGAGTCAAATCATTTGAGCCTATAGACATGCCGTCAAAAATCTCAAGAAATTGATCCGCCAAAATAATATTGGAAGGTATTTCACACATTATATAAACCTTAAGCTCACTGTCTTTTTCTCTGTCTAATCCATATTCCTTCATTATATCAACCACCTTTTGTCCTTCTTCAATTGTTCTGCAAAATGGAACCATCGGCACTACATTTTTTAGTCCCATCTCATCACGCACCTTTTTTAGCGCCTGACATTCAAGCCCGAAAGCATCTTTAAAGTCGGGGTGATAATATCGGGAAGCCCCACGCCAACCAAGCATAGGGTTTTCTTCTTCCGGTTCATATAATTCACCGCCAAGCAGTGTGCGATACTCATTTGTCTTAAAATCAGAAAATCTTATAATGACCGGATTTGGCCAAAAAGCAGCACCTATCTTAGCTATACCTTCGGCAAGTTCATTTATATAATATTCTTTTTTATTCTCATAGCCTTTTGTTAGCTCATCTATTTTTTTAACAATTTCTACATTAGAACCTTCCTCCTTTATTTTGTCATAATTTATTAAAGCATTCGGATGAACCTTAATGTGTGAAGCTATTATAAATTCTAAACGGCCAAGACCTACGCCCTTTGCTGGTAAAACATGGTACCTAAATGCCTCATCAGGAGCACCGATGTTAACCATTATTTTTGTTTTAGTTTCAGGTATTTTATCTAGCTGATGCTCCTCTGTTTCAAATTCGAGAATCCCTTCATAAATAATACCGTTTTTACCCGAAGAACAGTCAACAGTAATCTCCTGGCCTGTTTTTAATGTTTGAGTAGCTGTTCCCGAACCAACCACGGCTGGTATCCCTAATTCACGAGAAACAATAGCCGCGTGAGATGTCCTTCCTCCTTTGTCTGTAACAATAGCTGAGGCTATCTTCATAATGGGCTCCCAATCAGGATCTGTGATTTCCGTAACCAATATCTCATCTTTTTGAAATTCGCTTATGTCCTTTACATCCTTAATAACCCTGACTTTTCCTGTTGCAATCTTTGATCCAACGGCTGTTCCCCTCACCAACTCATTGCCTTTTTTATTCAAATGATATTCTTTATATACATTTTTATCTGCTGTAGAGTGAACTGTTTCAGGTCTTGCTTGGACAATGAATAGTTCGCCAGTGTTTCCGTCTTTGGCCCACTCAACATCCATAGGTTGATATTTACCATGTTTTTCTGAAAAATATTTTTCTATTTGAGCCACCCAGCCAGCCAATTGCAGAACTTCATCATCTGATAGACAATACTTGGTTTTTTCATCCTCCGACACATCTTCAATCTTTGTAGCCTCTTTTTCAGAATAAACCATTTTTATATCTTTATCTCCTAAATTTCTTGAAATAATGGGCCTGAGATTATCTTTTAGCATGGGCTTAAAAACAATAAATTCATCTGGAGTAACCTTTCCTTGAACAATCATTTCGCCTAAACCATATGAACCATTTATAATCACCACCTTATCAAAACCTGTTTCAGTATCAATAGAAAAAGCGACCCCCGATGAAGCAAGGTCGCTTCTAACCATTTTTTGAACACCCACAGATAAGGCGACATCAAAATGAGAAAATCCCTTATCCTCTCTATAAGATATCGCTCTGTTTGTAAAAAGAGAGGCAATTGCTTTTTTAACTGATTCTAAAAGTGCATCCTCTCCCACAATATTTAAATATGTCTCTTGCTGGCCAGCAAAAGAAGCACCGGGCAAATCTTCCGCCGTAGCAGATGACCTAACAGCCACATCAGGATTTTCACCATATTCTTCTCCCATCTTTTTGTAAGCTTTAGATATTTCTTCTTTCAAATCTTCAGGCATCTCTGATTCTAAAATCAAATTCCTTACGTTCTCTCCTCTTTTGGCGAGATCTTCAACATTGCTGGTATCAAGCCCGTTCAGTGCTTCTTTTATTTTGTCTTTAAGCCCAGCTTTTTCAAGAAAATAATTATAAGAATATGAGGTTACAGCAAAACCTCCGGGCACTCTTATCCCGAGCGGAATAAGACCAGATATCATTTCCCCCAAAGCAGCATTTTTACCGCCAACCAAAGATACGTCATCAATATTTACTTCATTAAACCAAAGTATAAATTTTTCTTTTTTGTCCATAAATTAATTATTAAAAATTATAAAATTGAAAATTAAAAATTGATCACTCTTTTATTGCCACTAATAAATCCGATACATTAGATCCTGTATATCCTGTATCTATATAATCATTTATTTTTGTAAAAAAATCATAAGAACAATTGTGATCAATGCAGTGCTGAGCATCTAAATCATTCTTACCCATCTTCTCCTTTGTTATTATATCACATAATGAACCGGCATGATCAGTATTATCACGTCCATCACTGCCAACAGCTATCAAAACCTGACCTTCCTTAATATAGCGTAAAGCAGATAATACCAGTTCCTGATTCCTTCCTCCCTTACCTGGGACTAATACAGTTACCGTTGTCTCCCCGCCATAAATAAGAGCTGTTCCAGAAGGAGCCTCGGATAACTCGTCTATAATTTTCTTGCCCATATCTCTTGCTTCACCCTCTAAACAATCGGCGCAAATTTCCGATTTTAAACCAAGCTCTTGAGCCTTAGCGTTCATTGCTTTAAGAGCTTTTTCATTTGAAACAGCGAGGATGTTTTCTACTTTTTCAAAATATTTGTCTTCTTTTGGAGTTTCTATAAGATGTTCTTCGTCAAAACCAAATTTTTCATGGACTTTATATTTTTCTATAACCCTTTTAGCATCTTCCACCGTAGTCGTATCTTTAAAGGTAGGACCTGAAGCAACAAAACTCAGATCACCTCCGGGTATATCTGAAAATATAAGAGAAATAGCTTTTGCTGGATAGGCATATTTAGCCAAAAATCCTCCCCTAGCCAAAGATAGGTGTTTCCTTAAGGTGTTAATTTCTTTTATCTCTCCTCCGTTTTCCATAAGATGCTGAATAATGTCTTTCTCTTGAGTACAAGTAAAGTTATCAGGCTGGCAAAGGAGAGTTGATCCACCGCCAGAAATAATAAAAATAACAAAATCATCCTCTTCTAAGTCTTCGAGCATTTTTATTATTTTTTTTGTAGCATCAATATTCGCTTCTGTGGGCAAAGGGTGATCTCCTTGTAAAAATTTTATTTTTTTAGCTGTTCTGAAATGACTAACATCAATCGCAATGCCGTCTGTAAGTTTATCCCCTAAAACATCTTCAATTGAAACAGCGGCCTCCATAGAACATTTTCCCACGCCAACAACAAAAATTCTTTTATATTCTTTTAAATTAAAACTTTTGCCGTTTATCTGAAGATGGTCGTCCTGAAGAGATACGATTTCTTTTATAACACTCGGCGTATCAATAGCCCACAAACCTGCTTCCACAATTTCAAGCGCCTTCCTCCTGATCTCGTTTATCGCAAGCTCATCAAAGTTTTTTATTTTTCTTATCATCCTATTAGAAATATCCTGCAGACAAACTTATAAATATCGGCTTATACTGCAAAACTTTATATTATTTAATAAATTTTAACATCTCGCCCGCCAAAGATATTTCTAGCGGGATGCATCATTTCATAATATAAAATTATACC